>Ga0154732_1165_pt1 | contig 20456 bp, 23 predicted proteins | sample Rifle2008BG16ft_FD_105740 | JGI IMG/M metagenome (GOLD analysis project Ga0154732, IMG submission 105740) | Ignavibacteria bacterium RBG_16_34_14 | reverse complement strand
ACCGCACGCCATTGCTTCAAGCGGTGGTAAGCCGAACCCTTCATATAAAGAAGGAAATATGAATAGAGATGCACCTTTCATAAGATTATTCATTTCCTCTTCGTCGACATAACCTCTTAAAATAATCCTGTTGTCATTTAGAATTTTTTTGGGAATCCTTCCTGCTCGAATTTCTTTTTTAAACTCTTCTTTTCCCCCGCCTATAAAAACAAGATTATGCGGGATCAATTCTTTTATTGAATAAAATGCTTCTACTATTCCCTTTATGTTTTTCATCGGACAAATTCTGCCTGCATAAAGAATATATTCTTCTTTTATTTGTTTCTCTTCATTCTTCTTTAAAAAGTAATCAGGAATCCCATTTGGAATTATGTCAATCTTCCATGAAGGGATATTATACAGTTTTGTAATTAATTCTTTTGTATGGGTTGAAGGAGTAATTATTATCCGGGCTTTTTGTAAAGCAAAACCCAATAATTTTTTAAAATAAAAATATTGCTTTTTATGAAACTCAGGGAAAAGCAAAGGAATTACATCATGAATTGTTACAACCTGGTTCCGGTTGAAAAAACTTACTTCGAGCTGACTCGTATTAAAAAATATATTTTTTCTATTTAGAATTGAAAGAAGATTTGAATAGATAAGTCTTAACAGATGTCCTATAAAATTATAATCCGGTGAAACATATTTAGTAACCCACTTTATTTTAAAATTACCCGGGAAAGAAATTTTATCTAACTGAGGTTTGCATTTTTTATTAACATAAATTTCAAAAAAAATGTCTGTTTCAATTTTAACAAGTTCTTTTATAATGCTTAACGAATAAATACCTATTCCGCTTGATCTCTCACCAATATTAGTAGCGTTAATAATTATTTTATTAAAAATTTTATTTTTCATTTTTTAAACCGCAATTCCTTCAGATAACCTGTAAACACCAGCTGTTTCTTCTGGGTCACCGTCCATAATTATTTTACCCTTATCGAGCCATATTATACGGTTACATTGTGTTACAAGAAAATCGAGGTTGTGGGAGACGAAAATAGTAGTGCTGCCCTGCTTCATAAGTTTTTGCATTCTTATAATGCATTTTCTCATGAAAAATTCATCTCCCACACCAAACACTTCGTCTACAAGTAAAACGTCTGGTTTCACATCAGTTGCAATAGCAAATGCCAGGCGTGCATACATTCCTGAAGAATAATTTTTCACAGGTTCATCTATAAAGTCTTCCAGCTCCGAAAATTTAATTATATCATCCATCCTTGCTTCAATTTCATCTTTTCTGTAGCCCATAAGAATACCTGAGAGGTAACAGTTTTCTCTTCCTGAAAGATCGGGTTGAAATCCAATTCCAAGTTCAATCAGCGGAACGATATGTTTACCCGTATTTCGGTTAACTGTTCCGGATTGAGGAGTGATTACACCCGTGAGAACTTTTAGTAACGTTGATTTACCCGCACCATTCCTGCCTATCAGCCCGACATTTTCTCCATCATTAATAACAAGGTTAATATTGTCTACGGCACTTATCTTTTGCGACGAATGACCATTCATCTTTACTGCTAAAGCATAGCGAAGAGTTTTATGGCTTATTGAGTGTTTATCAAAATTAACCGAGACATTTTTTAATTCGAATATTGTTTTCATCTTATAGGTAGAAATAGAATTTGTTTTTAAATTTTTGAATTAGATTATAGCCTATTACTAAAGTGAACAGGCTGATGATTATTGATATTATCCAGTCAATATCGGAAGGCCAGACAGCTTCATAAACAGGTTTCTGGAAGAGTGCTGCAAAATATGTGATCGGGTGATATTGCATCAGGTTTGCCTGTAATGAATTCGGTTCGAAAATATTCTTATGAAATAGAATGGGTGAAGTAAAGAAGACGAGAGTCAATATCATTTGAATCAACGGACGGACATCGCGAAAGAAAGTGAAAAGTACCGCAGAAATCATTCCCAGTCCAATTCCAAACAAAGCCCACGGAATAATTGATAATGGTAAAATGATTAAATGAATAGTCCAGTTTTCTTTGAGGAATGCGAAGAGAATAAATGCAACTGTAATTGAAAACAAAAATTCAAAAGTAGATATAATAAATTTGTTTGCAGGAAAAGCAAGCGGGGAGACATACATTTTTTTCAGAAGCCATTCTCCGCCTACAATTGATTCCATCGAGCTTGTTACAACTTTCTCAAAATATCTCCATGGAACAAGAGCACTGAATAAGAAAACAGCATAATCATTAATGTTCATCCTGTTAATTACTGAAAATACGAGGCTAAGAATTACCAGATAAAGTGCAGGTTCAAGGAAATTCCAGAGAAATCCCAGTGCAGTAAACCTGTATTTTGTCTTTAGCTGGCTTACTGCAAAATACCACGAAAATCTCCACGATGTTGAATCCATAAAATCTTACTGCCTTTCAATAGATGTTATATCAACTTCTTTATTTTTTTCTTGTATTGAATTTTTATTTACCGGACTTACCTGAATATTAATTCTGTCAAATGAGCAGGTGCCCTCTTCTAAGTTACCGAGTATGGCGTAACTGAAATTTTCATCTGCATCTAATTCAAATTTTTTTTCTACCAGTCCGGGCTCATTCATTCTTAACACAAATTCCTGGTCGCAGGTAATCAAATCTGATTTAAGAGTCATATACTTATGAACTCTTAAACTTATTCTTAGTGGGAAACCCGGCTCAACATTATTTATATTCATTTCAATCTTTATAGTCCGTTTCCCGCTTCCTAGCCAGGAATAATCTGTGTGGAATAATACCTTATCAGGCATTGTTCTGTTATTCTTTTCAAAAAATTCTGAATGGTCAAGAAAGTAAGGAGATACTCCCTCTGGGAGAGTTGCAAAAGGAGATAAAGTTAATTTTGAGTTTTGAATCCACTCTCTGTATTTGGCAATTCCGGTTTGAAGAATAGAATTAGTTTTCTCAATTTCATTTCTATTAAAGACATTTGAAGAAAATTTTATTTTGTTACTTCTTTTCTGCATTATAAAGAGTATTGATGTAAAAGGATACTTCCCTCTAAGCAGTAAAATGTGCTGTATTATCCTGAAGATGTTATTGCCTGAAGCTGTATCTTCTGAATAAAATAATTTTGAAATGTTAGCTGGTAAAGGATAATTGCTTTCATGGTTCGTGATGTTTAAATCGGGATTTACTGCAAGAGTAAAATCCATTTCCTCAAAAAGCTTCATTAAATACTCGGCTGAGAAGATATAATTATTCTGATCTTTTATAGTTTCACTGCCAAAATTAAATTCGGTCGTAAAAACATATACACCCTCAGCTTTCAGAACCCGGAAGACTTCATTCAAATGTCTTAGAAAATCATTATAGTGGCCGATATGCTCTATTGAACATGATGAATAACAAAAATCGAATGTGTTATCGGGAAATTTCAATTCCCGCATATCCATATTAAATACATCAAGCTTCGCATCATCTACTTCAAAAGGTTTATTACTACGAATAAATTTATCTGCATTATTTGTTCTGGCTGTATCCCAGGAAGTTTCCGTTTCATATAAATCTGTTACAGTTAGTTTTTTAATTCTTCTTGCAATTGAGTATAGAACACGTTCATTACCTCCTCCCATAGAAAGACCCGTTTTTTCAGGAGAGATCATTCCGAGCTTCTTCAATGTTAAAAAGATCATCCCGAACTCCCACTGCTTCCTGTGAAGCCTTGGTATTTCTTCTAATTCATTTAGAAGAACATCAATCAATTCAGAATCAAACCAATCTGCAGCATCACATACTTTGCTTAAGTTTTTCATTTTTTATCCTTTAAAGCAATTAAAATTTTTAATTCATCAAGAATTATATTTAAATTAATCTTACTCATACAAACACTGGCTCTCATGTTAGTAAGCTTGCAAGGTATACTTTCATTCCTCCAGCATGGCAGGCATTCAATCTGGTCGCGTGCATCAAGAAACTTGCAGTATTTATAATGCTTTGTTCTTACTTTCCCATCAATTGGTCCGAACAAAGCAAGACAAGGAATATCCTGTGAAGCAGCAAAATGGACAAAGCTTGAATCAGGTGCAATTATCACATCGCAGCCGCTCGCAATAGCAAAAGCTTTTCTTAATGAACAGTTATTTAATTTTATAACATTTTCAAAATTGCATCCTTTAATCGGTTCACCATCAAAAACCAGGACCGAATATTCTTTAGATAACTCTTTTACAAGATTCTCCATGTGAGGATAATTTCTGTACGTTTCATCGGAATGAAGCTGCACACCAATAACTTTTTTACCGGTTAAATTATTTTCTTTCCAGAATTTATTTTTTAAATGATGTTCTTCCTCATTAATAAAATATCTTGGCTTCCTGTCTAATTTCCATAGCCTTACTCTCTTGTTCCCTAAAGCTTTTGCAAAAATATCAATTCGGCTCTCTTTAACTTCGGGTGCAGTTTTGCTTTCTATCCGTGAAGCAGGACAGTCTGAAAAGTTGAACCACTTGCCATATTGCAGATGATTCAGATCCGGGTCTTCAATATCCCTGAGTATAACATCTTTGTTTCCTTCAAAGAGAGAAAAATATCTTTTTGGTATTGCAAGTTGTATTTCACGAGAAGGATATTTCTGTTTCAAAGCATGAAAGCCGGGAGTCATCATCAGAAAATCACCGATTCCCCCCATTGCTCGTGTAATAAGTATTTTCTTCCTGTTATTTTCTTTAACGTTAGAATTATAGTTTCTTACTAAAGCGGGATATTTTAATTCCCCTAATGATTCTTTAAGATTTACATGTTCATTCCTTCTTATGTAGTTCAACCCATAGACATAACCCAATATAATCAGTGCAAAAATTCTATTAATAAAACCCAGTTTTATTTTTTTGAAGTCAGGAAGTTTGTAATAAAGCCAGTGAACGAAATATAAGAATTTATCGGGTACATTTGTTCCGGGTCTCAACAAAAGCCGGAAAGAACGCTTGTATGTATTTTCCAGCTGGTCAACAAAATTTTTCCGGTCACTCAAATCTGTATAGAAATACCGCAGACCAAGCAGAAGCAGTTTTTTATAAACAGAGATACTCCCTGCAATTAATGTTACCTGGCTAAGATTAAATAAAATTTGGGGGATCTTTTTTCTGTCTGTTATCAGGTAAGGACGCCCGGCAAGATGAGCAAGAATATCGTAGGCTTCATTCATCATTCCCTTTGAAATATAAATAGTGGCCTTTTTATTCATTATATCTATGTGGATATCAGGAAATTTTGTCGTACCGAATCTGTCAGCTTCGTTCAGAAAGGAAAGGGCTTCATCAAGGCAGTTTAAACAAATCAGCTCTTCACTCCAGTAAATAATTGATTGAAACAGTTCTTTCGGGAACTGGTTGTTCTTGCTGCAATCATTTATAAATAACCGCAAAGTTGCATTTATAAATTTTTTCTCACTTAAAATTAAATTTTCAAAATGAAGTTTCTTAACTTCTTTAAGCTTTTCTATCCCACCCCATATAGCCTGGTTAAGAATATTTTTGTCTGTATAATTATATCTCTTAGCAGCAGGAATGCTTTTAAATATTGTATGAACTCTTTCATACTGCCCGGAATAAGCCATATAACTCAACTCCTCGGGTGAGGAATAACGAAAGTGATTATTATTTTCTTTACTTAATTGAAGCAAAATGACACCGTTCTGTTAAATTATTAAAGAGATAGTTCCAAAATTTTTATTTCTTTTTCCGCAAATTTCTTAAGCTCGAGGTAACGTTCCCCACTGAATGGACCGGGAGGAGGATTAAGAAAAGAATAACATACTTTCAAAGCATCTTTGTATAATCCTACATTTATCAGGCAGCTGATTTCTCTTCGTCTGCTTTCGGGGTTAAGAGAAGGACAAGTATCTGTCACTATCCTGTACCATTTTATTGCTTCAAGATAGTAACCGAGACTCTCAAGGCTTAGAGCATACCAGTACATTGCATTCTGAACAATATCATTTCCTAATGAATCGGAAATATCAATGACTTTTTTAAATGCTTCCGCTGATTTCCTGTAATCCTTAAGCTGAAGATAAACCCAGCCCATTCGGAAAAAAGCATTGTACCTGCATTTAATATCAGAAGCATTCTTGCCAGCCTTTATGTAATAACTTATTATTTCATTTGTGTTCCCCTGTACCAAATTCTCCAGGCACCAGCCACAGTGGAAAGCTATATCACCGTAATCATAATCATCATTATGCAAAAGAGTTAGAAAAATTTTATATGCCTCTTCAAAAGATGAACGCCGCTCAAGTTCAAGTGCATATTCATAATCTTTTAAGGTGGTGAATATTTTATTTTCTGCAATCATTTTAATTTGTTTAAGACACCAGAATCTATTAATGGATTATGTTCTTTAGTGAAGAGTTCTTTGTAATAGTGACAAACTGTAATGCCACTTATCTTTATAGTTATTACTAATTTCAATTTTAGATAGGTTGATAATTGAAAAAAAATAATGAGGGTTTAATTTTAGGGAATAAAACCTATAATACCTCAAATTAAGGTGGGAAGAGATATAAACCTGGTGAAAAGTTATTCGATGGGTCTTGGAAGATGGCTATTAAGCGGGATAATTTTCTGAAGAATACTGTTGGCACTCAATTAATTGACGATATAATAATTCATTATGTAGTTTTATTTTGGGAACCAATCAGATTACTTGCCATTGCGAGCAAAAAGAAGAACAGAACTTTACTTATTGGATCGAGTAGAAAACCACCACTAAGTGAATTCAAGTAGAATATTGATAAACCAGCTAATACAGCTAACTTTAAGTCGAATTTAAATTTTTCAGTAGCAGAATGCTTCAATGTTTTAATTCCCCAATAATAAATTGAAAACATTAACCAAAGAAAAGCCAGAAGACCTAAAATTCCGCTTTCCATATAGACTTGTAAATACTCATTATGCCAGCCCCCTACTTCCTTATCAACTAACTGTTGGTATAAAGGAAAAATCTCCTTAAAGGTTCGTGTACCAAATCCTAAGATGAAATGTTGATCGGATATCATTAAAGCTCCTTGCCAGATAACATCCCGGTCAGATAAATGCTGAGGGAAGTGTATTATCTCATTAAACCTTTCAGAGAGATTCGGAATAAGAAATATCATCAATGCAAAAATTATTAATAAAACACCGAGTATAATTCTTTCCTTAAATAAACCGATGATAAAAATAATTATAACAATTGTAATCCAGTTTGAACGATTGAATGTAAATAAAATTCCACTTAATAAAAGAAACAGAATGACTAACCACCAGGTTCGGGAAGGAAAGAATTCTTTATTTCTGCCTAGAGTGAAAACAATAGAAAAAATAACGGATAAAAACATTCCTAAGGTACTATAACCGGAAGTGGTGGATGTTGCCCTCTCCACATTTCCTAATAATACTTTAGCTGTACCAATTATGCTCGCGATTATAGCCGCAATAATTAATATCCTAATAAGGAATCGAATTTTCTCCTCATCATATTTAGATAATTCAGTTAAAAAAACAAAAACTATAAGGTAAAAAAAAATTTCTTTGTTGAGTGAATAAACACTTAAAGAAGGATACTCTGAGAAGATTATAGACAAAACCCTTATTCCAATAAATACCACAAAAGGTAAAACAATTGGACGTTTTATAGAAAAGGCTTTTTCTTCTTTTATTATTTTAAACAAACCTAACAGAATCAGAAGAATTAATAATGCTTGTCCCACAGCTGTGGAAAATATCAATATACCCAGCAGAGTAACTATGCTCCACCATATAATCAAATCAAATTTATTATTTATTTTATATCCTAAATCAATCTTCATTATTTTTTGAACAAAATTCTGCACGCAATATTGGGTATAATCTTCTTAAAGACAATATTTCTTTATTACAAGAAGATGTTATAAATGAAATCTAATTTCCATTTTCCAGTATTTGTTTTTTAACCCAACAACTAAAATTGGATTTGCATTACCTTTTTCTTCTGGTATTGAATTAAAAATATTTAATGTCAGGAAGGCAGAGCAATGAATCAGGAGAGTTGAAATAAAAATGATTGAATAGATGAAGTCATTTCATCTCTTCTTCCCCAAACCCGTCATATTTTGGCGGGTTTTTTTATGTTATCCAATCAAATTAAATTTGTTTTGTTGTTACAAAAATTAAATAAGTTTAATTTTAACCCGTTGAAAATTGTTCTATAAAACTATAGAGAGGTAAAAATGTTTGACGATAAATATAAATTTTCCTGTGTTGAAAGATTTCTTCAGTATGTAAAATATGATACTCAATCCGATGAGGATTCCACATCATTCCCAAGCACAGAAAAGCAAAAAATCTTATCTGCTGATCTTGCAAAAGAATTAAAAAGTATCGGATTAAAAGATGCACAAATGGATGATTGGGGTTATGTTATGGCAACTCTTCCATCAAATACAAATAAAGATGTTCCGCCAATAGCATTTATTGCCCATGTTGACACTTCCCCTTCAGTTACCGGGAAAAATGTTAATCCTGTTACTAATAAAAATTATCAGGGTGGAGATATAAAACTTTCCAACGGAGGATGGATTATTAAGGAAAGCGAAAACCCGGATCTAAAAAATATGATAGGGTTTGATATTATAACCACAGATGGAAATACTTTGCTTGGTGCAGATAATAAAGCCGGTGTTGCAGAGATTATTGATGCAATAAATTATTTAATTACGCACCCGGAAGTAAAACATGGTACCATAAAAGTATGCTTTACTCCTGATGAAGAAGTTGGAAGAGGAACCGAAAAGATTGATCTGAAAAAACTTAGAGCAAAGTATGCTTATACAGTTGATGGATCGAGCAGGGGAGAGATTGAATCTGAAACATTCAGTGCTGATGCCGTTGTTATAAAATTTTTTGGCAAAAATATTCATCCCGGCTATGCAAAAAATAAAATGATAAACTCAATTAAAATTGCTTCAGCTTTTATTGAGAGTTTGCCCAAAAATAAATTATCACCCGAAACAACTGAAAACAGGGAAGGATATGTTCATCCTCTCGCTTTCAACGGGAATGAAGAGATGACGCTTGTAAAATTTATTATCAGAGATTTTGAAACTCCTAAATTAAAAGAGTATGAAAACTTCCTTAAAGATCTTGCAGAAAAAACTGTTGCAAAATTTCCGGGGGCAAGACTTGAATTTGAGGTGAAAGAGCAATACAGAAACATGAAAGAAGTTCTAGTTAACCATTTTAAAGTGATAGATTATGCTGCTGAAGCTATGAACAGACTTGGAATAAAACCTATAATGCATCCTATCAGGGGGGGAACTGATGGATCCCGATTATCTTTTATGGGTTTACCAACACCAAATATTTTTGCCGGTGAACATAGCTTTCATTCACAGCTGGAATGGGTTGCCGTACAAGATATGGAAATGGCAGTTAAAGCTATTGTTGAGATTGCAAAAGTTTGGGAAGAAAAATCGTAAAAACTGTTTGTTGTCTGTTGTTTGTAAGTTGTTGTAAATAAGGAAAGATGAAAACAAAGTTTGAAGATTTAGAGATATTTAAACTTACAGAAAAATTATCTGATGAAGTTTTGGGAATGGTTATTAAATGGAATAATTTTCCAAAGAATACATTAGGCATTCAATTAGTTAATACGGCGGATTAGATAGTAAAATAAATAAGAAAAACTAAATGGGTTTATGATTAAAGTTTCCAACAAACAACAAACTACTAACAACAAACCAGAGTTAATGAGTCCCGCTGGAGACCGAACAATGCTGACCGCAGTAGTTAAAGCCGGTGCAAATGCAGTTTACTTTGGTGTTGATAAACTAAATATGCGCAACAAAGCAGCAAACTTTAAAATTGATGAGCTGCATGAAGCAGTTTCTTTCTGTAAAAAGCATAATGTAAAAACTTATCTTACTTTAAATACGATAGTCTTTGAAGAAGAGCTGGATAAAGTTGATGAGATAATTTCTGCAGCTAAAAAATCAGGAGTGGATAGAATTATTTGCTGGGATTTAGCTGTTGCTGAGAAATGCAAAAAACATAAAATTCCATTCTGCATTTCAACTCAAGCTTCTGTTTCAAATTCATTAAGTGCAAATTTTTATAAATCAATCGGAGCTTCAAGAATTGTTCTTGCACGTGAATGTTCTCTCGAAGAGATAAAGAAAATCAGGAAGAATACTGATCTTGAAACGGAAGCTTTTATTCATGGTGCAATGTGCGTCGCAGTAAGCGGAAGATGCTTTATGAGCCATCATCTGTTTGGTAAAAGTGCGAACCGCGGAGACTGCATTCAACCTTGCAGAAGAGAATATGAAGTTTACGACCTGCCTGCCGGCAGGCAAGGTCCGATAATAAAAAGATCTATGCTTATTGGTGAAGATTACGTTCTATCAGCAAAAGACCTCTGCACAATTGAATTTATTGATGAGCTTATAGCAGCAGGGATTAATTCTTTTAAGATAGAAGGAAGAAAAAGAAGCTCTGAGTATGCAGCAAAAGTTACATCGGTTTACAGGAGAGCAATTGATCTTTACTTTGAAGGGAAATTAACAGCTGAGGCAAAGAAAAATTTCTTAAAAGAACTGGAAGAAGTCTACAACCGTGGTTTCTCATCGGGATTCTATTTCGGAAAACCCTCATCTGAAGATTATGCAGATATTTATGGAAGTAAAGCAACCACAAAGAAAGAATATATTGGGAAAGTTCTTAATTATTATAAGCGTTCTAAAATTGTTTACATAAAACTGGAAACAGGTAAACTTAAACTTGATGATAATATAATGATAATTGGTCCTACTTCAGGAGTTGTTAATCTTCAATTAGAAAAAATTTTAATTGAAGAAGAAAATGTTAACCAAGCTGATAGAGGTGATAAAATTACCTTCCCCTGCCCAGATCTTGTCAGACATAATGATACTGTTTATTTAATCTCCCGCTTTAATACAAATTAAACTACTCCCTTAAATTCCATTCCACGTTTTTAAAAAAGATTTATCTTCTTGGTTTTTCTAACCTATATCTGCTCAATAACCATATAGCGTATATGAATGTAACTTAGGATACAGATTTTTGACAAGAAGGGAGCTTCGGCTCCCTTTGTTACTTATTGGAATAATTGAGGGGGAACCGGTAATGTAGAGTTAATGTTTATAGAAAAGTTATTCTTCATGTAATTCCTTACTGGTTTGATGAGCAAGAGATAAAGAAATCTGTTTCATAATTCCTTTAATTGATCTTCTATTTTCTTCATCCTTTTCTTTTTCCAGTTCGGTTAAGCTGTTCCCAAATCTCACCATCAAAGATTCAATATCAGGACTTTCAACTGCTGCCAAATCTCCCCAATATAATTCCCAAAATCTTTTTTTCTTCGATTCATACAGATCTGAGCCCGGATCTTCGTTAGTTGATAGAAAAGATAAAATTTGCCGGGTTTCTTTATACAAAGCAGTTTTTTCTTCTAAAATTTTTTCCTGTCTCTCTATCTTTTTGAGTTCATATTCTTTCTCTAATGATTTTTTTTGTCCATCAGTATACTGATAAATACCTACAAAGACAGTAATCACGGCAATTATTGGCGTTACAATCGCTTTGATGATAATGTCCCATTTTCTGTGTTGTTCTTCTGTCATTTCTTTTCCTAATGTAGATGAAATATTGATTCGCCAAAATATAAGCAATAAAATATAATAAGCACTTGTTCACCCTCAAAGGATTTGATCCAACACTTCTTTGATTAACTATTTTATATCATTTCAAATTCTTCAGGGTAATGCACTGTACCTGTTACCCCGGTTAATCCGTTTTCTACAAGTTCAATTCCCATAAAAACATTTTTCGGAACATCAAAGGGAGCTTTTATTTTCCATTTATTTGCAGGTTTGAATCCGAATTTTGGATAATAATGTTCATGCCCTAGGACAATAACTGATTTGTATCCCAGTTCTCTGGCTTTATTAAATCCGTAACGAATTAATTTCCCGCCTATACCTCTTTTTTGTAATTCAGGTGTTACTGCCATTGGGGCAAGCGCAAGACTTTCAAATTCATTACCGTTGTCGTCTTTGATTATAATCTTAGTAAATATAATGTGCCCAACAATTTTATTATTAGTCACAGCAACTAATGAAAACTCAGGAATAAAGGCGTTACTTTTTCTTAAAAGCTCAACAAGTTTCGATTCACTTTCCTGCCCAAATGCAGCCTTGTTTAATTCATAAACATCTGCATAGTCACTCTCTATTTCTTTTCTAATTTCAATTTTTTTATTTATCATTTGCTTATTGTCCCTGCAATTGCCGGCAAAACTCCGCACAATATTACTCATAACATTCCATTACTGATCAGCTTTTGGTGTTTTTACCCGATTTATTTTTTAGTATAGAGATTACAAGTCCAATTTGTCCTAAGTGATAAATATCATGATGAATAATACCTTCTATTTGATAATCAAATTTTTTACCTGCTTGATATTCATTTTCCAGAAAATCGTCCGTCTTTGTTTCCAGCAGGTTTATCAATTCTTTTTGAATCATGTCGAATTCATTTAGTAAATTACTCCATCCTTTTTCCATCAATGATTCTAAGGAAAGAAAATTTTGATCTTTTTCAGTTCTTTCGCTGAACTCATTATCCCCCACAGTACGTTTTAAGACAACAGTCCTCCAATAAATACAGTGCCATAGTATTTCGGCAATGGAATGATTGCCGGGTGTTGGTTGTGTGAATGCAATTTGCTCGTTAACATTTTTAAGTTTTTCCATGTAACTTTCACCGTTCCAGCTCCCCCCTTCGTATAATTGTTGGAGTTGTCGTATATAATTATTTATTCGTGATGTCATAATATGTCTCCTTATTGTTTTGTGTTTCAAACTATAACCCAAATTGAAAGACATAAGCTTTCTGCCTGTGATGCTTTTTTCACATAAATGGATTCCTATATCTCCGGCATTTGAATTAACTTAAACCTCTCCCTCAAACACATCATTTAAATATGCAAGTTTCGCTTTTCAATCCCTTTTGGAAATCCTTCAGGAACAACGTTTCCTAAACTGGCAAGACCAGGAATTTTTTCTGCAGATAGTGTTTCCAGCATGTTAATGCTCCTTCAAATCTAATAGAAATTAATTTTTAATGAAGAGGGACAAATAGAAATGCTGAAGATGGATGGAATTATTTTATTAATTCACTAAGCCTTTTAATTTCTTCCCTTATTTCGTCAATAACTTCTTTGTTTTTAATTTCTTTCTTTTCACCAACCTTTTCCGAAAACAAATAAAATACTTTTCCACCAAATACTTCTGTAAACTTTTTATGGGATTCTGCTTGCAAATTGTATTCTTTAAAAATTTCAGGAAGTTGTATCCCACTATTAATTGGTTTTATCTGCAAACCAATATATTTTTCTCCAATTTTAATAAAAAAGTCTACATTGAATAACCTATCCCATTCATCTGGAGCCGCTTCAATTTTTACTCCCAGAATTTCTTGAAGTTGTCCATAAACAGTTTGTATTTCCGTTACATAGCCATCATAAGTACGGTCAATTACAAGTTGTATCATATAATCAATACAGTCTTGTTCTGTAACTTCTGCGACTTCAGATTGAATTACTTCTGTGATTTTGGTATAAAGTTTTTTGCCTAGTTCAATGATGTGCTCTTTTGGTTTTACATTCTCAAAATAATATACTTCCCATTCATTGATATTTTTAGGAGAGCATTTTCTGATTGATTCGGAGGTTGATCCAACATTCCTTTTGAAATTGAGTTGGAAGCGGTTCATTACAGAATTGAGGATCCATTCTTTTGCCATTGTTTTGTTGCCAGTTTTCTCTTAAAGCATTTGATCTTTCAACAATAGAATTAGCACGATTCTCAAGACTTTCACAAACCCGATCTAATTCTACTTCATCTTGAATAATCCAATATCCACTGTTCCACATCAAGCTTCCAATGCAACACCCATGATTAAGAATCATTCTAGTAATTAAATTGCCTACATAAACATTTGTTGTATCACCAGCTTCAAGGTCACAATTATCTCTAATTTCACTTGATGATTTTCTATTTTCATACCCAATTGCATTTTCATTAAGATAATCCCAAATAGACTGCTGTTCTTCGTTCATTCCATATTCCTTACTGATAATTTTATAAATTTTTCCTTGAATTTATAATCTGAATTATCATCCACCTGAACTAAATGAGTTTTTATTAAGTGAGCATTGATAAAAGTTTTATTTTCTAGATAGAGGTAGCAAAGTAGATTATTATTATTATCATATTTCTGATTATCAAACTTTAAGAAAACTTTTTTCCCTTTGGTTTTTTCATTAAGGAATTTTGTTGCTTCACCATTTACGGCTTTATCTTCTTTTATACCTATAAGTTTTATAGTTAGATCATTATTCAAACGCAGTTTTTCTGGGCTTATAATTTCTTTAACTGTAAATAATTCTTCCCGTTTTGTGCTTCCGTTTTTATCAATCTTTGAACCGAATTGTAATTTTTTAGGGTCAACTTTTTTATCAAGCTTATGCGGATCTTTGAAAATATATGGGAGCTTTTCAATTTCTTTTTCAAAGTCTGTAGTAATCTTTTGTTTTATAAATTCAAAAGTAGTTTCGTAAATATCTCTCTGATTAGATCCAAGTTTTTGTTTTATAACAGGAATAAATTCCGAATTGATTTCGTAGCCAATAGAATTTCTTCCAAGATTTTTTGCGGCAAGATTTGTTGTTCCGCTTCCAGCAAAAGGGTCAAGCACTGTATCCTCAACAAAAGAAAACATTTTAATTAAGCGTCTTGGCAGTTCTTCGGGAAACATTGCAATATGATAGTCTTGTCTTGTACCTGCAAAATTCCAATGTCCGGCGAAAAATGTATTCCATTCTTCCGCTGTCATTTTTGAAAATTCTTTTTGCTCTTTTGTTGGTTTTGGTGCATCGCCAAGTTTTTTGAAGACTAAAATAAATTCATAATCTAATTTGAGAATACCATTCCTTGGATAAGGATATGAACCCATTTGAATACCGCCGCCTGTTGTATTTGAAGTTGTTACCTTTTGCCAGATGACTGCACCCATATAGTCAAAACTGACATTCTCACAAAACTTAATTATTTCTTCTCGGATTGGAATTATTTTGTAACGTCCATAATAAACAGAACGAGCGAACTGATCCCCAATGTTTATACAAAGTCGGCAGCCTGGAAACAAAACCCGATAACATTCTTTCCAGATAAGACTGAGATTGTTGATATAATTTTCATAACTATCATGAAAGCCAATTTGATCTTTTGAACCATAGTCTTTCAATTGCCAATAGGGAGGAGAAGTAATAACCAAATGCACTGATTTGTCTGAAAGTTCAGCCATTTGTCTGCTGTCGCCGTTTATTATTTTATGATGTGTTTTCATTTAACCTAAGAAAATTCAAAATGAATTTACACAATATTTGGAATATTAGCAGTCCTTCATTCACTCCTAAAAAACTTTGATAACCCTGCCCAAATCTTTATTTTAACAACTCATTTTACACATTAATTTATTCAGAAAGCTATGCGATTCAGTCCCGCCAAAGGCGGGATTCCTATACTTAAAGAAATAACAAGCGATGTCCCGTCAAAGGCGGGATAACAAGCCACATTCTTATGCTTCGCGAAGAAATGATATAGAAGAGATGAATGAAATCGGTGTTAAACTATTTTGATTGGTTCGTTGATTTTTGCCAAACCTTTTTGGGGAAAAGTTTTGATTTTTCTTCAATGTACTTCTTCAATTCCTCAAATGACATGTCCTTGATCTCCATTCCAATTTTATCACGGATATTCCGCAATTGTTGATTTGGAGATTTTTCCTTTTTATGAACTGGTCCGGCTTTTTTCTTTTGTGTTGTTTTCATAATTCCGAAATTTCCCTTGGTGTTCTTATTTCTAATACTTTATAACCTAATTTATAATTAACTCTGTTGTAACCTCTGATACGACTAACGTTGACAATATGTTTGAAATTCCAACTTACTAATATATCAGCGTTATTGATTGTTGCAATTGCAATATGTAAGCAGTCAGGACGATTAGTTTTACCTACAACATTTTCTTGAATATAATGTTCGGCAAGTTCATTTGCCTCATTTGTTATTGGAACAAATTCAATATACTCATTTGGAATTTCTTTTATCAAATTCCCGATATGTTGTGGAGCAGAAGACAGTTCAATTTCTGTCATTTGCGAGTAAAGCATTTTCATTTTCCCTTTGATTATTTTATCAAAAAGCAACTTTGTCCAGAATTCAAATTCCGGTTCAAAATATCCGCCAAAGACAGAAGTATCTAAATACAGCCTTTCCATTTAATAATAAGTTAGCAAAATATTTCCGGTATTTCATGCCATCTTAAAAAATTTTCTTTGGTGTTTTCATAAACATTGAAGCTTTGATAACCCTCCTCAAATCTTTATTTTAACCAATCATTTTACATTTTTTCCGCCATAGGCGGACTTTAATTTATTCAGAAAGCTATGCGATTCAGTAAATCTTTTATCCCAACTCTCAGAGAAACTCCAAGTGAAGCAGTAGTTACGAGCCACATTCTTATGCTGCGTTCTGGAATGATCCGTATGGTCGCAGCTGGGATTTATTCTTTTCTTCCAACCGGTTATCGTGTAATAAGAAAAATAAGCGAGATAATAAGAGAAGAGATGAATGCAATCGGCGGACAGGAATTTCATCTGCCTGCTCTTAATCCAAAAGAGATCTGGGAGGAAACCGGGCGTGTCGAGGCATTCGGCGATATTCTTTTTCATGTTAAAAACAGGGAGTATGTTCTTGCACCCACTCACGAAGAGATAATGACTTTCCACGCAAGGAATGTTTTAAAATCTTATAAAGACTTTCCGCAGATCTGGTATCAGATACAAACCAAGTTCAGGAATGAGCCGAGACCGAGAAGCGGTGTTATAAGAGGAAGGCAGTTCCTTATGAAGGATGCTTACTCATTTGATATTTCCCCGGAAGGGCTTGATAAATCTTATGAACTCCACGACCAGGCATACAGGAAAATTTTCGACAGGTGCGGATTAAAATATTTTGTTGTCGGTGCTTCAAGCGGTGCAATGGGTGGCAGCGGCTCTGAGGAGTTTATGGTTAAATCTGATGCCGGTGAAGATACAGTTGCACACTGCGATAACTGCGGTTACGCTGCAAATGTTGAAGTAGCCGAATCAAAAGTTCCGTCAAGAGGAAGAGAAGAGAAAAACGAAGAGTTGAAAGAAATTCACACACCCAACATCAGATCAATTAATGAGCTTTGTGAATTTCTGAAGATAAAAGAAACTCAATGTGCAAAGTCGAGAATTTATGTCCATCTTGGAAAGCCTGTTCTGATTTTTATGCTTGGCAATGAAGAAGTGAATGAATCTAAGCTTGTAAAATATCTTGGCGGGGCTGTAAGACCTGCACATCCTGAAGAGCTTGTTGAGTTAACAGGTGCTGAAGCAGGTTCAATTGGTCCTGTTGGTTTTAATGGAAGAATTATTGCCGACTTAAGACTGAAAGATGCAAACAATCTTTACGGCGGAGCCAACAAAACAGATTATCACTACGGCGGAATTGATTTTACGAGAGACGCAAAGAATATTGAATATGCTGATCTGAGGAGAGTTGTATCAGAAGAAGGATGTATTAAATGCAACTCACCTCTCCAGGTCTTTACAGCTATCGAGCTTGGACATATTTTTAAGCTCGGCACAAAATATTCGGAAGCAATGGGTGCAATGTTCCTTGATGAAAAAGGAGAAGAGCATCCGATAATTATGGGAAGCTACGGCATTGGTGCTGATAGAGTTATGGCTTGCTTTATAGAACAGCATCATGATGAAAAAGGAATTATCTGGGATACAGCACTGGCTCCTTTTCATGTTCATTTAATGGGACTAAATCTGAAGAATGAAGAAGTCGCAAAAGCCTGTGAAGAGATTTATAAGAGTTTGACTGACAATAGTTTTGATGTTTTATTTGATGACAGGAATGATGCCCAAGCCGGAGTGAAGTTTAACGATGCTGATCTTCTTGGTATGCCTCTGCAGATTATAGTTGGCGACAGGAAACTTAAAACGAATCAGGTAGAAGTTAAGATTAGGAAAACGGGCGAAAGGTTTGATGTTGAGCTTGATAAGCTTATGCCTAAACTGAAGGAGATTTGGAGAGATACGGTTTTGAAGTAATCCTTGGTTCAAGTGTCATTCCCGTGAAAACGGGAATCCATAACTAATGAAGAAAATAGATTCCCACTTTCGTGGGAATGACAATAAACATGCAAACAAAATTATACTTAGTCTCAACTCCAATCGGTAACTATGAAGATATAACTATACGTGCACTTAGAATTTTAAAAGAAGTTGATTTTATTATTTGTGAAGAGTTTAAAGAAGGACGAAGGCTCCTTTCACATTACCAGATAGAAAAAGAACTTTTTGAACTTAATGAACATAATGAAAATGAAGCGGCAGATGATCTTCTTCTTAAAATTATAGATGGTAAATCCGCTGCTTTAATTTCAGATGCAGGAACACCACTTTTTTCTGATCCGGGACATTTGTTGGTTGAGCTTTGTATTTCACAAAGGATAGATGTTGTTCCTGTTCCAGGGGCAAATTCTTTACTTCCTGCTTTAATAGGTTCAGGTTTGGATTTTGAAAAGTTCTATTACTATGGCTGGCTTTCTCCCAAAAAAGATGAAAGAAAAAATGAACTTTTTAAATTAAAAGGGATAAGAGAAATTATTGTTCTTCTTGATACACCTTACAGGTTAAAAAGCCTACTGGCAGATGTTGTAAAAATTTTAGGAAAAAATATTAGAACAGTTTTAGCTTTTGAATTAACAATGAAATCTGAAAACTTTTACAGGGGAACTGCTAGAGAGATTCTTAAGATTGCTGAACAGAAAAATCTGAAAGGTGAGTTTGTGCTGATTTTGGATAATAAAAAAAATTATTAGATTGATAGTGAACTTAAGTAAAAATAGTATGGATGAAATTCAGAAAATAATAAAAGAATTCAAACTGGGACTTAAAAATCTGTACGGAGAAAGATTTAAAGAAATCATTCTTTTTGGTTCTTTTGCAAAAAGACAGTTTAATGAGAATTCAGATATTGACCTTGTTATTGTTCTCGAAAATATTGAATCACCAGGTAGAGAAATAGATAGGATGATTGATATTATAACTGAAATTAATCTGAAATATAATGTTCTACTTTCAGTAGTTCCCGTTTCAATAAATGATTATAAAAATCTGAATAGTCCTCTACTTATCAATGTTAGAAAAGAAGGTATTACCACTTGAAAGAAGTAGAATCATTATTAAAACGTGTAGACAGATACCTTCTTACTTCAGAGTTTTTGTTGAATGAAGAAGATTATGAATCTTGTGTATCAAGAATTTATTATGCTATGTATTTTTCAACTCAGGCTTTGTTACTTAAAAATAATTTAACTTATTCATCTCATAAAATGACAATTTCTGCTTTTGGAGAGAACTATATAAAAACCGGAATTTTTTCCTAAAGAGATGGGAAGAGAATTTAATAGAGCTTTTGACAAGAGACAGATAAGCGATTATTCCCACAATTTTATTATTGATAGAAAAGAAGCTGAAGAATTATTATTAAGCGGAAAAAATTTTGTTCAGAGTTTAAGAAATATTTAGATAAGTAATTCTGCTGTTAATCATTTTTCAATAAAACTACGTTCTCTATATGAAAACTATGTGGAAACATATCAACCGGTCTCATCTTAATTAACTTATAACCTGCTTCGGAAAATAATTTAACATCTCTCGTTTGTGTTGCAGGATTGCAGCTTACATAAACAATTCTTTCCGGATTTATTTTAATTACATCTTCAACCGTATTTTTGTGTAGCCCGCTTCTTGGAGGATCAAGAATTACTAAAGTAGGTTTGGGAATTTTATTCTCTTCAATTACCGGAATAAAAGATTTGTAAAGATCTGCATTAAAAAACCGGACATTTTTTATCTCATTTAATTCGGCATTAACTTTTGCATCTTCAATTGCTGATTCAACTGATTCAAAAGCATAAACTTCTTTTACATTTTTGGAAATATAAATTGCAATTGTTCCTGCGCCTGAATATAGATCATAAACTATTTCTTCACCTTTCAGTTCTGCAAAATCCAAAGTTGTTTGATAAAGTTTTTCTGCCTGCAGAGTGTTTGTCTGAAAGAATGAATTTGCACTTATCCGGAATGTATATTCACCAATCATATCTGTAATAAATCCTTCACCAAAGAAGATCTTTTCATAATCTCCAATCGCAACCGATGCTTTCTTTCCATTAATATTATTCACAATGGTAGTTATTTCAGGAAATTTCTTTAATAGATTATTTGAGTAATTCTCCATAACAGTTTCGTCTTC
>Ga0154732_1013_pt1 | contig 20650 bp, 13 predicted proteins | sample Rifle2008BG16ft_FD_105740 | JGI IMG/M metagenome (GOLD analysis project Ga0154732, IMG submission 105740) | Ignavibacteria bacterium RBG_16_34_14 | reverse complement strand
AGCATCATAGGATATATTATTTAAAGCCCCTGTCTCGCTGCTTAATTTACCTCTACCTGATTTTAAATCTCCATTCCATTCGGCACTTCCTTTTCTTAAAGCCATAAATGAATTCCTTTCTGATTAATTTCTGATGGTGAAAAATTGTCGTTCTTAATATTAAAAAATAATGTAAATCATCAAAATAAAAATCTGAAGCTCGCTTCGTCTGCACCGTCTGACAAATTTAAATATTTTTAATAAATTTTAACCGCTTAATAACAGGTTATGTTAAAGTTTTAAGTAGGGTTTCTCATGTGATATTCTCTTCCATCATTTCAGCAACGCCTCTCTTCAAAGAATCATCATTCATCATTAAACCTTCAATAATCCTTTTTTGTTCATCTAAAGTTTTATTCTGGCTTAGCTTGAATTTTCCTTCAAGCTTTTCAACCTCAATTTCAATTCCTACAATTTCACTAAACAGTTTTTCTTTATAATCTTCAGGTAGGTCATCCCACTGACTCCTGAATTTCGGTTCCATTATCTCAAACATTGAATGTACAAGATTCAGATGTTTCTCTCTTTCATGAAATATTTTTGGTTTTCCATAAGCAGCCGCCATTGTATAATTCCAAGTAGGAACGTTCATCCTGCTTTCATAAAATTTCGGAGAGATATAACAATGAGGTCCCTGGAAAAGAACAAGCACATTTTCTTTTCCATTAAGATTTTTCCATTGAGGATTAGCTCTTGCAATGTGAGTTACGAGTCTTAATTTTCTTTCTTCTTCGGTAACAACAAAAGGAAGAGGTGTAACATCAGGATGCTCTTCATTATTACTAATGAGTAAAGCAAAATTATAACTCTTCATAAAAGCAACTAATTTTATGCGGTCTTTAGCTTCAGTGTAAGCGGGGATATACATATTGATTCCTTTTTTCTTAAAAAGTGTAATTTTTGCGTGATTTAGATAATAATTCCGAATTATTACTATGGAATTTATAAAATTCTTTTCATATCGTAGGAACAGAAATTGAATTGGATTAATAAAAAATAAAACATTTTAACAAAAAGTATGGTTAAAAAATATACTTTTACATTTTTAATCCTGATTTTTCTTCTTGGCTCTCCTTTAACCCTAAGCCAAAAAGCAACCCACCATAAACCTAATTCCTCAAGCAAAGAGGGAATTGAATATTATTACAATGAACATGGAATTGGTAAAGCCGAGATTCCAAGAAAGTATTATTCTGAATTTTCCGGTGATAAAAACAGGACAGAGATATATGAAAATACCGATAGAAATTCAGATTACAGTAAAAAGAAATTCATTAATTACACTTCCCACTCCCGCAATTATTTCAAAGTTGAAGACAGCGATAATTCTTTATGGAATGGCAAATACTGGGATTTTAGTGTTTACCCACTTAAAGTTTATGTAAAAAAATCATCATCAAGAAATTTTAAAGATAAATATAAAACCTATATTGATTATGCATTTAAAATCTGGAGTGCCGCAGATGAAAGAATAAAATTTATATATTCAAAATCAGAATCCGATGCCGATATTATTTTTACATTTGAAAATAACCTGATGGAAAAGTATGATGAGAATTATCTTGGTCTTACGGATTATGAACTGGAAAAAAATAACAGGATAATCCATTCCTTTATTGAAATAAGTTTATTAAAATTTGATGACAGAAAAATTTCAGACGGCGAGATAAAATCAACGATAATTCATGAACTGGGACACGCTCTGGGTTTAGGACATAGCAGCAATCATGCGGATCTTATGTATCCCTACATCAGCGAGGATTCAAGCGACAAACTTTCTTATGTCGAACTCTCTACGGGTGATATTGAAGCTGTAAGATCTGTTGTTAACCTTGGAAGCAATGATTATTCTACCAAATAATATTACAGAAGATCATTCTTATTTTACAAGCATCATTTTTTTTACAGTTGTATAATTACCAACTTTTATCTGATAAAGATAAACTCCACTTGTTAAATTACCTGCATCGAAATTAATTGAATAGTTTCCCGTAGTTTTGTATTCATCAACTAATGTTGCAATTTCTTGCGCAAGTGAATTAAATATTTTTAGAGATACATGTTCATCATTTGCAACTGAAAAGTTAATTGTTGTAAAAGGATTAAAGGGATTTGGATAATTTTGAAGTAAGGTTATTTCTTTGTTATTCACAAAAGATAATCTGCTTAAGTAAATTGTTTTTATTTCACCGGCAAGTATATTTGCATCCTGAACAGGTGTACAGGTTGCTCCTATAACATCATACAAGCGCAGGTGAGTAATGGAACCGTCATCATTAACACCAACAATATCATAATTTATTGAAATAATTTGATGCAAATCGCGAGGCAGTAAAACATTTTCACCCCATCCGAGTAAAACAACACTAACAATATCTATTGAGGATCCATCCGGTCGCGGTTCACCTTTATAAACCTCATAATCTAATAAGAATGATGAATCCGGAATACTCGATCCTCTGCTTATGGATCTAAAAATTAATTTTCCTTCATCTTTGCCAAATACAATTTTAAATTGTAATGCCTTTAATGGGAGACCCGTGTAATTTCTTAAAACCACCGTATCTGAATTTTGCGAAGGCGGATTAAGTATGTCTGCTGTTGGGGAACTAAAATCCAAAATACCACCTTGTGTATATGGTATAAATCCCAGGTTAATGATTGGGTGAAATGAGAAGGTTTTTTCAGCAATTAAAATTTGAATTGCGAGAAGAGTAAAAATAATTCTCAGCCTTTTCATCATATAACCATTCCTTTCTAATAGTATTTCTAATCCATATTCATCGCATAACCTATCTCCTTAAAAAACAAGAAAGTTCCCGCCATCTTCCCCCTGGTTTTTACTTCAATCAAAACAAAAGAGTCAAATACTGCGCCGTAAGTTTTAATTACATTTTATTTGTTATGAGTTATTTTTAAAATTTATAGAAAATGTTATAAGATAAAACTGGGATTTTGAAAGTAATTATTACCGGGCTTATTTTAAGATTAAATTACTTAACAATTTTTTTCGAATGATAAGGATTAGTAAAAGGAATAGTTATGGCAAGCTTTTGTGAATTCAGTCACTGTAGAAAGTAGAAATTCTCGAAAAAGTTTTGACATAGATCAAAAGATTAATTACTGATAGTTTCCTCTCCATAGTTTCCATAATTGGAATAAGTCTATTCATTCAATTTAAATTATTAAATATTTCCTTAAGCTTAATAAGATTCATTTCCCATTCCTTCTTTTTCATTCTTTCCTTTTCAACAATATCCTGCGCTGCATTCTTAATAAACTTTTCATTTGATAACTTTTTATCTATTCCGGTAAGTGCACCTTCAAGCCTCGTTATTTCTTTCTGAAGCCTGCTGCGTTCAAAATCAAGATCAATCAGTCCTTCAAGGGGAACATATATTTCGGTTTCTTTAACAACTGCAGAAGCACTCGCTTTAGGCTTTATAAGATTTTTATCAATCTTTATCTCATCAACCTTTGCAAGCTTCTTTATATAATCAACCTGGTGTGATCCAACTTCAGAAGATTTAACGTATGTATTGATCTGCTTTGAAGGAGGAATATTCATCTCACCACGGATATTTCGTAAAGCTGTTATAACATCCTTTACAAATTCCATTTCCTTCTCAGCACGTAGGTTTATGTTTAATAAATGATATTTCGGGTAATCAGAAGTAGAAATGCTTTTTCCTTTTTTTCTCTCACTGATTAGTTGCCACAACTCTTCTGTTATAAAAGGCATAAAAGGATGAACAATCTTCAGCAGGTTTTCAAAATTTCTTAATGCCCTTGTAAGAACAGCAGATTTAATTTCTTCGCTCCCCGAGTAAATTCTGCTCTTCATTAGTTCAATGTACCAATCGCAAAAGTCGCTCCACACATAAGAATAAATTATTTTTGTTGTGTTATTTATCTCAAACTTTTCCATTGCATCATCAAGCTGTGAGAGTGTATGGTGAAACCTGGAGTTTATCCATTCATCTGAAAAATCAATATTACTTTCTATTAAATTATTATTAATCGGAATTGTCTGAGCATTCATTAAAAGAAATCTTCCCGCATTCCATATCTTGTTGGCAAAGTTTCTTCCTATTTCACATTTATCTGTTGAGAAGAGAACATCCTGCCCGAGAGGAGCTAAGTAAATTACAGAAAAACGAAGTGCATCTGCACCATAATCCTTTACAACTTCAAGTGGATCCGGAGAGTTGCCGAGAGATTTACTCATCTTTCTTCCCTGAACATCTCGAATAACACTTGTAAAGTAAACATCCTTAAAAGGAATCTCTTTTTTGAAATGAAGTCCAGCCATTATCATTCTTGCAACCCAGAAGAAAATAATATCAGGAGCTGTAACAAGTGTATCGGTTGGATAATAATATTTTTGTTCTTCCTCAGTTTTGAAAACATCATAAGCCCAAAGCCAACTCGATGCCCATGTATCAAGAACATCTTCATCCTGTTTCAAATTTTTAGAACCGCAATGCGGACATTTTTCAGGAGGATCAACTGATACAATAGGGCTCTTGCATTCGAGCTTGCATGCATCGTCTCCAATACAATACCAGACTGGAATCCTGTGTCCCCACCAAAGCTGACGTGAAATACACCAGTCTTTTATCTGGCTCATCCAATGCTCATAGGTTTTAACCCAGTGTCCGGGATAAAATTTTATTTTCCCTTCTTTTACAACTTCAAGAGCAGGCTTTGAAAGTTCTTTCATTTTCATAAACCACTGCTCGGAAAGGTAAGGTTCAATTGGTACACCGCCGCGCTCAGAGTAACCAATGCTTGTTTGGTAATCTTCAGTTTTTACAAGAAGACCAAGCTTTTCAAATTTTTCAACAACTTTTTTACGGACAGTAAACCTGTCCATCCCTCTTAAATCTTCAGGAACATTGTTATTTGTAGTTGCATCTTCATTAAAAATATTAATCGTATCAAGATTATGCCTTTTGCCCATTTCATAATCGTTTATATCGTGTGCGGGGGTAACTTTAACAGCACCTGTTCCAAACTTCATATCAACAAAAGCATCAGTAAAAACAGGAATTTCTCTTCCAACAATCGGAAGGATAACTTTTTTGCCTATGAATTTTTTATATCTCTCATCTTCAAAATTAACTGCAATACCCGTATCACCAAGCATTGTTTCGGGACGAGTTGTTGCAACAATAATAAATTCATCTGAATCTTTAACAGGATATTTAAGATACCAGAGCTTTCCGTTTACTGTTCTGTAGACTACTTCCTCATCTGAAATTGCTGAACGTGAAGCAGGATCCCAATTTACCATTCTATAACCGCGGTATATTTTCCCTTCCTTGTATAAAGCAACGAAAGTTTCAATTACTTTTCTGTAATAATGATCGTCCATTGTAAAACGTTCGCGGTGCCAGTCGCAGCTTACGCCAAGCTTTTTAAGTTGTTGAATAATTATATCACCATATTTTTCTTTCCAATCCCAGCAATATTTTAAAAACTCTTCTCTTCCAATTTCCCTTTTATCAATTCCTTTCTCTTTAAGAAAAGCAACAACCTTAGCTTCTGTAGCAATTGAAGCATGATCTGTCCCCGGAACCCAGCAGGCATTATAACCTTGCATTCTTTTAGTACGGATTAGAATATCCTGAATTGTGTTATTAAGAATGTGCCCCATTGTTAAACTACCCGTTATATTTGGTGGAGGGATTACAATAGTATAAGGTTTTTTACTTTCATCAACTTCTGAGCGGAATAAATTATACTCGAGCCAATAGCTGTACCACTTATCTTCTACATCTGAAGGATTATATGCTTTGGGTATTTCAGAAAATTTTGTATCGGGCATTTGAGTTTAATGATAATTATGAATTGTAAATATAAGGATTTTTGAAGATGGGGAATACTAATTCAGATTTAGGGTGATAAAAAGGGAAATCTATTCTACATAATAAAGATAATTCGGAATCTTAACCTGAATCCCGTGAAATAATCCCCCAAGATCGCTCCACTGATCCCCTACAGTTCCAACAATTTTATATCCTTTGGCAGTTAGTTCTTCCCTCTTCTTACTTTTAAAATCAACAGCACCTAAACTATATTCGTTTTTCATTCTTACAATTAAAGTATCAAATAATTTGTAGCCGGCAGAATGGAGATTTTTAAATGTAGAACTGTACTGATAATCTTTTCTTCCCGTTATAAAAATAACTTTTATTCCTTTACCAATAAGGAATTCATATAAATTATTTACGCCGGGAATTGCAGGTGCTCTTGCTTCTTCAATCCATTTATCCCATGGTTCATGAATATAGCCAAAATCCATTTCCTTAATTATCTGATAATTTGAAAGCGCTGTTTCATCAACATCAAAAACGACTGCTGTAGAGTCTTCAACTTTAACTGATTCAAATTCTTTTACAGCACCAGAAATAATTTCATTAACTTTCTTATCATATTCACCTGATTCGTAATAGGCTGCGATTTCTTCTTTAACAAACTCGAGATTTGTGAGCTTTGGTGAACAGGAATAAACGAGAAGTGAGAGAAGAAAAAATATTTTTGCTAAAATTTTCATCTTACAAAAGATTGTAAATTAGAAATGTTATTTTTTAAAGAAAAAGAGCAAAGGCCTTTCTAATCTGTCAGCCCAGGCTTTTTCATTATGTTCGGCGCCAGGGGCATAATAGTAATCTATATCTGTCCCAATAATGTAACCTTTTTTTGTAAGCGCACAGAACATTTTTTGTCCACGTAAAAGTCCGTCTTCACCGTGATCTAAATAAATTTTAATATTCTTCTTTGGTCCGCTGTAATCTTTTACCATCTTTATTGCTTTATCATCATGATAGTAAAATGCACTTGACATACATCCGGCTTTTGAAAATACTTCGGGATGATTCCAGGTAATCAGAAAAGAAATAAAACCTCCCATAGATGAACCCATTATAGCTGTGTTTTCCCTGCTGGTTAATGTGCGATATCCGGAATCAATAAAAGGTTTCAGTTCTTTAATAATAAATTTAATATAGCCGCGACCTTTTTCTGTATCGCTGTATTCTTCGAGTCTCTCCTTTGTATTATAAATTCCAACAACTATTATTTCCTGTATCTTCTTTTGCCCGATCAGTTTTGTTAAAGTCTCATCAACACGCCAGTCTAATCCCACATAAGATGTTTTGGGATCCATAATATTTTGTCCATCCTGCATATAAAGAACCGGATAATTTCTCTTTGAATCTTCTTTATAAGATGGCGGAAGCCAGACGATTATATCTCTTTTATTTTCTAAATGAGCAGAGAAAAATTTCCTGTGATACCTTACATCACCGATTATTTTTATTCTCTCTTTTCTGTCGGGGCTCGGCTTCGCCGGGACTGATCTTTGTTTCTTTTTAAAGATCCTGTTAACCTTTTTCACCATTTCTTCAGTGATTATCCCTGTTTGATCTTTATCGTAATGCATTTTATCCTTTAAAAACATTTTATTCATCTCTTTAGATTCAATAATTATGCCGCCAAAAATAAAGATAGTTAGTTCGAAAGCCAATTAAAAAAGCTTTGTTACCATCACGGTTAGGACGTGTTAAGACATTTTAATCCTGCAGGTTTCCGCTCTTTCGAATGGAATCTTTAAGATATTTTGTAGATTTTTACCGAGCAATTTTTTCTTAACCAGAGATACCCATTTCTATGGCTGTAATAAGACCTTTCAGAGCATTAAGACCTTCAAAGGAAGCGGCACACCTTGTAGCAAGCGTACCTTATGATGTTGTAAACCATGAAGAAGCCGGAAATTTAGCTGAAGGAAATAATCTGAGTTTTTTAAGAGTTACAAGATCTGAAATAGAATTAGATCCTTCTGCTGATTCTTATTCAAAAGAAGTTTATATAAAAGCAAAAGAAAATTTAGATCTGTTAACGAAACAAGTACCTTTCCAGATAGATGATAATCCCCGGTTCTATTTGTACAAATTAACAATGGATAAGAGATCACAAATTGGAATTGCTGCAACATTTTCAATTGACGATTATGAGAAAAATGTAATTATGAAACATGAAAAAACCCGGAAAGAAAAAGAGGATGACAGGACAAACCACATAATTACAACAGGAGCACAAACCGGTGCCGTTTTTTTAACTTATAAAGGGATACCTGAGATAAATAAAATTGTGAGTGATACAATCGAAGAAACTATACCCACATATGATTTTACTGCTGAAGATGGTATTGCTCACACTATCTGGATTGTTCCCGAAAGATATAATGAAGAAATAATAAAGGAATTTTCTAAGATTAAAAAATTATATATAGCTGATGGACATCATCGTGCGGCAAGTGCTGGCAGGGCAAGAAAAGTTAAACTGAAAAGAAATTCTGACCATACCGGAAAAGAAGAATATAATTTCTTTCTTGCTGTAATATTTCCCGCAGAACAATTAAAGATATTGCCATATAACAGAGTTGTGCATGATCTCAATGGAAAAGATGAAAAGGAATTCTTGAATGATATTACTGAGAAGTTCCATATCGAAAAATCTAAAGTAAAAGAGCCAGGTAAAAGAAGAAACTTTGGAATGTACCTAAAAGGGAAATGGTATCTTCTTAAACCAAGCGATTCTGTTATAGCAAGCTTATCACTTTCAGAATCTGTTGGTTCGGGTTTAGATGTAAGTATACTTCAGAATTTTCTGCTTAATCCTGTACTCGGAATAGATGATCCTAAAACAAATAAAAGAATTGATTTTGTTGGGGGAATAAGAGGAACAAAGGAACTTGAAAAACTGGTAGACAGCAGAAAGGCAGCAGTTGCGTTTTCATTATATCCTGTTTCATTAGACGATCTTATAAAAATCTCGGATGCGGGAGAAGTTATGCCACCCAAATCAACCTGGTTTGAACCAAAGTTAAGAGATGGATTGCTGATTCATTTAATCTGAGCATTTTGAAGAAGGAAAATTTAATCACTGGTAGTCATCATTAACAAAATTAGAAATTTATCTGCTAACTAAAATTACAGAATAAGGAAAAATAAATGACAAAAAGAATATATAATTTCAGTGCCGGCCCGGCAGTTTTACCTGAAGAAGTTTTAAAAGAAGCTCAGGAGAATTTATTTTCGCTTCCCGGTGCGGGAATGTCAATACTTGAAATCAGCCATAGATCAAAAACATTTGATAAAATAATTGCAGAAGCTAAAGCAGATTTAAAATCTCTCCTCGGTATTAGCAATGATTATGAACTTCTCTTTCTTCAGGGTGGGGCAAGTCTGCAGTTTTCTATGGTTCCATTAAACTTAATGCCTCCTAAAAATAAAGCTGACTATATTGTTACGGGAAGCTGGTCAAAGAAAGCTGTTAAAGAAGCTAAAAGAGTTGGGATTGTAAATATTGCTGCATCAACCGAAGGAGAAAACTTTAAACGAATACCAAAGCAGGAAGAGTTGAAGCTTGACCCTGATGCAGCTTATGTTCACTTTACCTCTAACAATACAATTTATGGAACCGAATGGCATAAAGAACTTGAAGCAGGTAATGTCCCTTTGGTGTGCGATGCTTCTTCAGATATACTCCATAAAAAAATTGATATAAACAAATATGCTTTAATTTATGCCGGTGCTCAGAAAAATATGGGACCTTCGGGAGTAACATTTATAATAATCAGAAAAGATATGGTTGAGAGAAGTTTAGATTCGCTTCACACAATGCTTAATTATAAAACCCACGTAGAAAATAATTCTCTATATAATACTCCTACCACGTTCGGAATTTATATAATTAGTCTTGTTGCAAAATGGATTAAAAAGCTGGGCGGACTTGATGCCATGTATAAAATTAATAAAGAGAAAGCTGATATTCTTTATAAATGTATTGATGACAGCGGCGGTTATTATAAAGGACATGCCGAGAAAGATAGTCGTTCATTAATGAATATTACTTTCAATCTTACAACAGAAGAGCTTGAAAAGAAACTTATATCGGAAGCTACCGCCGCCGGATTTGATGGCTTGAAAGGGCATAGGTCTGTAGGTGGGTTGAGAGCGTCAATCTATAATGCTTTCCCGAAAAAAGGCGTTGAAGATCTTGTATCATTTATGAAAGATTTTCAGAAGAAAAACGGCTAAAGTTTTTTATGCACGCAGAGGCTGTCTCAAAAGCCTTAATTTGTCAACCTGAACTCGTCTCAGGTTCTGAATTTTGTTTAAATCAAATCCAAAGATTCCGAAACAAGTTCGGAATGACAGTTTTGAGACAGCCTCATCTGTTTAATTTGCTTGTTAGGAGGATTTAATGAAGCAACTAATTTTTCTTTTCTTATTCATAGTTATTTTTTATTCCTGCGGAAAAGAAGAACCTGTTAAGATAGAAACGTTCAGTACGGAAGCGTTTGCTTTTAATCTGGGAGATAGCTGGGAAGTTAATGCATCAACAAGAATAAAAGGATTCAGTCAAAAAGAAGAAAAGCAAAAATTCAGTGCAACAATTGCTTATGATATTGATATTATTACCCCGGCAGGCGATACAATAAAATCATTGATAAGCCGAGTTGAAGATAAGACAGACCATGAAAGAATTATAGATATTCCTCTTGAAGCACAATTTAACCTTGATTCAACTTATATTGAGGGAGAGTATAAAGTTATCTTCAATATAAAAGATGCTGCATCAGAACAAACAGCAACATCAACTGCTACTTTCCAATTGATGAAATAATAACCACAAAGCTTTGATTTATTTGTTGTCGGACAAGATTTTTTCTTTAGCGGTTATGTGAAGTTTTTAATATACACGCAATACAAACACAATTAAATTATCAATTCTGATTTTCAAGAGATTTGATCTTCTTAAATAATGTAATAGCTTTTTCATTCGATGGGTTAATTTTTAATAGAGTTTGTAATTCGCCAAATGCTTCCTTGTACTTATTAATCTGAAAATACGATAAAGAAAGATTATAATACAAGTCTTCGATTTCGGCTGGAGACAATTGAGGTGAACTGTAATTATTATTCTTAAGGCAATCACTAAAATATTGAATCGCAACGACTGGTTTTCCAAGGTGCATTTCTGTTAAACCTAATTTATACTTTATGTATTGATTCCCACTAAGAGAAAAAGCTTTCAGATAGGAAGCTTCGGCTTTGGCAAATTGTTTTAGCTCAAAATTCATATCGCCAATTAATTTAATAATATATGGATTATCTTCATCTATTATGAGTATAGCTCTAAATTCTCTTAATGCCGCGCTATAATCATTATTGTTCAAATATATTTTTGCAGCATTTAAATGAGCGGTGCCCCAAGAAATTTGGTGTTTAATAGTGTATTGATATGCAATCTCTTCAATAAAATTATTTGGTTCAAAATTCAAATCACTAATTGTATCTTTGAAAGGAGGTTTACTCCTAAGTTCGGCAATTTTTAATTCTCCAATAATACTATCTAAAGAAGTAACCGCAATCTGCTGCCAAATTAAGCTGTCATTTTCTGTTATGCCTGGGGGCAATCCAACTAAATTATTTCCCTTTATTGCATTAAACCATGTTTTAGAGAGGAGAAAATAACCCTTTATATTAGGATGAACATGATCCATTAATAAATCTGATCCGATAATATCATTAAAAGAATTTTCTTTAAATTCCTTATTTACATCGGCAAGCGGGACTTTAAACGCATCGGCAAGGTTTTTAATTATCAAATTAAATTCAGATGGGGCACGGAATCTTAAACCATCTAAATCCCTGGCAAGTGAAAATTCAGCTTTTGCATCCTTATACTGTCCCAATTTTTTGTAACATTCAGCTAATTTGTAATGCACATTTGCAGGTAATGAATCTATGACAAGTGATTTTTTAAAGTAACTAATAGCATTTTGATACTTACCATCCATTTGTTCTTTAATGCCTGAATCAAAAAGTATTTGTCCTTTCTTTTTCAGCGTATCATTTAAGGTTTCTGAACGCAATGAAACAAATGGGGGTAAATCACCTTCATTTATAACAAGTGTAGAAATAATAATAGGTATTTTATTTTCTTTAGCTGTTTCAATTAATTCAGCATAATTTTCTTTGAAATTTTTTACGGCAGTTTTATAATCACTATCGTTGTATCTAATCGAATGATTTTCGGCCATTTGTTCCATCAGTAATTTATCTTCTTCGGAACTATCTGATTTAAAAAGATCAGAAATTGAATTAATTATCTTCTTTAGAAGAAGAAATGTTTTAAATTGCTGAAGCCAGAGATATGTTTTTATAATCCATCGGTTCCCTCCCCCGACTGAAATAGTTGAACCAACTCCATATACACCATAAAATTCATTTTGCCCCATATAAACAATAAAAAGATCAGGATTATATTTAACCAGTTCCTTTGCAAATTCATTTACAGTAAAACTATTAGTAGCTGCAATAGCTGTATTTATTACTTCGATATTCTTGTCTGGAAGAGCATTATTTAGTCTTTCTTTTAAAAATTCTGTGGGTGTTGCATTATATTCGTATGGAAACCCGGCGGTAGTTGACTCACCAAAACAGAAAATTCTGATTGTGTTTGGCTGCTTGTTTACCTCGAAATAATCGTGTGCCCCTTTTCTGTAATAAAGTCTATCTTCATCAAAATATCTTTTACCAACTAACTGGTTTATTGTATAATAATTTTTATTATTTCTTTCTACTGAAGAGACAATATTTAAATTATTTTCATAACCGGTTAACCTGAGTATTAATTCCAGGGAAACTAAAACTACAATGGGGATTAGAAAAAGAATTATTCTAAAAATATTTTTTTTGGATAACATCAAATGGATTCTTAATAAAAAAATAGCTGTTTATTGAACTCTTCTAAATAAGGATTCCTTATTCATATTCAGATTCTTCAAGCGCAATAAATTCCCTTCAACCCAGTAAGTATCAACCTGTTTATTTTTATTGTTGTCAAAATTGATTGTTATAGTATCACCAATTACCGAATAGTTTCCGGTAGAATAATTCTGCGGGACATAAAAATGCCACAATCCACTATTATAAAAAATTGAGGTTGCCGTATCGCCCGCAGGGTAAACCCACTTCCACTTACCAATAAGCACATTTTCTTTATTATCAGAATTACCATCAAAGCTCTTATCTCTTATCATTATAACAGTATCCTTCCATCCTAAACGATTATAACGTCTGACTATAGTATCTGGCTTGATTTCTAAATAACTGGTATCTATTAAAACTTTTTTAACCGGAGTATCTTTTTCCAAATAACTGATTAATATATTTCCATTTAAAACGTATTTATAATCTGCAATAAGAATATGAATCAAAATAAATTTATTGTTTTCCTTAAATTCTATTTGCGTACCTATTTGGTCATTCACATCAACCGATTCCCATTTCCCAATTAGCTGATTCAATCCCTGAGCATAAATTTGATAATTGTGAAAGTAAATAACACTGATTAAAAGTATTTTAAAACATAACCTCATTATTTTTTACTTACTTGGAATGAATAATTAAGTTAAACGTTCGATGCATTGTTAATTAGATTAAACGAAGATAAAAATGAAATGGCTATACTAAATAACAAATAATTACTAAACAGCTTAATTTAATGTTTAAGATTACTAAATATCCGCGGATAATTAAAATAAAAAAGGTTCCTCCGTTGATACAGAGGAACCTTTTATTTAACTCAATAAAATATCAGAAACCAAATCTAATTGAGAAAACATTGTTCGCATCAAAAAATTTGGCGGGCACATAAGCATAATCCACAGACAAATTAATATCACTAAATTCCTTAGTATTCACTCCTATTCCAAGTGCATAATTCTGGAATATATTTGGGGTATCATCTGTGGACTCGGGTGAAAACAGATATCCGCCTCTTACATAAAGAATTTCTTTAAATGTATATTCGAGCCCTACTTTATAATCATCATAAGTATAATTATTATTTTGAAATGTAGTAGATATTGTTACTTTATTCTCCTCATTAAATTGCTTAACATAAGAGAGCCCAATACCTATCTCTGAGGGCAATTCGGCTGAAGCTGCATCTATATTATAGAACGTTGGCCCTCTTGATGAACCAGGATCATTTGCCTGAGTAAATAAGCCATTACCTGAGAATTTAATTGTTGGACCTAAATTCTTAACAACTATACCCACGCTAAACCCTGTTACATCAAAAAGATTATGATACTCGACTCCGAAATCAAAACTAAATCCGGAAGCATTAACTCTATCAATACTCTCATTAATAATATTAAAATTGGCTCCTATGGAAATTCTATCTGTAAGTCGCTTTGAATAAGTTAAGCCCAATACAAAGTAACTGGGGCTAACTATCTGTCCCGTACCATCCGGCTGGTCCATAGTTGTCACATTAATATCTCCAATATTTAAAGCTCTAAAAGATAATCCTATAGAGCCAAACTCACCCAGCCTTCCGCTTACCGCTGCAAAATTCATACTCATATCTGCAATATATTGACGATATGAAAACATTGCATTTGCATCTGTGGGGCTAAAGTCAAGGCCTGCGGGATTCCAATAAATTGCTTCCAGGCCAGAAACAGTAGCAATTGGTGCACCTACCATCGCCAGATACCTGGCACCGACCGGAATTCTCAATTCCGGAGCTCCAGAAGTACCGGCACGATTTTGACCGCCACCAAAAATCTCTATAGCTGAGAAGCTTAATATCAAAATAATAAATAATAGTCTTTTCAATTGAAACATATTTTCCTCCAGTTAAAATTAAAATTTAGAGGTACAAGACTGAAAGCACCTGTACCTCTTTGAAATATTAATACACTTTCAATATCTGTTGTTCCTGAATTACAGCCAGTTTTAGAATTTTGGTGGCACCTAAATCAGGCATATCTATATAAACCACATATACACCACTTGCGACAGGATATCCCTGATCATTTTGTAAATTCCAGGTATCAAACTGTCCACTGGTAGGGAGATGATTTATTGTTCTAACCAAAACACCACTTAGGTCAAATATTCTGATAACAGCATTAGAAGGTAAATGACTAAAAGTTACATAATGCTCATCCCTGGAATTCTCTCTGTATTGATATCCATAGTAAGGATTTGGGAAAACATTAATTTTCTTAACATCATTTTGAGCTAAGGTTTGACTGGTGGTGACATCCGGAACAGAGAAGGTAAATGAATCCTCAATTGTATTGACTGCATTAGGAACCAGTGTAAACGAGCATTGTTCTGCTAACATACCGCCGGTTCCTCTATCATTTATCCACATAGTCCACATTGCATCCCAAATACCATTCCCTCCATTAAAGCTCCAGAAGTCTATGCTTCCACCAGTGCCATCACCGTACATTGTACCTGTTGGATCATAGTTAGTATTTAGAATCCAGGTATAATTAAACTGTTGATCGCCATCCCTGGGTAATAGAGTATCCGGTGGATCTGTTAAATTATGTAAATCCCACTGAAAGTTTTGATCTCTATCCCTTACAACAACATTTAATTGTCTTGGATTGGCAGGATCGTCAATATCCCAGGCAGTGAAAGGAATATTAAAGAATCCTAAATAAGCAGCTGGAGAGAAAGTTTGATACATAAATGCTTTTTGGATTTGAGTCGTGTCATCAACAAAGTATGGTTCTCCGATATTATAACTCCCATTACCGTTCAAATCTGTGTATGAAGCCATCGGTCGGAAATCCAACCGAACAGTTTTATATTCAGGCGGAGTTATGGAGGTCTCTCCCCAGAAATTAGGTTCAAGGAAAATACCGCCAAAGAATATTTCCCCGCCATGACTTCCACCTGTAAACCAACGGCCACCCGCATAATCCGGATCTGCTGCCAAAGCAACAGGGCTTAAATTTGGTGGATCAGCGCTTTTATAAGTAGCTGATTTACCTGCTATCGGTGGACCGGTTACCTCCACTACTAATCCATCAACAACTGGATAATCGTTGTTTCCGGATTGGTTTTCTTGATTCGAAACTTTAATATTTCCTGTTGTCTCATCATTTAAATACCATGACGTACTTCCACCCACCGTATCAAAGGCTACTTTATATGTATGCCCTGTAAGTCTAGCAGGATCAACTATATAAGCAAATACACTTCCATCGCCTCCACCGGTAGTATGTGCAGCTATAATAGTATCTAAAACTGTTCCGTTGTAACGAACACCCGGCGTTGTTGACTGCGGTACTGCAGTACGAATTACAACTGATGATCGCAAAACGTGAAATGGAAGCAATGGGGATGGATTATAAGCATAAGATACTACTGCAAAATAATATTCCTGTCCATTGCGTAAAGCAGCATTCCTGAAGGGATCAGTATCTACGATTAAAAATTTCTGTAGCCCTCCATCTTTACCATCTGCAGCAAGTACTGGTATTGCTGTGCCATTTGCATCTTTTACAGTATCATATATTGCTGTAACACCATTTACTAAATCGAATGTACCAAGTAAAACACCATCTTCTATACTTGCTGAAGGAGATGGCAGCTGGTACACTTCATAACCTTCAAAGTTATATCCAAGTCCTGAAAAATTTTCAATCGCACTTATATTGGCAGCATTAGATCCCCAGCTGAGAGATACTTTATTATTTAAATTTGAAACTATAACGTCAGGAGGTAGAATGGAAGGCAACTGGAACAGTATATCAAATACTTTTTGAGCAGCATCATCATTTTGTTTCATTGCAGTTATACTGTTTAAGTTAGCACTACCCGTATTAGCGCCTAAACCACCGACCAAAGCTAAAACTACTTGTGCGGTATCGCCAAGATTTAATGTAATCGGACCATTAGTTACCATTGTTCTTCTGTCACCGGGACCATCTACTGAACCATCTAATTTCCCTGTACCGGTTACCGGATCACCAGTTAAAAGATACGTCCCAAAAGGTGTAACATCCGCAACCGAGGTTGGGAACAGTTCTTCAGAAGGATATGGAGGTCTGGGTAATTTCCCACGCATTAAATTATAAAACTGCAATGTCCCGGTATATGTAAAATCCGGATCAGACCAGGTACCACCTGCGGCAAAATAAACAAAAGAGCTCATAGGTTTAGGATTTATATATTTATATCCTTTTCTCCACTGCAGATTAAATATAGCACTATCGCTCGCGTTTCCTGTATAAACCGAAACACCTTGTAAAAAGTCATAACCCGCAGCAGGGGGAGCCAAATTTAGCCCCGCATAAACAGCATCGTCGGGACTTGAATTATAAATATAGCCTAAGTTCAAAGCAGTATCACATCCGGCGAAGTCATCTGTGCTATTTCCGTTATCGGGATCAGCCCATTGAACTATATACATACTATCTATTCTTGAATTAGAAGCTGAGTTAGGGGTTCCTTTATAAATTATATCAACCTTTTTATAAATAACGTTACCTAACGCCCCGGTATATGCATAAGCCCAATATGTTTCCGATACCTCAAGACCTATTGGTGGCGAGCCATAAAGGGAAGCAGAGATATCATCATTATACTTTATAAAAAGAGACTGTGAGGCGCCGGGAATACCGGGAATATCAACTGTGGGATCATAAATCCCATCACCGTTAACATCCTGATAAGGAGCCCCTTCATTTGCTGGCCATTCATTCCAGTCTTTTGCATATTGATCCCTTATGGCCTGAATATCAGCTCCTGTTACTGAACCTAAACTTATATTATTAAAGTCTGCAGCATCCTGAGTCAGGCTTCCGGTTGCATAATCCGGCCTTACTCTGTATAACCTTGTAATAGGGGAACATCCGGTACCATAAGTATTTCCATTTACTCTAACTACCGGGTTTGTACCATCAAATACCTGTCCTCCCCAAACAATACCCTCTGCGAAAATGGCGCCTGCAACAACCCCTTTGGGAAAAGCTCCGTTCCACGAGGATCCAATGACCCAATCATGATAACCTTCTGAACTGACCCAGCAAGTTATATTGTTGATATTAATAAGACTTTGCGAAGGATCCACAGTAGTTTTTTGTATCTGTGATTTTTTCTTGCCATCTCCCTTATAACGCGAGAATGAATTATAAGGTGTTGTTAAGAAAAAAATGATGAATATTAAACTCACATAATTAAATTTTTTCATATTAAATAACCTCCACAATTTTATATTTTTCATGTGGTACCATTAAACTCTCCTTATAATTAATAATTAAGTACAACACCCAGACGAATTTGTCTTGGTGGACCAAATAAATCATAGCCATATACAACATTAGCAGCTTGCCTGTTCTCATAATTTAGGACTCTATACAAATCAGCAAATCTTTCCGTATATCTCGAACCTGCAATTATCTGCTGCCCATCTGGTGAGTCTAAGAACCCATCACTATAAGCATTACCGGTTTTTTCATATACATTAATAACATTTTTCGTATCAAGTACATTTTGAACAGTTAAATAAAAGTTAACGTTCAGATTAGCAATATTAACTGTTTTATCTATGCGAAGATCTAAATTGTAAACCCAGGGAGTTGTTGATGAATTAGGAGTACCAATTGGTCTTCTTCCCCTTGGGTCTTGCGCAGGAATTAAACCACCTGTCCATGCTTGCGACTGTCCTAATCCTGTAAATTGTGCCAAAGTAAAGGGATGACCGCTGTTGAAAGTAAATAAGAAATTTATCCCTAATTGTTGAAGAATTGGACCGCCATCATCCTCACCAAATCTGTAATCAAGAAAAATTGAACCTCTGTGAGCTTGATTATAGGTTAATGGTAATAAAACCGTAGGAACTTCAGCATTAACCTGTACAGATCCTACGCCACTACCAGAGAATGAGTTTGTACCCGATGCATCAGAATATGTATAATTAACCTCTGCTCTTATTCTTTCAATTCTTCTCAGTTTTAAGCTGAATTCAAGACCTTTTGTTGTAGCAAAGTCCTGATTAATGAATGCCTGGTAATTGCTTCTTGCAGCTCCCGGAGATGTAAGTATTGTGGTATATTGAAGCTGTCCTTTAATATCTTTATAAAAAGCAGTCAAATCAAAGGCTGCAAAGTCCGTAATCTGCTGAGAAAATCCTATTTCATATTGAGTTGTTCTAATAGGTTCAGGATTATAAGCAATAGGATTAAAAAATAAGTTGGTTGCTGTTATAATCTGAGCTGCCTGATATACACCTCTGTATGCTACATCCAGACTAGGAGACTGAACAAATTTTCCATACTGTAAGTGAAAAACAGTTCTGTCCGTAACGGGGAATGAAAATCCTAATCTCGGAGAGATATAATTAAATGTAGTCCCTTCCTTTAAGGAAGAATCGGGAATAGTATGCGTTTGATTATTGATTGAAGGCAGCTTTGGATTTGTCCATGCCCAACTATCCATATCAATAAAGTCATATCTGAATCCTGCATTAATTATTAAGTCATTAACTTCAATCCTATCCTCCAAATAACCCGAAGCAAAAACAGGATGTTTTGGATCAAAGGGCTCTGCATCTGTTTCATTTCCCAATACATCAAAACCGTAATTATCATAATCACGATAAAGTGTATTGCCTATAAGCGATTTTAGCGAATCCGGATTCCCTGCTAAATCAGGATTTTGCCTTATAGTTTGTAAAAAGTTGCTGGCATCTGCTTCACCAAAATGACGCACTGTCCACCTTTGAAAAGAACCGCCTAATTTAAGCGCATGTTTATCAACTTGTCCTGTAAATGCAAGGGATCCGCCAATATAACCATTATGGTCCTTAACAAATTGTTGTAAATTGCCTTGCCCGCTGGCAGTATTTCCACCTACTAACACGGTACCTGGCCGATTAAACGGGAATCCATAAAAATCATACCCATTAGGACCCGTTGTATAATTGGCATATTCCCAACCATATTGAGCTGCTGCTAAACTATCACTATAAGCCAGGAAATTATCTCCAAAAACAGGATCATATCTTTTATGTCTTGCATCATAAAAGTTAACATTACCCTCAAGAAACATATTTTGAGAGAATATATAAGTGCCCTTAAGATTTAATAACAGGTTGGAATAATCATCAACCGGCAACCGGGCAGTATTAAACATATCTATAAGGGAAGTTACAAGAGTATTTTCAATGCCTCCTGTTGCACCTCTTGTTCTCTGCCAGGTAAAAGCACCAGCCAATCTTAAAATTACAGGATTATTATCAAATAAGATTGTGCCGTTACCTGTATATCTATTAGACATTATACCAGGAAGGTTTCCTGCATCCCATGTGAGAATTTGATATTCATCTCTACTTCCACCGTAAAAACCTGTATCATAAACTTTTGTAGTATCAAAACGCGCCCCGTCGGAAAAATATGTGGGATTAGAAGAGAAAAATCTGGGATTTATATCCCGGGTAAATTGATTTTCACCAGAAAGAAAAACTTTAAGTTTATCAGATAAAACCGGTCCACTAAGAGTTAAAACATAATCAGAAAATCCATAGGAATGAGTGCCTAAGAATTTATCTCCGGGGTAATTTCCAAAGTTATCTGTTGTGGCTCTTATTGAAAAATGATATTGATTAGAACCCGTCTTAAAGTCACTTGAAATAATACCTGCATTAGCATTCCCATATTCAGCAGTATAACCACCTGCTTGAACAATGATTTCCTGTAAAGCATCTGGAGTAATATCTA
>Ga0154732_1033_pt1 | contig 20766 bp, 22 predicted proteins | sample Rifle2008BG16ft_FD_105740 | JGI IMG/M metagenome (GOLD analysis project Ga0154732, IMG submission 105740) | Ignavibacteria bacterium RBG_16_34_14 | reverse complement strand
TAGCTTTTCTGATGAAAGAACTTTTTTATTTTCCAGTTTATATGCATATAGATCCTTTGCTTTTTTGAATCCATAATTTTCAATTAGAGTTATATAATATTTTGGATTATAAGTCATAAGCAGGCGTGGAGAATCTTCAAATCCATCGACAAGTAAACCATATTCATCATTACTTGATGGATTTGCGGGTCCCCTCATTGGAGTAAGATTTCTCTTCTGAAGCCAACCTTTTGAAGCTTCAAAAAGTTTATTAGCTGTTTCCTGGTTATTCTCACATTCAAAAAAACCGAAGAAACCAACTTTATCATTGTGCTCTTTGTTATGAAGATCATTTTTAATTGCAGCAATTCTTCCAACAACTTCATTATTTCTTTTGGCGAGATAATATTCTGCTTCTGCATGTTTAAAGAAAGGATTTTTATTTTTATCAAGGATTTTTTTTCTGTCCATTAAAAGATGAGGCACCCAATAAGGATCATTTTTATAAATCTTCCAGGGAAGTTTTATAAAATCCATTAAATCTTTTTTTGATTGAACGTGGGAAACAATTGTATCGCTCATTAAAATTATCTTTGTTTTTAAATTAAAAAAGATGTTTCAAATGCAAAGAATTGTCAGTCTGAGCTTGTCGAAGACTGAATCACACTTCGACAGGCTCAGTGTGACATTGGACTTTACTTTTAAAACATCAATACTAAACTTTTTTAATTTTTTTTAGATTAATCCTAATTTTTTGCCGCAATCTCTGAATATCTCAAGAATTTTATCTAAATGTTCATCTTCGTGAGTAGCCATATAACTTGTTCTCATCATTTGTCTTCCCGGAGGAACTCCTGGTGAAATAAAAACATTTACAAAGACACCTGCGTCATAAAGCATTCGCCACATTTTAAATGCTAATAAATCCTCTCCAATAATAACCGGAACAATAGCTGTTCTTCCATCCAGAACTTTGAAGCCTTCTGCTCTTAACCCGGTTCGCATCTTCTCAGCATTTCTGATTAAGCTGTTAACCCTTTCCGGTTCAGCTTCTAAAATATCAAGAGCTGCCAAAGCAGCTGCAACTGAAGCAGGGGTTGGAGAAGCACTGAAAATAAGTGCGAGCGAATGATGTTTTATATAATTAATTACTGCTTTTTTTCCGGAAACAAAACCACCCAGTGATGCAAAAGTTTTACTGAAGGTTCCCATAGTCATATCAATTTCATTTTCAAGATTGAATTCACTTGCTGTTCCTCTTCCGCCTTTTCCAATTACACCTACAGAATGAGCATCATCAATTAATATCCGTGCATTATTTTCCTTCGCAATTTTATTAAGCTTAGGTAAATTAACAATTTCACCACCAGTGCTGAATACACCGTCACTAACAATAAGTTTTGCCGCATATTTATCAATTTTTGTAATCACTCTCTCAAGATCATCCATATCGTTATGCTTGTAACGTACAAACTCAGCAAGTGCACCTTTGGCCATAAGATTACCTGCAATAAGGCAAGCATGGTTATCTTTATCTGAAATAATATATTCACCGCGTTGAACAAGTGTAGGTATAATACCCTGCCCTGTTTGATATCCTGTACTGAATAAAAGAACAGATTCCTGTCCAAAAAATTTTGCTAACCTATCCTCTAATTCAATATGCATATCAAGAGTTCCAGTAAGATACCTGGAGCCGGAACAGCCTGTACCATATTTCTCAACGGCTTTCATTGCAGCTTCTTTTACTTTTGGGTGAGCAGTAAGACCAAGATAATTATTTGAACCAGCCATAATAACTTTTCTTCCTTCAATCTGAACAACCGGTCCTTCATTTTCTTCAATTGGTCTGAAGTACGGGTAAAACCCCGCTTCTTTTATTTCATCAGCACGGGTAAATTCAAAACACTTTTTGAAAAGATCCAACTATCCTCCTAAGAAATAAGTATAATAATTCTGCTAAAAGAAAATAAATTTCTTAAATTTAGTCGCTTAATCTAAAATTAAATAGCTTTATAATCAATTAATTTTAATATGGAAAACCAGTTAACAGCCGTCGTTACAGGAGCTTCCGGATTTGTCGGAAGTCATCTTGTAGATTTTCTTTTAGAGAAGAATTATAAAGTAAGATGCATCGTCAGGAAAACAAGCAGTCTCAAATGGCTTCAAGGAAAAAATGTGGAAATACACATTTGTGAATTAACAGATAAAGCAGGTTTAAGAAAAATTTATGAAGGTGCTGATTACATTTATCATGTTGCCGGTGTTGTTAAATCAAAAAAACGAGAAGGATATTTTATAGGCAATGTTGAAACAACCAGAGCTTTACTTGAAGTTGCTCTTGAGTTTAAGGATAAAATTAAAAAGTTTCTAATCGTTAGCAGTCAGACTACATCAGGACCGTCTCTTTTAAATAGTCCCATAACTGAAGATGCTGCCTGCAGACCAATTACGACTTACGGAAGAAGCAAACTTGCCCAGGAAGAACTTGCAAAAACATATATGAATAAACTGAAGATAACTATTTGCAGAGCTGCTGCAGTTTATGGAGAAAGAGATACAGAGATTTTTATTTTCTTTAATACCTTTTCCAAAGGATTGATGACAACAATTGGATTACATGATAAGCAGGTCAGTCTGATTCACGTTAATGATGTTGTAAGAGGTTTATATTTAGCAGCTTCATCCGAGAAATCTGTAGGACAAATTTATTTCATTACTTCAGAAAAATATTATACCTGGAAGGAAGTTGGGGATGTTACATCTAAAGTGATGAACAAAAAACCATTTAAAATAAAAGTACCGCACTTTATTGTTTTTATTATTGCGGCAATTGCACAATTCTTTTCGATATTCAGCAGCAAAGCTGCGACATTAAATATTGAAAAAGCAAAAGACATTACTCAGTCAGCATGGATTAGCGATTATAAGAAAGCATATAAAGATTTTGGTTTTAAGCAAGAAATTTCTCTTGAAGAAGGAATTAGAAGAACTGTTGAATGGTATAAAGAAATGAAATGGCTTTGATTTATGAATTACGATTTTTTGATTTACGATTTTAGCATTGACATCCAAGCTAAAACCAAAAAGGTATTACAAAAAGGACAAAAATGAACTTTGGAGACAGACAAAATTTACATGACTTTCTTTAGATGTGAAATTGTATTAAGTTATCTAAAATTAAACAAATAAATTAAGAGGAGAAATCATGCAAATAAAAAATTTAAACACACCGGATGAAGTTCGCACACCACCTAAAACAAAAGTAGAAGTTGTAAAGGTTGGTGATTCAACAATTATGAGAGCTACTTTTGAACCTGGATGGAAATGGTCGGAATGTGTTAAACCAATTGTTGGAACGAAAAGTTGTCAGGTTGCTCATGTTAACTATGTGATATCAGGAAGAATGAAAGTAGTAATGGATGATGGAACTGAAAAGGAAATGGGACCCGGCGATGCTGCTGATATCCCACCAGGACATGATGCTTGGGTTGTAGGAAATGAACCTTGTGTGGCAATTGATTTTGCAGCAGGTAATACTTATGCAAAAAAATCGTAATTAGTATTTCTGTTGTTGTTGGTGTCTTTTCACAAACAACAATTTGAACATTTTTTTTATTTTATTCACTTCCAAACGAAAATTGAAAACCAGGAATAGGTGGATTAAATTCTAATTCAATTGTTTTTGGCTCCTTCTGCAATCCAGGTTTTAACCCCTCGCAATTGATTAGGAGTCAAAGGAAGATATGGTGCATCAATCGGAGGCATTTGAGGGAATCCGGCACGAGCCGGAACTTCAATTGTCCATACTAATACGCTATTCTCGGGCAAACTATCAACAACAATGCGCGGATCAGCTTTAGTACCCGACCAAGTTGTTAAATCAAGACCAGCTTCAGTTGTTCCAACTCCATGGCAATTTACACACTTAACATTAAAGATTGGCTGGATATGCTGAGAATAACTTACATTGGATGAAGGTATTACTTTATCATCAATATTTGTTGATGAATCATCACATCCTGAATATAAAAGTAAAAGAATAAGAGGGATTATTTTTTTCATACTTAAAGATTTTTGTTAACCAAACTTACCTTCAATTAAAAAATTATCCAAGTCATTAATAAAACTATAAGTGTATTGATAAACAGAATGGATGTATTTATTTTTATTATGAAGTTTAGAAAATAAGTTCAAGAGCAAGATTAAGTTCAAGAAAAAAAGTTCCAATAATCTTACACTTGAACCTGATCTTGAACTTTTTCTTGGGGCTATAGCTCAGCTGGGAGAGCGCTTGAATGGCATTCAAGAGGTCACCGGTTCGATCCCGGTTAGCTCCACAATTATGCACTATTTTTATGTTTATTGTCTATATTTTAAAAAGCATACACAATAAAAAATTTTATGTTGGTCAGACATCAAATTTAGAACGAAGGCTTTTATATCATAATTCTGGTTATTCTAAAGCAACAAAAAATGGTATTCCTTGGGAATTGGTCCATTCTGAAGTATTTACTAATAGATCGGAAGCTGTTAGAAGAGAAAAAGAAATAAAAAATTACAAGAGCAAAATATATATTGAGAAATTGATTTGTGCATGAGAGCGTCCCGATTGAAAATCGGGAAGGTCAGGGGTTCGATCCCCCTTAGCTCCACCAGGCTTCGTTTTGAGCGAAGTGAAAAATGAAGCCTGTAACGGTGTAACCTGATTTATCGGGTGAAGACGTATTATATTATTTAATTAAAGTCGCTCAAAACTTCGCCTTGGCATGCCATATAAATAATATCATATCTATAGAAGATGTATTACTATGTATATATACTCCAAAGCAAAAATTATCCGGATAAATTTTATATAGGTTATACAACAAATATTAAAAAACGGATAGTAGAGCATAATGAGGGAAGTGTAACTTATACTTCAAAATACAAACCTTGGAAAATCAATTTAGTAATTGCTTTTGTTGATAAACAAAAAGCACTTTCATTTGAAAAATATTTAAAAAGTCATTCAGGAAGAGCATTTTCGAAAAAGCATTTTTAGAAATTCAAAATCATCGGGGCTATAGTTCAGCTGGGAGAACGTCTCGTTCGCAACGAGAAGGTCAGGGGTTCGAATCCCCTTAGCTCCACAAAACAAACGATAAGGTAATACTAAGTTCAAGAAAAGATATTTCTAATCTTTATTTAATTTGCTCTTAAAGATTTTTGCTTTATCAATTTCCACAAGTATCTTTCCATCCTTTAATTATTATCATTACCAATTTTTTATGTTTTCATTTAAGAAAAATATTTCTTCATCCTGGAAAATATTTCAGCAAGCTATAAAAGGCGGAGAAGCGAATATTCTTGAAGGAAGTATAGACCGGGCTATAATTCTTCTTGCAATTCCCATGATGCTTGAGATGGTGATGGAATCATTGTTTGCGGTTGTTGATATATTTTTTGTTAGCAAGATTGGAGTTAATGCTATTGCAGTAGTTGGACTCACTGAATCAATGCTTACAATTATTTACTCATTAGGATTTGGACTTGCAATGGGTGTTACTGCTATGGTAGCTCGCAGAGTGGGAGAAAAAGATATTAATGGGGCAGCTGTTGCGGGAGTTCAGGCAATCTATCTTGCAGTGTTTGTTTCGATTCTTATTGGAATACCGGGTCTTTTATTTTCAGAAGACCTGCTTCATTTAATGGGTGCAACAGAAACTGTTATACAAAAGGGAATAGGATTCACAAAAATAATGTTAGCAGGTAATATAGTAATTATGGTGATTTTTTTGATTAATGGTATCTTTCGTGGAGCTGGCGATGCAGCATTAGCTATGCGAACTTTATGGCTTTCAAATGGAATCAATATTATTCTTGATCCAATGCTGATTTTTGGAATCGGTCCATTTCCTGAATTAGGTGTTGTTGGTGCAGCAGTTGCAACTACCACCGGTCGCAGCATAGGAGTTTGTTACCAGTTATATCATTTGTTTAAAGGCAAAGGAATAATTAAAATTCACAGTAAAAACTGGCAGTTTAGAAGTGATATAATTATAAGGCTTATTAAAGTTTCTGCGGGAGGAACAGCACAATTTGTAATTTCATCTGCCAGCTGGATTTTTTTAATGCGAATCGTTTCACACTTTGGCAGTACTGCTCTTGCCGGTTACACTTTAGCTATTAGAGTTATGATTTTTACATTGCTTCCTGCATGGGGAATTTCAGGTGCTGCAGCTACAATGGTTGGGCAGAATCTTGGAGCTAATCAACCTGAACGAGCAGAGAAATCTGTATGGCGGACAGGGATATTTAACATGATTTATATGGGTTCTGTAATGATCATCTATTTAATTTTTGCGGAGAGTTTAATAAGGTTTTTTACAAATGAAGAAGAAGTAGTTGTTTACGCAACTAAATGTCTTGTAACTCTTTCTCTAGGTTATATTTTTTATGCTTTTGGAATGGTTATGATTCAATCATTTAATGGTTCTGGAGATACACGCACACCAACTATAATTAATTTTTTTGTTTTCTGGACGTTGCAAATTCCTTTGGCTTATATACTCTCAATTTCTTTTTCACTTGGTCCATCTGGAGCTTTTTACGCAATTCTTATTACAGAATCAATACTCACAGTAACAAGTTTTTTGATATTCAGGAGAGGGAAGTGGAAACTGGTGAAGATTTAAAAATTTCGATTACGATTTTAGATTTGTGATTTATGAACTGTGATTAATGAATAATTGAAGGTAGATTTCTATCTAATAACATTGATTTGAGCTAAGTGAATTTTAAATAATTAATCTTAGAATTCGTTATTTATAAATTATAAATCCTATCTCTTCTGCCTCAATCTAAGATATAAAGGTCAATCTAAAACAGTTGTTATTTATAAACTATAATTGTTAAATAGTAAATCCGAAAGCCGAAACGTAAATTGTAAACGGCATATCGTTTGAATTAAATATAGCAGGGCAATCCTGATAAATCGGGATTAAAAATAAACTAAATACTCTTTATTGATCATTTTCTATCCGGAGGGTAAATGCTATGAAACTTGGTTCTTTTAAAAACAGTGCTCCTGAATATGTAGTTAAAGGGAATAACAAAATGCTTCTCGGAGATTTCAAAGGTGCTATACTTGAGTACACAAAAGCCATTATGATTGATCCACAATTTCCTTATTCATATACAAGCAGAGGCGCTGCTAAAATGGAGTTGCATGATTATGATGGAGTTATACAAGATTGTTTACAAGCTCTGCGGCTTCATTTCAGTGCTGAAGTTGAATCAGAGAAAAAGGCTGCTTTAAAGGGTTTCAAGAAAACTATTGCTCCTAATCCTGCCTATTCTAAAATATACTCAATGATAGGAATTGCAAAACTTTTGTTAGGTAATAGAGAAGAAGCTTTGTTAGATTTAAACAGTGCACGCTTACTTGGTAATGATGATGCTTACGATATAATGAAAACTTACAGTAAATATTAATCAATATAAAAAATACTTTTCATCAATCCTTCCGGTTTTTATAAAAGGTAACATTTCATATTTTTACAAATAATGAATTTGTTACCACGAAACAATTACTATAAACAAATCTTAAAGCTCGCTTTACCGGCAATTGCTGGTCTTTCAACACAAATGGTTGTTTCTCTTGTGGATTCTGCTATGGTTGGAAGACTTGAAGAAGCAACCTATGCTCTTGCTGCAATGGGTTTGGGAGTACTTGCAACATGGGCTCTTATAAGTTTTTTTTCCAGCCTTGCTACAGGCACACATGTTCTTGTTGCCCGAAAATTTGGTGAAGGAAATTATCAGGCATGTGCAATCACTTTAAATAACTCTATTATAATTGCAATAATTGTGGGTACTATAGTTGCTATTTTTGCAGTTTTAGCCGCACATCCTGCTGCAGATTTTTTTGCTGCAGATAAAACAGTTGGAAAATATGCTGGCGAATTTATCTTCTATCGTTTTCTTGGAATTCCTTTTTTCTTAATATCAGTATCCTTTAGAGGATTTTTCTTTGGTATAAACAAAACAAAAATCTTTATGTTCTCAGGCATCCTTACAAACCTGCTGAATATTATTTTTAATTACATGTTTATCTATGGAAAATTTGGAATGCCCCGAATGGGCGTAGCCGGGTCAGGTCTTGGTTCTACAATAGCAACTGCTTTTGACGCATCTTTTTACTTTATAATAATTTTACTTCCGGTTTACAGAAATAAATTTAGAACTTTCAAAAATTTCAAACTTGATTTTAATATCATTAAAACAATTTATAAGATTTCTTTACCTGTGTCTTTTCAAAACGTTTTTATCCTTATTGGCTTTTTAAGTTTCGTTGCAATTACAGGTTTGATAGGAACAATTGAACAGGCAGCAACACAAGTGGTAATTAGTACTTTGTTTATTTCTTTTCTTCCATGTTTTGGTTTTGGAATTGCTGTTCAGACATTAGTTGGGAATAATATAGGGTCACGAAAATTTACTATTGCCAGGATATATGGGTTTGAAACTGCAAAAATTGCTTCATACTATACTTTAGTTCTTGGAATAATATTTTTTGTAATTCCACAATATGTTCTTTTAATAATTACAAATGATTTGAAGATAATTGAGGTTGCGAAGCCTGTTTTAAGAATAGCCGGATTTGCTCAACTCTTTTATGCGACCGGAGTGGTATTTGCTAATGGATTACAAGCTGCAGGCAAAACTTTTTTTGTAATGATGGCAGAGGTTATTTCTAATCTTCTGATCTTTGTTCCGCTTGCTTACTTTTTAGGAGTTTACCTTGAATTAGGATTATTTTGGGCTTGGGTGGCTTTACCTGTTTATATTATTATCTATTCTATTGTAGTCTTTTATAAGTTTAAGTTTAGTATATGGAAAACCGATTAATCAATAAGTCCAAATGTGATTAATGACGCAATTAAAAAAACGCACCAAGAAATAAAGGAACCTTTAAGTTTAACAGTGCTTAAAGCAATTATAAAATTTGAAAATAAAAAGCCTTAGTGTATCGCACTCTTTTTACTTTTTTAATCCTAAAGGTTTCAGGAAATCCTGAATTAATGTTTTTATTTAAACCTTGACATTAAAGCTATCGAAGAATATATTTTGGCTATGAAAAAAGGCTACTTCGTATTTTTCTTAATAATTCTGTTTGTTATAACAATTTTTGCAGGTGCTGACCTGATAAATTTTAATGGGTATAACCAGGGGGAGGACATAAAAATTGAATGGCAAACCGGGAAAGAAATCAATCTCAAACATTTCATTATAGAGAGAAAAACAACAGAATCAAATTATAGTGAGATAGCTACTATACAGCCAAAGGGCGACAATTCTTTTTATTCTTACTTAGATGAAACAGCCTACAAGCAAAACGATTTTGTTTTTATTTACAGATTAAAAATAGAAGAAAACAGCGGAACATATTCTTATTCCAGGGCGATCACTGTTTCTCCGGTACAGGGAGTTAAAAGAACATGGGGCAGCATTAAAGCTATGTTCAGGTAAAATACCTGATGTTATTTTCCTTCCTTCAAAACATTCCACTACATATTTAATTCACGAATGAAATTTTTTCTCTTACTTTTCTCTTTAATTGCTTTTGCTTTTTTCTCCGGTTGTTCAGGTTCAGAAAGATTCACTAAAAAAGAAAATGAAATTAAAGTTATTTCAGTTTCAAATGAAGTAAGACTTTTAATAGATGAAGCTGCAAATGAAATAGAAATACTTATTGGTTCACGATGTTTTCTTCTTACAGAAGAAGAGAAAAAAGAATTAATTAATTCCGGTCAAATTTTAAGCTTTGCTGCCTTAAATAATAATCTAACTTTAAAGATTAATGAGAAAAACTATGAAGCTGAATATTTTCAGCTTATTCCTTTTGATTCAACTCAATTTCTGATTTACAATGAAATGAAACTGAGAGGGAAATTGAAAATAATTAATAACTCTAACTCAGTTATGATGGTTAATTCTCTTGACCTGGAATCTTATCTTAAAGGGGTTATTCCCAAAGAAATGCCTTTGGGCAAAAACAAAGAGAATTATGAAGCATTAAAAGCTTTTGCCATCTGTGCCCGAACTTATTCTTTACAACAACTGAATTCTAAAAAATATTTTGACCTTTATATTGATGTTAGAGATCAGGTTTATGGCGGAGTAGATGTTGAAAAACCCATTTCCAATTCAGCAGTTGATGAAACAAAAAGTTTAATCTTAACTTATGATGGAAGACCTGCAAAGGTTTTTTATCATTCAACGTGCGCAGGGAAAACAGAAGATGTAAAAAATATTTTTGGGATAGATTCAGCTTATTATCTTTCTGGTGTTGAAGATGGTAATAATCCTTACTGTTCAATATCGCCTTCATTTAATTGGGAAGAAGTTTATACTCCTGAAGTTTTTATTGAAAGACTAAAGAACGCGAATCTCGTAAATGATGACTCTGATGTTTTGGAAAAATGTTTTATAGTTAGCAGATTTGAATCAGGCAGAGTGAATGAATTGAGGATTGATTTATCCAATTCACAAACAGGAGAAATAACTTCCGTAATTTTACAAGGAAATAATATTCGCAGCATTATAAGAACAGCAAATAATAAAAGCATTTTAAAAAGTATCTGGTTTGATATTACACTTGATGAGAATAAAAATGTTATCATAACAGGTAAAGGTTATGGACATGGTGTGGGTTTATGTCAATGGGGTGCGATTGGTCAGTCAAGAGCTGGAAAAAATTATAAAGAAATATTATCTCATTATTTTCCCGGAACAAAAATTTCTTATCTGAATGATAAAAACTAATTATCCAATCTGGTTAGCTTCCACATCTCCCAGAAGGAAAAAATTACTTCGGCAATTAAACATTTCCTTTAAAACATTTAAGGTTAAGGTTGATGAAAAAATTAAAAAAGGAGAATCACCGGTAAAAACTGTAAAAAGACTATCTCTTGAAAAAATGAGAAAGGCAAAACGAGAGAAAAAAAAAGGAATAATTATTACAGCAGATACTATTGTTGTTCTCAATAAAAAAATTATTGGAAAACCTGTTAATGAAACAGATGCAGTAAATATTTTAAATAGACTTAGCGGCAAAACTCATATCGTTTATACAGGCTTTTGTATTGCTAATCTTGAAAAAAAAATAACAATAAACGATTATGAAAAGACTTCGGTAACTTTCAGGGAGTTAAATAACAAGGAAATTCTTGATTATGTTAAATCGGGAAGCCCGATTGATAAAGCAGGTGCTTATGGAATACAGGATGATTTTGGAGCAGTATTCATTAAGAAAATAAACGGATGTTATTATAATGTTGTTGGCCTTCCTCTTCAAAAAGTTTACAAAGCTTTACTAGAGGTGGTTTAATTGTTAAAAAAAATAAAGAAAAAACTTTTAATATCAATTGCACTTGCAGGATTACTTTATCTTGGCTTTACTATTTATGCAGAAACCGACCAACTGCTTTTTGCTTTTAAAAAATTTAACTGGCTTTTAATCCCGCTGATTCTTGGTTTAACTCTCTTAAATTATTTTGCAAGATTTCTTAAATGGCAATATTATCTTTCTTTACTTGAAATAAAAATTAAAATTCCGGATTCAATTTCTATTTTCCTTTCAGGGTTTGTGATGAGCATTACTCCCGGCAAAATGGGGGAGCTTCTGAAATCTTACCTTGTTAAAGAAGTGACAAACACACCAGTCAGCAGAACCGCACCCGTTATTCTTTTAGAGAGACTAACTGATTTTGTCTCTCTTATAATAATCGCAATTGTTGGCGCTTATTTTTTTGAGTTTGGTAAAGAAATTTCTGTTGGTATTGGAATTGTTTTCCTGAGCATCATAATAATATTGAGCAGCAGAAATCTTGCAATTCCTGTGATAAAGTTTCTTGAGCGGTTTAAATTTTTACACAAATATATTGAAAGCCTTCACAGCGCTTATGATAGTTCTTACAAAATGCTGAGATTAAAGCCACTCATATTTATGCTTTTGCTAAGTACTGTAGCATGGTTCTTTGAATGTTTGGGATATCATATAATTCTGAGTAATTTTGGAATTGACTTTGGACTGTTTTGGTCATCTTTCGTTTATGCATTTTCAACAATAGTTGGTGCAGTAACAATGTTGCCAGGCGGTTTAGGTGCAACAGAAGGTTCATTAACTTTCCTGGTAATTCAGGAAGGATTTTCAAAAGAAATTGCGGTTGCATCCACATTTATTATAAGGGTAGTTACTCTGTGGTTTGCAGTTTTAATAGGTGTAATAAGTGTTACTTTTTATCAAATTAAATTTGGGAAAATACCAATCGAACCTGCTTCGCAAAGCTTGTCTGCCGATAGGCAGGACGAAACTTCAAATAAATTATAAGGGAGAAATATAATGGGTAAGTTCAAAAAAATTACAGTTCCTTCCGATGGGGAAAAAATAACAGTAGTAAATGGAAAACTTAAAGTGCCTGATAACCCGGTAATAGCTTTTATTGAAGGTGATGGGACAGGCCCGGATATTTGGAACGCTTCAAAATTGGTTTTTGATGAAGCCGTTAAAAAAGCATACAATGGTAAAAAGAAAATTGCATGGATGGAAATTTATGCGGGAGAAAAAGCTTTATCAGTTTATGGAAAAAACAAATGGCTTCCCGAAGAGACTGTTGATGCAATTAGAGAATATACTGTTGCAATTAAAGGTCCTCTTACAACACCAATTGGCGGCGGAATAAGAAGTTTAAATGTTACTCTAAGACAGGTACTCGATTTATTTGCATGCGTTCGTCCTGTGAAATATTACTCAGGAGTTCCAAGCCCGATGAAAGCTCCGCAAAAGCTTAATATAGTTTTATATCGCGAGAATACAGAGGATGTTTATTCAGGGATTGAATTTAAATCCGGTACCGATGAAGCAGAAAAATTAATAAAGTATATAAACAAGAATTTTAATAAAAATATCAGAATACCTTCAGGTGTTGGTATTAAACCAATGAGTGAATTCGGAACAGCACGTCTTGTAAAGAAAGCAATAGAGTATGCTCTCAGTCATAACAGAAAAAGTGTTACACTTGTTCATAAAGGTAACATTATGAAATTCACAGAAGGTGCTTTCAGGGATTGGGGATATAAACTTGCAAAAGCTGAATTCAGAGATAAAATTGTTACTGAAGATGAACTCTGGTCTGAACACAATGGTAAAATGCCTGAAGGAAAAATTCTTATTAAAGATAGAATTGCCGACAGCATGTTCCAGCAATTACTTTTAAGACCTGATGAGTATGATGTTGTTGCTACTCCAAATTTAAACGGAGATTATCTTTCCGATGCAGCAGCAGCACAAGTTGGCGGATTAGGAATGGCTCCCGGTGCAAACATCAGTTACTCAACTGCTATTTTTGAAGCAACTCATGGCACTGCACCAAAATATGCAGGGCTAGATAAAGTTAATCCGGGTTCAGTAATCTTATCAGGAGTTATGATGCTGGAATATATTGGCTGGAAAAAAGCAGGTAGATTAATTGAAAAAGCTCTTAAAAAAACTATTAAATTAAAAGTAGTTACTTACGATTTTGCAAGACAGATGAAAGGCGCAACTGAAGTTAAGACATCTGAATTTGCTAAAGCGATTGTAAGTAATATGTAAGTTGAGAACAAACCCAGTTCCTTTAAGAAAGTGAGAAATTGATTGTGATAAGATTCTCGTTCAGGTATCATAAAATACTTACTCCAAAAACTATATAATGGTCTCTGTCATTGCAGTTTCCTTGATTTTCGCAAGGTGTGTTATTATATTCAAAGTGAATAAATGTTAAAATTGAAAGGAGAATAATAATATGGCAAGTGAGAATAATCAGGGTAAAGGTTTACTTATTGGTCTTTTGATTGGCGGCGCAATTGGAGCTGTACTTGGGCTTCTCTTTGCCCCTAAATCAGGGCGAGAATTAAGGCAGGATATAAAAAACAAATCTGATGAATACTTAGATGATGCTGAAAAATATATTACTGATGCCAGAACAAAAGCCAAAGACCTTATAAATGAGGGGAAAAGACGGTCTGAGCAATTAATCTCAGACGCAAAGACAAAATCAGGTGAACTGCTGAAAGATGCAGAAAGAATTTTTAAAGATGCAAAAGCTAAAACTTCGAACGTTGTGGAAACCGGAAAAAAAACATTTGCTGACGAAACAGATAAGCTTAAGACTGCATTTAAAGCTGGTGTTGATGCTTACAAAGAATCAAAGAGTTCATAAATCATTATGGATATTGTAACTATTTTAACAATTCTTTTACTTGCTGCAGCAACCTGTTTATGTGTTGCATTAATTATTTACCTTAGAAGAATCACTCAATCATTTGAAGATCTGAGGATGGAAGTGAAACAACTTTCTGACAGGCTTAAACCATTAATTGTTTCTGCGACAGAATTAAGTGAAAAATTTCACAAGATTTCAGATGAACTTAAAGAACCAGTGCAAACAGTAAAAGATGTTGTTAATAATGTAAAAGACAAAGTAGATAAAATTTTACAAGTTGAAGAAAAAATCCGGGGAGGTTTTGAAAATTCGGTTTCAGGACTGATTAAAAACCTCTCCTCTGTTGCAAACGGAGTTAGTACTTTTTGGAAAACCTTCAGAAAAAACAGTCATTAAAAATACAATCGTTAATAAATATAATCTCACCCTTGAATTTTAGGAGGCTTACACTTGAAAGAATACGGACCAGATTCCATAAGGAATATTGCGTTTATTGGGCACAGCGGAAGCGGTAAAACTACCCTATCCGAACTGCTTCTGTACACTGCTCATGAAATAAACAGGATAGGAACCATTGCAGAAGGGAATACAGTTTCAGATTACACACCAAACGAAATAGAAAAACAAATTTCAATCTCAATATCTCTGCTCCATCTTGAATGGAATAATACAAAAATTAATATACTTGATACGCCGGGTTATTCGGATTTTATTGGCGATGTTAAATCTGCTTTGAGAGTAAGTGATGTGTCAGTAATGGTTTTAAAATCTGCAGAAGGAGTTGAAGTGGGTTCTGAAATAACCGGACAATTTATAAATGAGTATGAGCTTCCTTCAGCAATAATAATTAATAAAGTTGATAATGAACATTCAACATTCGTGGAAACCGAACAGCAAGCAAAAGAAAGATTATCAAATGGAGCTATAATTGTTACTTTTCCTGTTGCAGAAGGAGTGAATTTTAAAACAGTAATAGATGTGTTAAAGATGAAAGCCTTTACTTATGGAGATGCTGGCAGCAGGAAAGTTAATGAAAATGATATACCGGCAGAGTCAAAAGCAAAAGCTGAAACTTATAGAACGGAGTTAATTGAAAAAGTTGCAGAAACTACTGAAGAATTAATGAATAAATATTTTGAAGAAGGTACCCTTTCTGCAGCAGATTTAAATGAAGGAATTAAACAAGCTTTAATTAAACGAAACTTAACTCCTGTTTTTGCAATATCGGCATCTAAAGGGGTTGGCTTAAATAACTTTTTGGATTTTGCTTCTCAATATTTTCCATCTCCTAAAGATATGGGTGGAGAAGAGACTTCATATGCAAACTCAGATAAAAAGGTAATGGTTAAACCTGATCCATCAGGTGAACCTGTTTTATTTGTGTTTAAAACCATATCCGAGCAGCATGTTGGTGAATTATCTTTATTCAAAGTTTTTTCCGGAACCGTACGCACCGGTTTGGATATTGTTAATGAAGCAAACAGCAAGAGTGAAAGACTAAGCCAGCTTTCAATTCTTAACGGACATAACAGGAAAGAAGTAATGCAAATCCTGGCTGGAGATCTTGGATCGGTTGTTAAATTAAAGGATACGCACACGAACAACACTCTTGCTTCAAAAAATCTTCCGGTAATTATAAAGCCAATTGAATTTCCTGAATCAGTAATAAGAAGTGCCATTATTCCTAAAGCAAAAGGCGATGAAGATAAAATTGCTTCTGGTTTACATACTTTGCATGAAGAAGATCCTTCATTCAGTGTAAAATTTGATCCTGAGATTTCACAGACAATAATTTCTGGTCAGGGTGAGCTTCAGCTTTCTCTTGCAGTTAAAAGATTAAAAGAAAGATATGGAGTTGATGTTGACCTTGCTGAACCAAGAGTACCCTTCCGAGAAACAATTAAAGCTAAAGTTGATGAGGTTGAGTATAAACATAAAAAGCAGTCTGGTGGACGAGGTCAGTATGGTCATGTTTATTTTAAAATGGAACCTTTACCCCGTGGCAAAGGATTTGAATTTGTTGATGCAATAGTTGGTGGTTCTGTGCCCGGAAGATTCATTCCTGCTGTTGAAAAAGGAATTATTGAAATTATGGAGAAAGGAGTAATTTCAGGAAATAAAGTTGTTGATGTAAGAGTCACTCTTTTTGATGGATCTTATCATAATGTTGATTCGGATGAAATGTCTTTTAAACTTGCTGCAATGCAATGTTTTAAAAAAGGTTTCCAGGCTGCAAAGCCGTGTCTGCTCGAACCAATTTATGAAGTTGAGATAACTGTTCCTGAAGAATATATGGGAGACGTTATGGGAGATGTTTCAAGCAGAAGAGGAAAAATCCTTGGAATGGATTCAGATGGTCGTTTCCAGAAAATTAAATCTTATGTACCCCTTGCTGAGCAGTACAAATATTCTTCAACTCTTAGAAGCTTAACACAGGGAAGAGGAACACATAAACGTAAGTTTGCTTATTATGAAGAAGTCCCTAAGGAAGTAGAGCAGAAGATTATTGATGAATATAATAAGTCGAGGGAAGAAGGACATTAAGGAATGGAAAATGGTTTATGGAAAATGGATGATGGGAAAACTTGTGGAGTAGTGGAATGATGAGATTATGGGTTGAGAGATATTGAACATAATTTTTAATTTATAATTTTTAATTGATTTAATGAATAAACTCTGGTCTCCCTGGCGTTCTCAGTACATTGATTCTTTCCTTAAAGAAAAGCCAGCTCAGTGCATCCTTTGCGAGCTTTCAAAACAAAACCCGGAAGATGCCGGAAATCTTCTTGTTGACAAAGGAGAATTAACTTTTACCATTCTTAATCTTTATCCTTATAATAATGGGCATCTTATGATCATTCCTTTTGATCATAAAAAGGAACTTGGAATGCTTACACAGGAAGAGAATGCCGAGATAATGCAAAAACTTAATTTGGCGGTTAAAGCTTTAACGTCAGCAATCGGACCTGAAGGGTTTAACATAGGTGTAAACCTTGGAAAATGCGCAGGTGCAGGTATTGATGAACATATTCATTTTCACGTGGTGCCGAGATGGAACGGTGATACTAATTTTATGCCGGTACTGGGAGAAGTAAAAGTTATTTCACAGGACCTCCTTCAGACAAAGCAAAAACTCTTTAAAGCATATCAGAAAATAAAACAGGAAATTGATCAGCATCAACAGGTATAAAGGTATATGGTATAAGGTAAAGAAATGCCTGTTCGTTCTATAAGTAAAAACACCTTCCTTATTTTGTCATTTATAATTCCTATTCTCCTTTTGTCTTCCTGCTCTGAATCACCAAAAAAAGAAAAAATAGAAATTAAATTTGATTCACTTATTTATGATAAGAATGGAAATCTTTTTACCGGAACAAAGAAAGGAACTGTTAATGGAAAAACAGTTGAGTATGATGTATTTAAAGGTGTTAAACATGGTTCATTTAAAATTTATGGCGGAAATGGTAATATAGAAATTGAAGGTCAGATTAAAGAAAATAAAAATGATGGTTTATGGAAGTATTATTACCCTAACGGAACTCTGGAATCTGAAGGTAATTTTGTAAATGATATGGTTGAAGGAAAGTGGAACTGGTATTATTCTTCAGGCAAACTAAAGGAAACTGCTGAGTATAAAAATGGTTTACGAAATGGTAAACTGATTATATATGATGAAGAAGGAAATATTGTTTCGGAAAAATTTTTTGAAAAGGGGACCGAAGTGAAAAATGATTAGAATATATAAATACTTTTTAATTTGTTTAGGAATAACTTTCTCTTTTTTTCTTCAAAGCTGTTCTTCTTCAGTTGAAACAGAAAAAGAAAAAATCAGATATGAAGAAAGAAGATCGGTAAAAAACATTGATCTTGAAGAAAGAGAATATATCAGCTCGTTAAAGATCAGTTCTATAGATAAAATAAATTTCAATCTTGATTCAAATGGAAAACCTCTTAAGAGTGAAAAGTTGTCAACATTAAAATATAACTCAAAAGGTTTTTTAACAGAAACTTTAATTTATGATGAGGAGGGGAGAGATAAATATAAATTTACTTATGATTATGATAAAAATAGCAGAAGAATTAAAACAACAAGATTTACTGAAGGGGAAATGACTAATTACTACACATACGATTACAATGAATTTGGTAATAAGAATAAAGCATTCGGGTATGATTCTGCCGGAAAGCTTGAAGAATATTATATTTATGTATATGACAAAGAAGGAAATCTTACAGAAGAGGAATGGTTTTCTTCATCCGGGGAAAGAATTTATTATATAAAAAATGATTATGATGATGGTATAAAAACTCACGCATATACGTATGATGAAAATAATGATTTAATTTATGAGTATGTTTTCAGGTATGATGAGAAAGGAAATATTATTGAGGAGACTAAATATGATGGAAGCGGTGCGCAGGCTGGAGTAATTCAATATGTTTATAAGTATTATTAAATTTTAAGAAATACTTAAAATTCTTTATACCATATACCTTTATACCTAAAATTCAGTAATTGAGAAGGACGTTATATGCCATCAGAAAAACCTTTAGTTGGGATTATAATGGGGAGTGACTCCGACCTTAATATCATGAAAGAAGCTGCCAATATCCTTGATGAGTTTGAGATTAACTACGAAATGAAAATTATATCTGCTCATAGAAGTCCGGGATATTTATCTGAATATGTTTTAAAGGCTCCTGAAAGAGGAATTAAAATAATAATAGCAGGTGCTGGAGGAGCTGCTCATTTACCTGGTGTTACTGCAGCATATTTTCCTTTACCGGTAATAGGCGTTCCTGTTAAAGCAAAATCATTGGATGGACTCGATTCACTTCTCTCAATCGTACAAATGCCAGGTGGTGTTCCCGTTGCAACTGTTGGAATTAACCAGTCGAAGAATGCCGGGCTGCTTGCTGTACAGATTTTAGCTGCAAGCGATAAAGATCTTTTAAAGAAGATGATGAACTACAAAAAAAGAATTGAGAAAGAATCTTTGGATAAAAATAAGAATCTGAAATAGTAATTTTTTTTCCATTAAGAAGTGCTATAACTAATAGTTATTTTTTCAAACTGTCCATTATCTCACCAATAAAAAAAATTTAATTTTTGTCGAAAATGTTGTCTTCCTAAAAAAAAAGTTTATATTTGAATATCACTAAAGGGCAAAATTATTTAAATACAAATCAATAGAGGAGGTCTAATGAGAAATGTGTGTTTGACCATATTAATTTCTTTATTTCTTCTGACCGTTTCATATAGTCAGGAAGCTAAAGATTGGGGGAAAAAACCAACTTCTTTTAATAATCCTCCCTCGGTATATACCCCGGACGATAACAGAGGGTATTTTCAGGAGTCTTTTGAAGATGTCACTTTTCCTCCTGCAGGATGGACCAAAGCAAATCCGGATGGTGGTACCGGATGGACCAGGCTTACAGTTGGTACAACTCCACTACCGGGGTGGACAGGTGGTGTAGTTTATACACCTTCAGGCGGGGGAAATGCTGCAGCTTATGTTACCTGGAATACGGGTGGTGCAACTTCCAATGACCAGTATCTGATTACTCCTCAAATAACGAATGTTCAACCGGGAGATTCACTTTCATTCTGGATTCTTCTGCATGGTTATTCAAATGCCTATGCAGATAATGTTGATATTCGTATCTCAACAACAGGAACTGCTCCTGCAGATTTCAGTACAGTTGTTGCATTATTAACCTGGCCGGCAGGTACAACTGATACAACATGGACATATCATGCATATGAGTTCACCAATTTTGTTTCAGCCGGTTCTAATATTTATGTCGCTTTCAGGGAACATGTCGCTGATAACCTTGCTGATGGTGCTGCAATATTTTTGGATCTTGTATCTGCTAATATGTTTATTCCTGTTGAATTAGCTTCATTCAATGCTTCTGTATCTGAAGGACAGGTTGTATTAAATTGGTTAACAGCTACAGAAACGAATAACCAGGGTTTCCAAGTTCAGAGAAAATCTAATTCTGAATATCAGACAATTAGTTTTATAGATGGTTATGGAACTACCACTAATCCACAGAATTATTCTTTTGTTGATAATAATCTTCAACCGGGTCATTATACCTATCGCCTGAAACAAATTGATTTTGACGGAACATTTGAATATTCAAATGAAGTCGAGGTTGATTTTAAAGTTCCAACTGATTTTTCATTATCACAGAACTACCCCAATCCTTTCAATCCAAGCACAAAAATATCTTTCACACTACCTATTGAATCAAATGTTACTTTAAAGATATTTAATCTTCTTGGCGAGGAAGTAATTAATCTTCTTAATGGAACTGTAAATGCTGGTTACCACAATGTTAATTTTGATGCTTCAAATTTAAATAGTGGAATTTACTTCTACCAGATTGAAGCACAAGGTAATGATGGCAGCAGTTTCTCAGAAGTTAAAAAGATGATATTGGCTAAATAACGACATTTGTCGCCTCAGAAACAGATAAATTTCGAAAAACAACTGAGGTGACATATGAAAATAAGCAGGAGAATATTAAA
>Ga0154732_1131_pt1 | contig 20790 bp, 18 predicted proteins | sample Rifle2008BG16ft_FD_105740 | JGI IMG/M metagenome (GOLD analysis project Ga0154732, IMG submission 105740) | Ignavibacteria bacterium RBG_16_34_14 | reverse complement strand
CGGTAAGCTTCTTTAATAAAATCTTTTGTCCCGGCAATGATAGAACCAACAGGTGCACCAAGCCCTTTTGAAAAGCAGCAGGATATAGAATCAAAGTGAGCAGCATAATCTTTCACAGAAATTCCGGTTGCAACAGAAGCGTTCCATATTCTTGCACCATCGAGATGAAAAAGCAAGTTATATTTTTTAATAAGCTGTTTCATCTCAACAATTTTTTCTATTGGGTAAATTGCACCACTCGCGCGGTTGTGAGTGTTTTCAAGAGTAACAACTTTTGTTTTTGGCATATAATAAGCACTCGATGGACGAATTAAAGGTTCAACCTGTTCTGCAGTTATAACTCCCCTGTTTCCATCCACAGGATGAAGCTGAATTCCACTTAAAGCTGCAGGTGAACCAGATTCATAATTAAAAATATGAGCATCTCTTTCACAAATAACCTCATCACCGGGATTTGTTAACACATTAAGACAAAGCTGGTTCCCCATTACTCCGCTTGTAACAAACAAAGCTGCTTCTTTGCCAAGTAAATCAGCAACGTATTCTTCAAGCTTATTTACAGTCGGGTCTTCTTTAAAAACATCATCACCAACTTCAGCTTCATACATTGCTTTACGCATTGCCTCGGAGGGTTTGGTAACGGTGTCACTTCTAAGATCAATTATTTTTTCCATAATATTTAAAGATTAAATTTTGTTTTTATTTTTTTAAGAATAAATATCCCAGCTATCCACATAGAAAATACTGAAGATAAAATTGGAACTATAAGTGGATTACTTGTAAAGAAAGTTTTTTCATTTTCTAATGCTACATCCCCAACCATAAAAGTTTTTTCAAACATTTCACTTTCAATTACAGTAATTCCCAGAGGATTGATTATGCAGCTTATTCCACCGTTTGCTGCTCTTACAACACTTCGCCTGTTCTCCACAGCGCGAAGTGCAGCATATTCTTTATGCTGATATGGTCCGCTTAGTTTTCCATACCAGCTATCATTTGTAACAACAGCAATCATCTCAGCGCCTTTAGCAACAAATTGAGCGACAAAATCGGGAAAGACAGATTCATAACAGACAAGACCATTAATGTGAATCGAATCTTTTTCTGAATATATAATTGAATGATTATTTGCTTCGGGAAAAGGCATTGAGAAAACCGTTGTATCACGCCCAACATTCCATCCTGTTAGTCCAACTCCCCATTTAATTAAACTTCCTAAGAAAGGAATTTTATCTGCATAAGGTACTTTCTCACCAAAAGGAACAAGCTTAGATTTTCCATATCTCTGAAGTTCCCTAGTATGGGGAGATAAAAGCATAACTGCATTATAAGTTGAGTAATAAAAATCTCCCTCTTCACCATACTTTGCATCATCAGGATGATTATCTTTGATGTGATATTGAAGGTCAGGCATTCCTGTGAGAAGATAAATATTTTTCTGCTCAAGAAATCTGTATATGGAATCTACAATTGATTGATGTCCTCCGCTCATTAAGTAAACAGGCAAGGCTGTCTCCGGCCAGATAAGAAGTTCAGCACCATCTTCAACAGCTTTTTGTGAAAGATCAAAATAGAGATTTAGAAATGAATTTAAATCTCCTATAGCCCATTTATCCCAGGGATTTATGTTCGGTTGTATAAGCCCCACACGGATTTTTTTCTCTGGCATGTCATAAGATGATTTCCTGACGAAACCGTAAATGAGAACTGCAACAAAAATTAAAACACCAGTTGAAAAATTAATATAAAATTTCTTCTTTGAGATTTTATAGTGAACATAAGCTTTGTACAAAAAGATATTTATGTAAAGAACAATAAGAGACAGCCCAAGTGAACCAAAAATATCCGCAGCCTGGATAAAATCATTAAATAAAGCAAGTCCGCTACCGAGAGTCATCCAGGGGAAACGGATTTCGGTTATCATAGTTATATACTCATAGGTTACCCAAAAAAGAGGAAAAACATACAGAGCAATATTTCTTTTAAATAATTTTTTTGTGAAGTAGTATAAAGTAGATGGAATTAATAACTGAGCAGGGTTTACAAATAAAAGAAGTCCGCCCGAAATCATTAAAAAAGGATCTGTTTCTTTCTGCCAGCTTCCCACCCAGTAAATTGTAATTGCACTAAAGACAAAAGCCATAAGATAGGTTGAGCGATTAATATCGAGAAGCCGTTCCTTTTGCTCAATAATTTTGAGGTAAGGAATTAATCCGACAAACATAAGAAGAGTAAAGGGAAAAGGAACCGGCGGGAAAGAAACTCCTAATAAGATTCCCGAAAGGATAAGAAGAAGTCTCTCTTTATTCTTTGCTTTTCCCGATAAAAGTCGGGATGTATCCGATTTTTCTTCAGGAGATTTTACTCCATTATTTTTTGATTTAAATATCAAGTGGTATTTTTCTTTTTCTTAAAGAAGAAATATCTTAAAACAAAAAATAAAATTATCACGCCTGTGAGAATAAGCACCACCATCTGATACTGTGATAAATAAGAATCAACAAGTTCAATATTATTTCCGAAGATAGTCCCCAAATAAATAATAATCGTATTCCATACGAGAGCACTGATAACTGCAAGAATAACAGTCTTCCAAAATTTTAACTCACTTAAACCGGCAAAGAAAGAGATGACCGATCTTGTTCCGGGTAAAAAGCGATTTGCTATTATTACTGTGTATCCCCATTTATTAAACCATTTTTCTGCGTTCTCAATAGCCTGTGCAGAAATGAATTTCATTTTTCCTGCTCTAACAATTTTTTTATCAACCTGTGAGCCGATATAATAAAGAGTCATAAACCCCAGCACACTTCCAATTGTTGTAAAGATTAACGTTGGAATAAAATTAATTGCATTTGTTGCAATCAGAGAGCCGCCAATTACAACAACAAGGTCGCTTGGTGAAGGAGGAAAAACATTTTCAACATAAGAAAAAAGGAAAAGAGTAAGATAGATAAGAAAGGGGCTCATATCTGAAAGATGGTTAAGAATGCTTTCGATCATTCATTAAACCTTTATGAGTAAAACAGTAGCCATAACCGCCACACCTTCTTCTCTGCCTGTAAATCCCAATCTTTCTGTTGTCGTTGCCTTGATTGAAATTTTATCAACATCTGCTTTAAGCAAACCGGCAATTTTTTTTCTCATCTCATCAATATAAGGAGAAATCTTTGGTCTCTGCATCATAATTACTGCATCAACATTACCAGTTGCATATCCTTTTCCTTCAACCATTTTATAAACTTCAGAAAGAAGAAATCCACTATCGGCATTCTTAAATCTTAGATCATTATCAGGGAAATGTTGTCCAATATCTCCAAGTGCAAGTGCACCAAGGAGTGCATCAGAAATTGCGTGAAGGAGGACATCTGCATCGGAATGCCCGGTGAGACCTTTCTCAAACGGAATTTCAACTCCGCCAATTATAAGTTTACGGTTATCTACAAAAGCATGCACATCAAACCCAATTCCCGTTCTGAATTCCTGAATCAATTTCTTACCTCAAATTTTTCAAATTCATTTTTAGATTCCTGCCAGATAATATTATGTTTTCTGACCGAAGCATGCGAAGGTCCAACTATTATTCTTTTATAAAGTTCCTCAACGTTAGGCTTACTTCCTTCAACGACAGTCAGAACTTCTCCACTAAAAAGATTTTCAGTAAAACCTTTCAATCCAAGACCAACGGCGTTCCTGTAAATATAATATCTGAACCCGACGCCTTGCACCAAACCGTTTATAACTATTTCTGCTCTTATCAGATCTTTATCCATTTTTCTTTTTATAAATCTCTGAGATTATCAGTCCGCAAAAAATAAGCAGGCATCCAATTAATCCAAAGTTAGATATTTTTTCATTCAACATAAAGAAGGCAAAAACTGCTGCAAATATTGGCTCGAACGAAAGTATTATTCCTGCAATTGAGGGAGTTACAAACTTCTGATACATTGTTTGAATTGTTGTTGTTAACACAGTTGCAAGAACAGACGTGTAAAGAATTGCAAAAAATAAATTATAGTTGAAATTGAAATGGACTTTTTCAACTTCCCAGACTGTAAAGAGAAGTGAAAATAAAATACCGCATACCCCTGTTACTGATATTTGTAAAAAGACAAGAAGTTTGTAATCAGATTTTTTACTGATAATATCCAAGTAAACTAAGTATAATGAAAATACTATTGCACATATTAGAGTAAAGAAGTCTCCAATATTAAAATTTTGATTTATCTCTGAGAAAACAGCCAGCAAAGAATCTCCGGTGCTTGTAAGAAATATTAATCCGATTAATGCCATAAAAATTCCAATAATAACTCCTCTCGATGGTGGTCGTCTTTCAATTAAAATTTGAAATAATGGAGTGAAAATTATAAATGTTCCTGTAATGAAAGCAGACTTTGTAGCTGTTGTGTAATTTAAACCGATTGTTTGTGTGGAAAAGCCCGCAAAGTATAAAAAACCAAGTAATAGTCCCCCTAAAAAAGTTTCTTTGTTAATATTTCTGAAAATTTTAAAAGCAAAAGGAAGAAGAATAATTGTGGCAAATAGAAACCTTACAGAAATAAAAAGTAAGGGAGAAATATCAGTTAAAGCAGATTTTATAATAACAAAAGTAGCACCCCAAATTACTGTGTTTAACATCAGCAGAGTTTCAGGAAGATACTTTTTCATCAGGAATAAAATCAGTCTTTTGGTTTAATATATCCAAATGATTTCAACTGCTTCTCATCGGACCGCCATTTACTTTTTACTTTCACTCTTAGTTCAAGGTAAACTTCCTTTTGCAGAAAGTCTTCAATTGCTTTCCTTGCTTCAAAACCAAGGTTTTTTATTGCTGCACCTTGCTTACCGATTATTATTCCTTTCTGGCTCTCCTTCTCAACTATTATTTCAGCGAGAATATAATCCTTATTGGCTTCCCTTTCTTTAAAGTCTGAAACTACGACTTCAGTACTGTAAGGTATTTCTTCTTTATAGAGTTCAAAAATCTTTTCCCTCACGATTTCAGAAACAAAAAATCTTTCATTCTCTTCAGCAACAATATCATCAGGATAGTACTTAGGGCCTTCAGGTAAAAGTTCTATTATAGTATTAAGAACATCTTCAATATTAAAATTCAACAATGCAGAAATAGGAATTACTTTTTTAAATTTTTTCAGTGATTCATATTTCACAATGAGGCTTTTAACTTTTTCCTGTTCACTTAAATCAACTTTATTTAACACTAGTAAAAGAGGCTTTGTTATTTTTAAAAGATTATTATTAATGAATTCATTCTTTATAATATTTTGCTTCCCTGGATCATAAGAAACATCAACTATAAGAATAACTATATCTGCATCCTTAAGGGAATCATTTACTGCTTCCATCATTTTTTTCTGCAAAAGATATTCGGGTTTAATAATACCGGGAGTATCAAGAAAAATAACCTGGTAATTTTCTGATGAAAGAATTCCAAGAATACGTTTTCGAGTTGTTTGTGGTTTAGGTGTGACTATCGAGAGCTTCTGTCCAAGCAGAGTATTCATTAAAGTTGATTTGCCGGCGTTAGGCAAACCTAATATAGCAACATATCCAGATTTCGTCATATTCCAAATTCCAAATAATAACTACCAAATTTCAAATAAATCTTAAACATCAAATCTCAAAATTCAATTTGGATATTGTTAATTGGAATTTATTTGGTATTTGGTTGTTGATTATTCTTATTTAACCTTCAACCGTTACGGCAGTTCCGCTGGCACTAACCATCAGCATATTTCCTCCACCGCCAGCGATTGTTTCATAATCAAGATCAACTCCAATAACAGCATTTGCACCTTGAGATGACGCAGAAGCAACCATTTCATTAATTGCTATTTCTTTTGCTTTACGTAATTCTGTTTCATATGCAGCAGAACGTCCGCCAACTATATCTCTTATTCCTGCAAAGAAATCTTTAAAAATATTTGCTCCAAGAATTGCTTCTCCGCTTACAAGTCCATGATATTTTACAACTTTCTTTCCTTCAACCGTGTTTGTGGTAATAACCAGCATTCTATCTCCTTAATTTTGAATAATAAAAACTCTGTAAATATAATAAAGATTAATCCCCTGATTTCTGGTTGGTGTGCTTATTTCTTTCTACAAAGATATAACTCCAACGGATTTAAAAGCATATATCCTTATACCTCTTTACCCTATTCCTGCTTAGAGTGCTTTAAGCTGTCGTAGAAAAAGTATCCGCTTATCAGCAGTATAAAAGAAAAGACTGAACCTATAATCGAGATGTTTCCTTTTGAAAAGAAATTTTTTAGAAGTGTTATAAAATCTTCTGAATGTTCTGTAAACTGTGTAACAACATCAGATGAATTTGGTTGCGCAGTAAAAATATAATTAGCAATCAAATAACCGATGATACCAACGCAGATAAGAAAGAATAAAGATAAAACAGATACAATAAAAAAGTTTTGTTCCCTTTTTGATTTCAAGCTTCTCTGCACTTTCAACATAAGGTTTGATGTAAAACTTGAAGAGACTTCTTCAGCCGGCATTTTCTTTAATTCGTTATGAACCGAAAGAAGCATTCTGTATTTCATCATATCCTGATGAGATGATTCAAGTTTTTCTTTTATCTGCTCCATCATTTCCCTATCGAGTTCACCGTCAATGTACTTATTCAGCAAGTCATCATTCAATTCAATCATAACAACTCCTCAGAGTAATTATTTTTTATCATAATATCTTTCAGAGCAGATCTTGACCGGTGAAGCATAACTTTAACATTGTTAACACTTGTTCCCATTACATCACCAATTTCCTCACAAGATAAATTTTCAAGATAAAACATAGAAATAACCGAAGCATAATTTGTTGGAAGTTTATCTACCATTTCTTTTATGTATAAAGATAGATCTTTCTGCTCTGTTAGATTATAATCATATTCACTTGCAAGATTAAAATGATCTTGCACTGAGGACATTTCCATTTCTGTTTTTCTTTTTTGAACAGACAACCTGCTTAATGCTGAATTATAAACTATCTTGTAAAACCAGGTTGAAAATTTTGAATCACCTTTAAAGTTATTCAGGCCTTTGAATGCTTTAAGAAAACAATCCTGCAAAACCTCTTCTGCTTCCATTCTGTTTTTTAACATCCTTGTTAACATAGAAAAAGCTTTATTCTTGTACCTGTCTATCAGTATAGCATAATCAGAATGATTACCCTTTTTGACCGATTCAATAATTTCCTGGTCACTTACACCTTTCATCTTTCTATTCTGACCTTTCGTCAAACAAAAAGGTTACAAAAACTTAGATAAATATAACCTACATATTTTATTAACTAAATGATAGAAACACTAAAAAGAATTTTTGTAACCTTCAGGATAAGCCAATAGTCTCAACCATCAGAATGATACAAATGAACTTAACTCTTAAATTATAAAGGAGATTAAAATGAATCCGGAAGTAATTGCAGTTTTTATTCCAATTATTGGAACGCTGGTAATAGGGATAATACTTGTTGCCTATTTCTTTTTCAGATCAAGAGAAAGGCAGCTGCTGATTGAAAAAGGAATGGATGCTCAATCAATAAAAGAATTTTTCCAGAATAAGAAAGATCCTTTTCGCTTGCTGAAAATAGGAATTGTAACTATATGTTTCGGGCTTGGATTGGGAATAGGAATAATGCTGAACGATGTAACTTCTAAAGAATACTGGGTTCCACTTTTACTTTTTGTTTTAACAGGAATAGGGTTTGTAATTGCAAATGTTGTTTCCAGAAATCTTGAGAAAAAATAATACCTGTCAAGAACTTGTCACGCCGGACTTGATCCGGCATCTATTATTAATTGATAAAACACGATACTATGCACAATGACAATATAATATTTGTATAAACTATTTGTTCTCTGCGTTCTCCATCTGAACTTTATGCTCAAATTCACCCAGCCATCTTTCAGCATCAATAGCAGCCATGCAGCCCATTCCTGCAGCAGTAACTGCCTGGCGGTAAACTTTATCAGTAACATCACCTGAAGCAAAAACACCTTCAATATTTGTATAGGTTGAACCTTGTTTAACTTTCAAATACCCTGTTTCATCCATATCAAGTATTCCTTTGAAAAGATTGGTATTTGGTTTATGTCCTATTGCAATGAATAAACCATCAGCCTGCAGTTCTTCTTTTGAATAATTCTTAGTGTCTTCCAGAATTACTCCGGTCATCGTTTTTCTTCCATTCTCTTCTTTACCTAAAACATCAAATATCACTTTATTTGTTAAAAATTTTATCTTTGGATTATTCATTGCTCTGTCAAGCATAATTTTAGATGCACGAAATTCTTCACGCCTGTGAACGATAATAACTTCGGAAGCAAACTTAGTTAAGAAGTTAGCTTCTTCCATTGCAGTATCTCCACCGCCAACTACAAGCACTCTCTGGTTCTTAAAAAAGAATCCATCGCAGGTTGCACAAGCAGATACTCCGTAACCCATAAATTTCTTTTCACTTTCCAAACCAATCAGCTTGGCAGAAGCACCTGTTGCAATAATTATTGCATCAGCCGTGTAAGTATCTTCATAAGTTTTAAGAACGAAAGGCCTTTTTGAAAAATCAACTTCGGTGATTTCACGATAAATTGATTTAGCACCAAACCTTTGAGCTTGTTTTCTCATTATATCCATTAGTTCGGGGCCCATAATTCCATCTTCAAAACCGGGATAATTTTCAACTTCAGTTGTAATTGTTAATTGCCCGCCCGGCTGTAATCCCTCAAAGATAATTGGATTAAGATTTGCTCTTGCCGTGTATAAAGCTGCTGTAAATCCTGCGGGACCAGATCCTATTATAATTACTTTATGATGATTTCTTTTTTCAGTATCAGACATTTTCTCTCCAATATTTTCAGAATTAACTGGCTATAAGATAAACTAATTATTAAAAAGGTTCAGCAATAGCTTACCCAAAGCGAAATGTTTTGGAATGTGGAATTCTGTAATATTGGAATGATGTTTTGTACCACTCCATAATTCCATTACTCCATTATTCTCTTATAAACTCCACATTCCTTTTCAATCCCATCAGCTTTGTTCGGTTGATTGGGCTTTCTGAAAATCTTTCATGAAATTCTTCTTCACTCATTTTATAGACTTCAGAAATTTTCAGTTCTTTATTCTTAGGAAAGAATTCAAGATTCTTTGTTACTTCAGAAAACTTAATATTCCAGGGACAAACATCCTGGCAGATATCGCATCCAAATATCCAATTATCAAATTTACTTTTAAACTCATCTGGTATTTCTTTTTTGTTTTCTATTGTAAGATAGGAAATACATTTTGTTGAGTCTAAAAGATACTCACGTACAATAGCATTTGTAGGACATGCATCAATACACGCTCTGCAGCTTCCGCAATGATCTATAACTACAGGAGAATTTTCAAACTCATAATTTGTTATGAGATTGGCAATGAAGAACCAGCTTCCTATCTCTTTATTGAGAACATTAGTATGCTTTGCAAGCCAGCCCAATCCTGCTTTCACAGCCCATGCTTTATCCATTACAGGTCCTGTATCCACATAAGATTTTGATTCAAATTCAGGATCAATTTCTTTCAATTCACTATCAAGCTGATCAAGTTTTTCCCAGATAACAAGATGATAATCTTTTCCCCAGGCATAACGGGAGATTTTCCCTTTATCTTTTTGATTGCTGTACTGTTCCCCTGTATAGTAATTCATTCCAAGAGAGATTATACTTTTGACATCGGGAAGGATTTTAGAAACATCTTTTCTTTTATCAAAATATCTTTCCATGTAATCCATATCACCATGGTATTTCAACTCAAGCCATTTTTCAAGATTAGCAGCTTCTTCAGTTAACTCATCCGATTTAGTAAAACCTACTAAATCAAATCCAATCTGCTTCGCTTTTTCAACTACTATTTCATTAGTTATTTTCACTATGATCTTTTGAGTGTCATTCCTGCGAAAGCAGGAATCTATAAATGTAATTGGATTCACACTTTCGTGGGAATGACAAAAATAATTTAATCACCTACCACTGCATTTCTTTTTTATAAACTTTAACAAAAATATCTCCTTCAAAAACAATCACAGGAAAATTGTCTAATCCATTTTGTCCCTTAGGCTGCTTTCCTGTTTTCAAATTAAACTTCCATCCATGAACAGGACAAACAACAAAACCATCCTCAATAAATCCATCATAAATTAACGTCGTATGCTGATGAGGACAGATATTGCTGAGTGCATAAATTTCATTATTGCTTTTGAAAATAGCGACTTCAGTTTCATCAACAATAAACCTTCTTCCTTCTCTTTCCTTAAGCTCGTCGAATCTACATAACTTTTTATAACCTTCTTCGTTCATAATTCTTTCATCTTTTCATTTACTCTGAATCCCTTTTCATCTTTCATAACAGTAGCAAGAGCGGTTTCGGGATCGTGTTCAAAAAATATTTTCCAGTTTTTCTCAATTGCTTCTGCAAGTATTTTTTTCTTCTCTTCAACTGTTACAAGCGGCTGAAGATCATAACCCATAACATAAGGTAAAGGAATATGTGATGTTGTTGGAAAAAGATCAGCACAATAAAATATTGTATTAGAAGTATCAGAAATTTTTATCAATTGCTGACCAAATGTGTGCCCGTTTAATATTACAAATTCTATTTCATCGTCAAATTTTTCCTGGCTATCAATTAAATTAAGAATCCCTTCTTCCATTAATGGCTGGAAATTTTTCTTCAGATAACTTCCCTTATCTCTTTCAGAAGGATGAATTGCCCAATCATAATTTTTTTTCTGTACATAATATTTTGCATTTGGAAAAGATGGAACAAGTTTTCCCCCGCCTTTCCCGGGATCCCGCAGTTGTGGGACATTTTCAATTTTAGTTGAACCTCCTGTATGATCAAAATGAAGATGAGTTAAAATTACATCCGTTATATCTTCAGACTTAAGATTAAGTTCATTCAAACTACCTTCGAGAGAATTAGTTTGATCAACAGCATAAATGCTTTTTGATTTCTCATCCCATTTATCTCCCATTCCTGTGTCAATCAGAATTTTCCTGTTTCCATTTGTAAGGAGTAGATTTCTCGTTGCAAGCTTTATCCTGTTCGCTTCATCAGACGGATTGGTTTTTTGCCAGAGAGGTTTCGGAATAATCCCGAACATTGCACCGCCGTCTAATCCAAAATATCCTGAGTCTATTATGTGTAAGGTGTATTTACCAATTTTCATTTGCTTTAAGAGTTATTACTAAGTAATATAAAAGAACCCCACCTCGTCTCCCCTTTCTGAAAGGGGAGGACGGGAGGGGTTTTAAAATAAAAAAGTTTGAAGTGAGGTAAAAGGAGCATTTTCTGAAGTTAAACCTCATTAAAATAAATTCCAGTAAATATTAAAAACTGTTGACAGCTACTTTTCATTTATTTAATTTTTACCTCAGATGACAGCTGATATCTTTTCATAACTAAGTCCCGGATGATATACAAAAGAGTTGGTGAAGAGAAATCCTTTTAATAATTGCTAATTTTTTATTGTGGCTGATGTGCCGAAGGTGTGATCCGCTTGATGCAGTCTTACAACACACAGCAGAAAAATAGATGCAATCCCGATATTCATCGGGACAAGTTATTGCGTCTATTCCCTGGAATTTGGTAAGTTATACGCAATAAAATTAATAGAATACGTTATTACAATAGTTGTGCGCCATTTTTCAAATTGCTTCCATTTGTCTGTCAACGACGAATTGTTCTCCGTTGTCTAATTGGAAGGTGTGTCGGCAAAAAAAACATAAAGGAAAACATTTCATAAGAAACAGATTTCTAACCCTCATTCTTGTACTCGTGTATCTTGTTGATACTCATGCTCAGAATTCAGCAGAACTGAGAATCGACCCGATGTTGCTGGTCTCATTAAAGGAGTGCCGCAACATTACGAATAACCTTGGCAATGGGCTCTTCCCGGGATGGGACTTTCAGAAAACTCCCGTGCTTTTCTATCGCCCGAACGTCCAGGAATTACTCATCAATTATCCGCACAAGCCGAAAGGATTTTCTCTTTACACAGGTTTCAATCCGCTGGGTGATGATACGATCTATGTTCGAAATGATACAACGCTACTTTCGTACGATGACCAAAATACTTCAACGGAGGTTGACAGCATCCGCGTTCTCGTTGTCGCCGATCCTTTCTCCTCGCTGCGCAATCAGTTACAAGATATACTTGGAAGACCCAAAGAGTTTGCAAGTTCTTGGTTAAAGAATTGGCAATTCATACCCGATCCTTACTTCAAGCTGGAAGTTATTCTCCATGAAGCTTTCCACGTCTACCAGAACAAAAAAGCACCCGACAAAGGGGCGAATGAAATGGTTGTTGCGCAATATCCGCTTCTTGACCCGGAAAACAATGCCCTCTATGTTATGGAAGGAAATATTCTGAAGGACGCACTTTTCGCACAAGAGTCTAATGCACGGCTTGAGAAAATCAAAGAATTCGTGGCTGTGCGGAGTTATCGACAGTCACGACTGGATAGCAGCTTTGTGGAATACGAGAATCTGAACGAGTATTCGGAAGGACTTGCAAAATATATTGAGTACAAGTTCATGAAAAGCGGCGAAGCCATCGAACCGATTAAAGAAATGTCATTCAATCAAGGATTCAATGGCTATCGAGGAATTCTTTCAAAGCAATTTCGAGTTGCAATGGACAATATGGTCAACATTGTCGCTGTCAATGACGACCGTTTCGGAAACAAGTTCGGTTCTGGACCGCTCCGCTTTAAGTTGTACGATCTGGGTGCCTGTCAGGCACTGCTGCTTGATTATACTATGCCTCGCTGGAAGGAGAACATCTTTCAACCAACCGTATATCTTACCGACTTGCTCAAACAGTCTGTAGCACTAAAAGCGGATGAACTCAAGCGGTATCTCGATCAGGCAAAAGTAGAATACAACTATGATGAGGCCTATCGCAGCAAGGTGGGATTTGAAAAAGAAGGAAAGCAAAAGATTGAAGAGAAAGTTGCCTCGATAATCAAAACAGAAAAGACTCTCGTAAAGATTTCTTACGGAGGAGTAACAAAGAAAGCTAGGGTTGCACGATACACGCCATTCGGAGTAACGCAGGTCGGTAAACAGTCAGCAATCTACGAAATGGTGCCGGCTCTCATCATATTTAATAAGGGAGTCATGTTGGATTTCAAACAAGCGATTCCTGTTCTGGTCGATCAAGAGAAGCAGCAGATCATCTTTGCAATCGACACACCGCCTTCGAAACTTATCCTTGATTCTCAGAATAAACTGGACATCGCTGAGTTTTCACTGACTACTCCCATGGATATTCAGTATGAAGCAAACACAGTTCATATTCAGCTAAAATGAAAAACGGCGCACAACAGCAGTAGCAACGACGCTCCATTTATGATAAGAATAAATTATGGTGGTCGCTCAATGTGCCGCCTTCACAGAAAATTGATCGTTAATAGTTCGGCGGCACACTGCGTTGCTACTGCACACGTTATATGGCATTTGCAGCAAGTGAAGATGGATTTCAAATTGCTCATGAATACTCATATCATAACCGATGGAATGAACAGCTCACATAGCAAATGTCAAGACTTTTTGGCTTAAAGAATTTAAGCACTGCTGCCAGTTAATACCGGAGGTTATCATGTGTGCAATCAAAATGCTTTTCCCAAAAGAAATGGAATGCCCTCACTGCAAAAGTGAAGTTGAATTAAGCGATGAGGAGCGTAGCGTTGGCAAGTTCATCTGCCCTGACTGCCAAAAGGAGGTTGACGCACAGCGCATCACCGACAGTATCAAAGAAGCCTCACAACAGGTATCGAACAACAAAGGTTCTTCTGCGGGACGTGCTGGCTGCCTAACTGCTTTCCTGATTGCGATGTTTGTTCTTAATCCACTTATCGGATTATACTATGTTTCTTCTTCATGGCAAGTATACGATACGTTTCTTAGACGATTTGATGACAGTACTGCAATTATCGTCTTTTTACTACTTGTAATATGCCCGTTCATGAATGTCATTTTTGCGATACAGGTTTGGCACTGGAAAAAATTCGGGCTCAAAGGTTTTTGGGTTACTTCAATAATATTGCTTTTTGTTAACCTTTCAGTAGGCCTTTCAGCAATTCTATCAATAATAGGCCTTGCGGGGCCTATCATTCTAACTGTTCTTATGAACAAACAATCAGAGAAATTCAGATGATTTGAACATTTAAAGGGAGCAAAATATGAGAATGTTAAATATTATCTATCGGATATTGGGACTCATTACCCTGTCAACATTTGTATCTTGTTCTACAAACGAGTTTAAGGGCGACTTTGGTCAGGTCATCCTCGGGAAAACACTAAAAGTGGAATTTAGAATCGATCATTATGATGCAGTAACACGGGAATGGAAACCGTTTGAATCAGTAGATATTATTAGTAGTAATACTATCGAAGAACCTACCATACATTACGCCGCTATTAGTAAACCGACAGGTCTGCCGTCTGCACCCGTTAAAGCAATAGCTTGGTATGAAAAATCGGGAGAACTAACGCTTACTTGGGAAAAATCTGGGATCACGTATACTTATGAGTCAGATGCAACAGTGATCTACAGTTTAGAGTTCAAACCATTTCCCGGAGACCGTTTAATGAAGGTGTCTGTTGTCTTCGAGGGCAAAAATGCAGCTAGTACGGAGATATTCAGTGCAGTAAGGTAATTCGATTGTGTTTTTTTGCGATGACTTCTGGACCTATCTGGGGAACTAGAACAAGAGCTGAATTGCTGCAGCGAAGATGAATCCAAATGATAACCGACATTGTCTCTCTGAGGATCAAGCGGTAATCAAACGCCACATAACAAACAGCCTTATGACGCTCGCTTTTAGTGGAGTTTTTGTTGTGCTCGCTCAATGCCGTTTACTCCATTTAAGTTGAGTCGTTATAGGTCGCAAACGGCACTGCGTGATTTTGGTAAACGTTATACGTTAGGACTCTCTTCAGATTGCCTTTTCTCATAAGCTTTAACTTTAAGCAAATATAATTTCAACATGATGACAATGCAGTCTTAGTTGACATCTTATTGCCAAAGTCTCAAACGACATTGGTAAGACAAATAAACAAGGAGAATGAACATGTTTTTCAAGAAAAAAAGTCCCCTCGAACTAATCAGTTCTGCAGACACAAATGAGCGGATCAAAGCTGTCAAGAAAACATACTTGGACAACGATCAAACTGCCTTTGAAATATTCCAAAAAGCAATCGTGGACTCTGATAAGAAAGTCAGACATAATGCTGCTTCACTATATCTGGTAGAACATCCCGAGCTGATTGATCATTGTAATAAAGAACAATTGTTCGAAGACAGTCTGTATTTTTTCGAGAGAGAAAAATCCAAGAATGCATTCAAGGTATTGAAACTTCTTAATGACCCCCGATCAATTCCAGCGATCATTGCATGCCTAAAATCAACTTCTATTCTAGCTCCAGCGGAAAGAGAAATGATAATTTTCCTAGGCGAGCATGGTAATCAGAGCCATGGTGAATTCATACTATCTCTGTGCGATAAACAGGTTTTCGACTTCAAAGATTCTGTAGAAGTCATCTATAGTTCATTAGTTAGAACATACAACGATAAAGTGATTAGTGCTCTTATTCATACAGTTAACCTACAACGAGCATCTGACAAGGACTCCGCTGCTCTGTTTGCAGAATCACTGACTTTCGCTGGAAGCGTAACCAAGTTTGAGCTAATCGAACGTCTTTGGTCCGCAATAACTTTAGGTAAAATCGGTGGGGAAAGAGCATTTGAACTGTTGATGACTGGAATTGATCCAAAAACGAATTGTCATAAAGTTGTTAAAAGAGGTTGTGCACTTGGTTTGTACTATACAAAAGATTCCCGGGCAGTTGACAAACTGATAGATGCTATTAGTATTAGTACTAAGAGCGACGCTAAGTTTGGACAGTTCGACGCTACATTTGGGCAATTCTGTTCCTTTGCGCTCATGAATATAGGTGAACCTTCAGTTCAACCGATTATAAGAGAATGTCAAATCCAGATTCCTAACGTTAATAGACTATTCATTCTTGTTTTGGTACTAATTAACTCAGATTCTTCGAGGAATTTCATTCAACAGTTAAAAAACTCATCACATAAGAAACTTATTGATGATATAGTCAAAATAGAAACTGACGCTAAAGAATTTAAGATGCCTGAAAATTTTTCTGTTGCTACTAATTAGAAGAAGAAAATTTAGAGCTTCAAGCTTCTTTTTCTGCCTTTGTTAAACAGAAGTCATGTGAGTTTCGAAAGGAGAATTCTTTGAAGAGAGCACTCATTTTATTCACGGCTTTGCTTGTCTTTTTCTTTGTTGATTCCTGCAAACAGCATTAAACCATTTCGTTATGAGTCATTGTTTTGCGCTTGATCTGAACAACAAAATACTTTTTATATAAACTTTCAATTAAAATTCTCAGACCTTGAAACCTATAATTACATACTACATAGAAGACCAAATACTTATATTTGAATCATGACTTTTTACAACTTGACTGATAAATAAATGAAAGAAACCATACCAGCCGGCAGGCAAGTAATCGGTGCTTGTTTGGGTGCCTCTTCAATTTCCTTTGTAAGGATAAAAAACGACAACAAGCAGATAAGTATAGAAGATGTACTAACACTGCCGCATAATGGTGATCCCAGGAGAATCTTCAAGGAAAAGCTGTCTCAGTTCGCCGTGGAGAATAAATTTAATCCCGGAATTATCCCGGTAGTTGTAACAGGGAGGAAATTCAGGAAGCTCGTAACTTTTACAACTATTTCCGAACCTGAAGCAACAGAATATGCTTTTACATACATCAATAAAAATAATGAAACCTATTCGGCTGTTGCTTCTTTGGGAGGTGAAACCTTTATGGTTTATACAGTTGATGATGAAGGTAAAATTTCGAATGTAATAACTGGAAATCAATGTGCCTCTGGAACAGGTGAATTTTTTCTTCAGCAAATCAAGAGAATGAACCTTGGTATTGAAGAAGTTGTAAAGATTGCAAAGGATGCCGAACCATTTAAAGTATCCGGCAGGTGTTCTGTGTTCTGCAAGTCCGACTGCACTCATGCATTGAACAAAGGGATCAGGCAGTCTGAGGTTGCTGCAGGCTTATCATGCATGATGGCTGAGAAAGTAGAAAACCTGCTTAAAAAAGTTAAGCAAGGTAAAGTAATGGTTGTCGGCGGTGTAACAAAAAATTATGTTGTTATTAATTTCCTTAGGAAAAAAATCCCCGATATCGTTATACCTGCGGAATCATCTTATTTTGAAGCCCTTGGTGCCGCTCTTTACGGACTTGAACATGAAGTGAATATAATAGAAGACTTCAATGATATTTTTATAGATAGAAAAAGCTCTTTTGTTTTCCACCTGCCGCTTAAAAATTTCAAAGATAAAGTTCAATTCAAAACAATGGAGAGAAGTAAAGCAAAAGAGGGTGATGTCTGCTTACTTGGACTTGATGTCGGCTCCACAACAACTAAAGCGGTAGTTATTAGAAAATCAGATAACCAGGTGCTTGGTTCTGTTTATCTGTATACACATGGAAACCCTATTGAAGCTTCCAGAAAATGTTACACTGAATTATTAAAACAAATACCTGAAAAAATTAATATTATCGGTTTGGGAACTACAGGCTCCGGCAGGCAGATAGCCGGGCTTCATGCTTTAACCGAAGGTGTGGTAAATGAAATTGTAGCACATGCGGCAGCGGCAGTTTATTTCGATCCGGAAGTAGATACTATTTTTGAAATCGGCGGGCAGGATGCAAAGTACACATACATTGTAAATAAAGTTCCTGCCGATTATGCAATGAATGAAGCATGCTCTGCGGGTACAGGATCTTTTATTGAAGAATCAGCTTATGAATCTCTCGGAATAAAAGTAACGGATATTGAACCGATAGCCATGAATGGAGACACGCCGCCGAATTTCAGCGACCAGTGTTCTGCTTTTATCAGTTCGGATATTAAAACTGCACAGCAGGAAAATATTAGCAAGGAAAATATTGTTGCGGGACTGGTTTATTCGATCTGCATGAATTACGTAAACCGCGTTAAAGGTAATCGAACTATAGGGAAAAAAATATTTATGCAGGGCGGAGTCTGCTATAATAAAGCTATCCCCATTGCGATGGCTGCACTAACCGGCAAAGAAATTATAGTTCCTCCCGATCCAGGTTTAATGGGTGCTTTCGGTGTAGCCCTTGAAATAAAAGAGAAAATAGATCTGGGATTAATAGAACGCGGAGAATTTTTCCTGAAAGAACTTGCTGAAAGAGAAGTCAGCTATAAAAAGTCATTCATCTGCATAGGAGGAAAGGAAAAATGCGATCTGGCTTGCCCCATAAACCTTATCGAAGTTGAAGGGAAAACTTATCCTTTCGGCGGTGCATGCAACAAATATTATAATGTAATTCATAAAACCAAAGTAGATATTAATAAATACGATTACGTTAAAAAACGGCAGTACCTTACATTCGAAAAGTATGCACCCGAAGTCAGTCTTCCGGAAGATGCAGTAACTGTGGGAATAAATCAATCTTTCCATACACATACGATATATCCGCTATATTATAATTTCTTTACCAGCCTTGGCTTAAGGGTTGTCCTTTCAGATAAGGTAGATGAAAAAGGTTTGGAAAGAGAGAATACTTCTTTCTGTTATCCAGCCCAGGTTTCTTTAGGCTTATTTGCAGATTTGATTTCAAAAAATCCCGATTATTATTTCATTCCGGAAGTTTTTGAAATGTATGTGGAAGATGCCGATCCCGATAAAACCGGGACAGGTTATCATAGACGCGATTTCAATTGTACCTGTGTGTTCATAAGCGGCGAACCATTTTATTTAAAGCAGGCATTCAAGGATTTAGTTCCGGAAGAAAAGCTGATCATTTCATTTTTCAATTTTGCAAATGGTTTCGATAAGGAAGAAGAGAAATTTATTGAAGTAGCTAAACGACTTGGGATAAAAGATGAAGCGAGAGTAAAAGCAGCTTTTAAGAAAGCTCTGAAAATACAGGAAGATTATCAAAATGAACTTTTTGCTATGGGAAAGGAATTTACGGAATTTTTGAAGCAGCATCCTGAAGAGATGGCGATTGTTTTGGTCGGAAGGCCTTATAATTCTTTTACAGAGCTTGCTAACAAAGGAATACCAAAAAAATTCGCATCGAGAGGTGCTTATGTTGTCCCGTATGATATGTTTGATTACCGGCATGAAGTTATAGATGATAATCAATATTGGGAAGGCGGAAAGAAGATATTAAAAATCGCCCGCATTATAAAAAATAATCCGCAATTCTTTGCAACATATATTTCAAATTTTTCCTGCGGGCCAGATTCAATGCTGTTAACTACATTCCGTTCATTAATGGGAACCAAACCGTCATTAACTCTCGAGCTTGATGGGCATACAGCTGATGCCGGTATTAATACAAGAATAGATGCCGCTCTCGATATAATTAAAAATTACAGGAAAATACAACATAAAATAAGCGATCCGGATTACAGCGATTTTGTTCCGGCAAGAATAGAATTTGAAGCGGACGGAGGGTACTTTATTTCTTCAAGCAGAGAAAAAATTCCCTTATCCGATCCGAGGGTTGATATCTTAATTCCTTCAATGGGTGATCTTGCAGCTCCAATGTTTGCCGCAGGATTAAGAAGCCAGGGATTCAATGCTATCGCAATGCCTGAAGGTAATCCGGAGATATTAAAATACGGCAGGTCTGTCGCAAGCGGGAAAGAATGCCTGCCGCTGCTTCTTTGCATCGGTTCATTGCTCGATTATTTGGAAAATAAATGGGATGGAAAGCAGTATGTTGCTTTCTTCATTGTTCAGGGTGCCGGTAATTGCAGGCTCGGACAATACCCCGTTTTTATCCGTGAAATTATTAAGAGAAAAAAGCTAAGGAATGTTACAACCTTAGTCTTGATGAATGAAGACGGTTTTGCCGGGCTGGGTCCTAATTTTGCAATGAGGGGAATACAGACTCTGTTTGTAAGCGATGTGCTTGATGATATCCGTTCGGGTATCATGGCTCATGCTGTCAATCCCGATGACGGATTAAAAATTTTTTATGAAGAGTTTGATAAATTAAACCGCGTGTTTGAAAATGAACCGGACAAAATTTATAAAGCTTTAAGAAAATTTGCAGCTATAATAAAGAATAAAATACCAACGAGAGTTCCTATAAGCCAGGCTAAATACCTTGCGTTATGTGGTGAGATCTATGTCAGGCGGGACCACTTTTCACATAAATGGCTGAATAAGCATTTTGCACAAAAGGGATTTATCCTGAAAGACGCTTATATAACCGAATGGGTTTATTATGTAGATTATCTTTTAAAGCAAAAACTTTTAGAGCCTGAGACTTCGTACAGAAAAAAGCTGGAACGGCTGATAAGAGTTTTTTATATGAGAATTGCAGAATACAGGATTAAAAAAATCCTGGCAAGAACCGGCTACTATAAATTCACATTAACAAAAGTGGAATCGCTTCTCAACAGGAGTAAACACATTATTCCATTAGAGTATAAAGGAGAATCGGGCTTAACACTCGGTGTAGCGTTGCATGAAACAATTGATAAATATTGCGGGGTAATAAATCTTGGTCCTTTTGGATGTATGCCCACAAGGTTTACTGAAGCAGTCTCTGCGCCTGAAATGAAGGTTGAAAGTAAATTATTTGCCGAAAGAATTGTTAATAAAAATTATACGCT
>Ga0154732_1058_pt1 | contig 21191 bp, 15 predicted proteins | sample Rifle2008BG16ft_FD_105740 | JGI IMG/M metagenome (GOLD analysis project Ga0154732, IMG submission 105740) | Ignavibacteria bacterium RBG_16_34_14 | reverse complement strand
AAAAAGTCAAAGCGGTATCCATTTCTTCTTTGTTTTATAAAGTCTTTATAAATAATTAAATCAACCTGTTATGAACAGTCATCCTAGAGTAATTGTTTTAAGAACAGAGGAGCTGCATTATATTATTAAATTTATTAGGGTGACGCCGCAATCTCTAAAAAACAAAATTATCTTTGCAGTGAGTTCAAAACGGTCGACACAAAGTATTTTATTAAAAAGACTTTCTCTGTTAATAATCTCTGTTAAGTTATGATACTACTGAAAAAACATAATCTTTCTGATTAGTCCAGACATACATTATCCGACCAATTAGTTTCTTAGCTATCCTTATAATGGCTCTTTGTTTACCCATCCGGTGGCTTAAGTCCGCAAAACAGGCCGTCATAGCTGGATCTTTTCTTACCGCCATCCAGGCTGCTTCTATTAACAGACTTCTTAAATAACCTTGCTGTCGTTGGGTTATTCCAACTACATTATAATCTTCTCCACTAGAGTCTGTATCAGGTGCCAAACCTATGTATGCAACTAGTTTATCAAATTTTCTGAAACGGCTGATGTCTATAATTTCAGTAAATAATGTTACCGCGGTTATAAAACCTATTCCTGGCACAGTTAAAAGATGTCCTATGATTTTATTTATTTTCTTGTTCTCTCTGAGTAACTTTCTTAGTTCTCCGAGCACTTTAACTATTTGTTCCCTGATTTGCTTTAAGCTCTCAAGTAAGAAATTAAGAGTTGTCTTTTTTTCTCTATTATTGAACTCTAACTCTGATAGATACTTTATAAAATTAGCACTCCAATGTTTAATCTCATTATTCCCCGGAAATTTAACCCCTGAAAAGTATAATAATGACATTATTCTGTTCTTCATTCTGGTTTGATCCTTTGTTAACTGTACCCGTAGTCTGCTTAATGATCTTATTGCTTCGCTTTCTTCGCTTGGTACATATATTCCTTCCAGGTGATTAACACTGAGTTCCTTTGCTAATTTCCTTGAATCTATTTTATCAGTTTTTCTTCTTTTTTCCTTATGAGTGCTTGGTACATCTGCAGGATTGACTACAATATTATTTATTCCTGCTTTTCTTAATACTCTATCTATCCAGTAGCCGCAAAAACCAGCCTCATATACTGTATGATATGTGGCTCCCGGATAATTCTTTGTTAAATATTTTATCAATTCTTTTGGATCTGGGTCCATTGAAATTGTCTTTAAGTGTATTCCAAGAGATATTATTGTTACTATCCATCTGTTCTTGTGAACATCTATTCCTACATATAGATGTTGTCCTAGAAAGCTGACTTTTGTATTTTCCATCTGGGTATCCTTTACTGTTTTTTTATAATTTAATTAGATGATTTAATAATCAATTTATCTAATTTGCAGAAAGGATACCTTTTTTAATTTCTATTTACTTTTTAAACATAATATCTCTAATCTCTCTCTTGTTGAAAGAGAGAGACTTATTGACACTAAAACTAAAATTCGATTTATCTTGACAGAAAACTAATCTAAAGACATAAAAACAAAATAAGCCCTTCTCTTTTGTGAGGGTAGAATTATTTTTCACACTGTCTCTTGTAAGAGAATGGTTGGGTTGAGTTCAAAGGCATTTGCGAAATAAAGTGTATAGATTTTGCGAGAAACTTTATTTTAGAAAATATTTTGGACACCATTATTATTTTTTAAGGAATAGTTATGAGATTTGAACGTTCAGCAGGTATTCTTCTTCATCCAACTTCTTTACCGGGCAGATTCGGTATAGGAGATCTTGGTAAAGAAGCATACAAGTTTGTGGATTTTCTCGAAGCTGCCGGACAAAAACTCTGGCAGGTTTTCCCATTAGGTCCAACAGGTTATGGCGATTCTCCTTACCAATGTTTTTCTGCATTTGCGGGAAACCCGTTATTAATCAGTCCGGAAAAATTAGCAGATGAAAATCTTCTTTCACAAAATGATTTAAATAATCCACCTAAAAGCGATCCACATAAAATTGATTTTGGAGAGATAATAGATTATAAAAAATCATTATTAAAAAAAGCTTATAGTAATTTTAAAAATAATTCAAAAGTTCAGGAAAAATCTTTCGCCTTGTTCTGTAAAGAGAATGAAGAATGGCTTAATGATTTTTCTTTTTTTATGGCTGCAAAAGATTTTCATGACGGAGAGCTCTGGACAAAGTGGGATAAAGGTCTTGTTGTAAGAGATAAAAATTCTTTAGAAGAATGGAAACACAAACTCTCAGATGATATTAATTATCATAAGTTCGTACAATTCCAGTTTTTTGATCAGTGGAGCAATCTTAAAAAATACGCTAATGAAAAAGGGATTAAGATAATAGGTGATATGCCGATTTTCATTGCTTATGACAGCGCCGATCTATGGGCGAACAAAAGCATTTTTACCGTTGATAAAGAAGGAAATCTTGAAACAGTTGCAGGTGTTCCGCCTGATTATTTCAGCAAGACAGGGCAGCTTTGGGGAAATCCGCTTTACAGGTGGAATGAAATGGAGAAAGATGATTTCCTTTGGTGGCAGCAGAGGATGTCCAACATGCTTAAGTTTGTTGATATAATAAGAATAGATCACTTCAGGGGATTTGAAGCATACTGGGAAATTCCCGGCGATGCTAAAACTGCAGTAAAAGGAAGATGGGTTAAAACTCCGGGAGAAAAACTTTTCAACACTTTAAAAAAATATTTAGGCGAACTGCCAATTCTTGCAGAAGATCTTGGTGTTATAACAAAACCGGTTGAAGAATTAAGAGATATGTTTGAATTTCCCGGTATGAAAATTCTCCAGTTTGCTTTTGGAACCGGAATGGAAACAAAATTTTTACCGCATAATTTTATTCCCGATTGTGTTGTCTATACTGGTTCTCACGATAATGATACCACGCGGGCTTACTTCGAGAAAGAAAAGAATGCAAAAAATGATATTTATAATCACACACAAAAATACCTTGATTATTATGGAGAAGACATTGTTCAAAAATTAATAAGAACCGCTTATGCATCCGTTGCAAATTTTGTGATTATACCTATGCAGGATGTTCTTAATCTTGGTGGAGAAGCAAGAATGAATTTTCCCGGTAAACCCGGCGGCAACTGGACCTGGCGGTTCACCTGGAACCAGGTTCCGGTTTTTATTGCAAGTGCTTATAAGGAACTTGCTGAGTTGTATGAGCGACCACCAAAACCTAAAAAAGATACAGAGATTGAAACCGAATAAGAAATGATTAAACATTTAAAACAAATATTCAAGAGTTCAGCCGATGCTTTACAAAATAAAAAATCAGAAGTTAATGACGAAAAGAAACTTCAGATTGCAACCTGTGCATTGCTTATAGAAATGGCAAAAGCAGATAGTGAATTTACAGATGATGAACGGAAGAAGATAATAGGTGTAATGAAAAAAACTTTTAATCCTGAAAAAGAATATATATATGAACTTATAGAACTTTCTGAGGAGAGTGTAAAAAAAAGTATAAGCATTTATGAATTTTCAACAACCATAAATGAAAATTTCTCAAAGGATGAAAAGTTTGAGCTGCTGAAAAACCTCTGGCGATTAATTTATACTGATGAAACATTAAATATGCATGAAGATCATTTGATTAAAAGAATAGGCAACACTCTGAATATGGAGCATCGAGATGTTATGGCTGCAAAACTTATGGTGAAAGAGGAAAACAAAAAAGATAAGTGAAGAAAATTATTCCCCATTCTCTAAAAAATCTTTTAAAATCAATTTGAAAATTGACGCCCAAATATCTTTCAGAGAGACTGATTTATTTCCCTATATAAAAGTAAACTATTGCTAAATACGAAGGATACTTGAATCTAATCGTTGTTTTGTATTATTTATCATAGATTTAATGGAAGTTTTTTTGAGAGGATTCAAATAAAGGGGAATCTTTCCAAAATTTCTTTCGGGTTTGAATTTGTGCAAGGGAGGCATAGTAATGAAAACCTTATTCTTTCTTGTTTGTTATTCTACCATTCTATATTTTTTTCTAAACGCATATCATATTTATATAAAAATAAAGGGGTGAGAAATGGAAAAATTTTTTTTACTGATTTTGGCAACAACTAACTTAACTAATGCTCAATGGTTTTGGCAGAACCCATTACCGCAAGAGAATAGTTCCATACAATATTATTTTGAGGGTCAAGATACTATTTGGATGAAAGATTTAGGAGCTATCTCTCAAAACAACAAGGATAAACAATTATTCGTAAAAATTTTTGATAATGTTATGTTTAGTGAAAATAGATTCTGGCAAGATGATCATATGTATCAGAATATGGATGTTACAGATTCCATTTGCAGTTTGGTTTTTCAAGCCTGGCATGGACAAACGGCACCTAACACTGGCGGAGGAATGTTAAGTCCAGCAGCATACTCCAATCCTACCACCATCAATTCATCAGGAAGAATTGCATTTAATTCTCGTGTTACCGGGTCGTTGCGAAACCAAGGTGTGTTTGTAGCGGACTCTTCCGGCATTATTTATCCCATTGCTATCGGCTGCGGCGACGGAGGTGGCAGCGGCGACACAACCTCACTTTGCGGAGATCCATCACCCCTTGGTGGAACGTTCAGCGGTATTTTCACAGGTACTTGTTTCACTCCGGATATTAACGATTCAGGCGATGTTCTCTTTTTCTTTGAAGTCAATGGCGGCAGTTCAAGGCGTGGATTGTTTCTTTATCGTGCAGCTACTCAACAAATTGTCAAAGTAGCCGCCGTTGGTGATCCATCCCCAATCGGAGGTATATTCAACGCAGTAGGCCCAGGATCGCTTAACAACAATGGCAAGGTAGTCTTTCTCGCCATGCCAATCGGCACAATTAATAGCAACATCTTCATGTGGGATAACGGAGTGCTAACTAAAGTAGCCGCAACGGGCGATCCAGCACCTGGTGGTGGAACATTCTCTGCACTTGGCACAGAGAGTTTCGGATTCGTAGATGGGACATATATTCCTATTGGCCCTGTGCCCGATATTAATGACTCAGATCAAATATCTTTCCGTGCTATTGTAAGCGGCGGCATTACTGGACGTGGTATTATAGTTCGAACAGGTGACGTCAATGAGTGGTATGTTAAAGTTCCCGATAATACCCCAATTGGCGGAACTTATTTTGATTTTGCAGCTCCATCAATCAACAGTGCAGGACAGATTGCTTTCTTCGCTGAATATAAACCTATCCCTACATTTATTAATATGGGCTTGTTTTCTGGTTCCCCCGGCAATTGGCGAAAAGTTATTGCATCTTATGATTCAATTGATGGTGATCAAATTAAAGGATTAGCCTTTTCGCGTAATCCAATGCAGAGCATTGATGCAGAAGGAAATGTTGTGTTCTGGGCTGACACCTCTGATTATGAAGATTCGGATCGCCTTATGATGGGAGTTTGCTGATGGTTGCAAGTTACGGTGAAACAGCACCTAATGGAGGTACCTTTGGTTCAATGGATGGCTGGCCTTCGGTAAATAGCTATCGGGGGACACTTAATGCTCGTACTCTGGGAGGTCAGGGTATTAATGCTCATATGGTTTTCAGCCGCTGTCTTACAATACCTGTTGAACTGATTTCGTTCACTGCGAATGTAAATGTAACAAAAGTAATTCTCGAATGGTCGACTGCCACAGAAACTAACAATTATGGATTTGAAATAGAAAAATTGAAAGATTCAAAGCTTGAAAGATTAAAAGAATGGGAGAAGATTGGATATGTTGCAGGTTTTGGTACAACTGCAGAACCAAAATCTTATTCATTTACAGATCAGAATTTAAATTCAGGTATTTACAAGTATCGTTTAAAACAGATTGATTTCGATGGCACATTTAAATATTTACCTGAAGTAGAAGTATTAACTTCCACTGAATTTGCTTTGAATCAGAATTATCCAAACCCTTTCAACCCATCAACTTCAATAAAATATCAAATCCCTGCCGATGGTATTGTAACACTTAAGATTTTTGACATCCTTGGTAATGAAGTTAAGACATTGGTAAAAGAACATAAGCCAGTAGGAAGATATGAAGTAGAATTTGATGCAAGCGATCTGGCAAGCGGAGTTTACATCTATCGGATGCAGGTTAATGGTTTTACTTCTACTAAAAAGTTAATGTTGTTGAAGTAAAATTTCATTTCAGAAAGCGAGGTTTACTTTTATGGTGCGCCTCGCTTTAACATACTTTTAAACATCTCAACATCATCTTTAGAAGTAACCTTAAAATTAAAAACTGAGCCCTCAACAATATTTACCTTAATCCCAATTCTGTTTACAAGCATTGATTCATCCGTGCCGTAAAAATTATCTTTGTGAGCAGTATTCATTGCTTTCTTTAAATCTTTATACCTGAAAACCTGTGGAGTCTGCACATAATAAACTTCATCACGGTTAAGATATTCTTCTATCTTTTCTTTTCCTTTTATGAGAGTATCCTTTGCTTTAATGCAAACAACCGCATTCCCTTTTTTCTTTGCAATAATTAAAGCTGAAGTTAAAACTTTTTGCGGTAGTAAAGGGCGAGCTGCATCGTGAACGGCAATTAAATCATTAGAAGACGGAGAAGGAAGAGAGCAAAGTGCATTGTAAACAGAATCCTGTCTCTCTTTTCCCCCTTCAATGATTAAAGTAACCTTAGATAAATTATATTTCTTAACGAGGTTTTTTAACTTTTTATGATATTGAGGTTCTGCTGGAATAACTATTTCATCAACAAGCTTATTTTTCTGAAAAACCTTAAGAGTGTAAATAATAAGCTCTTTCCCATTTATCTTCAGGTACTGCTTCGGAATTTTTACTCCGCTTCGTTTACCTTTTCCTCCTGCAGGAATAATTACATAAGTTCTCATATAATAAGCATAGCATCGCCATAGCTTAAGAACCTGTAGCCATCTTTCAATGCTTTCTTATATGCTTTCATAACGAAATCCGTATCTCCAAATGCACATGCCAGCATTAACAAAGTTGATTCTTCAGCGTGAAAGTTTGTAACCAGCTTATCAACAATTTTAAAATCATACGGAGGGTGGATGAATTTATCTGTCCATCCTCTGCCTGGTTTTACCCTGCCTTCCGCAGTTACATTTGTTTCTAATGCACGGGTTGAGCTTGTGCCTACGACAAAAATATCTTTCTTTGCATCCATTGCTTTATTTATAATTTCTGCGGACTTAGTAGGTATTTCATAAAATTCCGAATCCATTTTATGTTTTGTAAGATCTTCAACTTCCACAGGTCTGAATGTACCCAGCCCGATATGAAGAATTACAGGGACAATAGTTGCTCCTCTGGCTTTTATTTTATCCAGCAGCTTTGTGGTAAAATGAAGGCCCGCTGTTGGTGCTGCAACAGAACCGTCAACCTTTGCATAGACTGTTTGGTAATTTTCTTTATCAGCAGGTTCAGGTTCTCTTTTAATGTAAGGTGGAAGAGGAGTTAAACCTATCTTTTCAACGGCCTTAAAAACATTATTTGGCTGGTTGAACCTTACAGTTCTTCCTCTTGAAGTTGTATTATCAATTACTTCACACCAAAGCTTATCATTAAAATAGATTTTATTCCCAATCCTTACTTTGCGGGCAGGATCAACAATAACATCCCATATCGCTTCATCTGAATTTAATTCACGCAGCAGAAAAACTTCAATCTTGGCATTTGTTTTTTCCTTCTTGCCGAAAAGTCGTGCCTGAAACACTCTTGTTTCATTAACCACAACAACATCTCCTTTTTCAACATATTCGGCAATGTCTGAGAATTTTTTATTTTCAATCTCCTGGGTTTCCCTGTCAAGAACCATAAGTTTAGCTTTATCCCTTGGAGTAAAAGGATGTTTAGCAATTGCATTTTTAGGCAGGTTGTACTTAAAATCAGATAACTTCATTTCACTTTACCTTAATTATTGAAAATTTATTAAAGCAGAGAGAGTTACTCTCCGCTTATGATTATTCTTATTTCCTTTCCCGATTTATCGGGATTTCTTTTTACTTTTTATTCTTTTTTCTTTTATGCTAGTATTTCCCTTAACGACAGCTCTTGCTGCAGCAAGCCTCGCTATTGGTACTCTGAATGGAGAACAGCTTACATAATTCAATCCGATTTTATGGCAGAACTCAACAGAAGAAGGTTCCCCTCCATGTTCTCCGCATATACCTACTTTTAAATCAGGACGTGTTGAACGACCTTTCTCCGTTCCCATTTTAACAAGCTCACCAACACCATTCTGATCAAGTGCTTCAAAAGGATCAATCGGTAGAATCTCTTTCTGAACATAAAGAGGAAGGAATTTACCGGCATCATCTCTTGATAAGCCGAATGTGGTTTGGGTTAAATCATTAGTACCAAAACTGAAGAACTCCGCACCTTTAGCAATTTCATCTGCAGTAACACAGGCACGTGGAAGTTCAATCATTGTTCCAACTAAATAATTTACTTTTATCCCTTTTTCTTTGAATACATCTGCTGCGATTTTTCTTACAATATTTTCCTGAAGCTTAAACTCATTAAGTTCACCAACAAGAGGAATCATTATTTCGGGTTTAACCTTTATACCTTTAGCAGCAACATTGCAGGCAGCTTCTATTATAGCGCGCGCCTGCATTTCAGTAATTTCAGGATATAATATTCCAAGTCTGCATCCTCTTAAACCAAGCATAGGATTAAATTCATGAAGACTATCAATCTTCGCCCTTAATTTACTTTCATCAATTTCAAGGCTGTTTGCCAAGTCCTGGATTTCTTTATCACTATGAGGAAGGAACTCATGCAATGGAGGATCAAGTGTTCTTATTGTTACAGGAAGACCTTTCATAACTTCAAAGATGCCTTCAAAATCTCCTCTCTGAAGCGGAAGAAGTTCTTCAAGAGCTTTCTTTCTGTCTTCAACAGAATCGGATACAATCATTTTTCTGACGGACATAATTCTGTCTCCGCCAAAAAACATATGTTCTGTTCTGCAGAGACCGATACCTTCTGCCCCAAAAGCAATTGCATTTGAGGACTGATCTGGCTGATCTGCATTTGTTCTTATCTTTAATGTTCTAATCTTATCGGCCCATTTCATTAAGCTATTATAAGTTTCAAAGATTTCCGATTTATCAGGTTCAAGTGTTTTTGTAATTAACACCTGTATTACTTCTGAAGGTTTTGTTTCAAGCTTACCCAGTATTACTTCACCCGTTGAACCATCTATAGAAATATAATCTCCTTCATTAACAACGATATCATCTCTACCTTCAACAGTAATTTTCCTTTCCCTGTAATTTATTTTTAATGAACCGCATCCGGCAACGCACACTTTACCCATTTGTCTTGCAACGAGAGCAGCGTGAGAAGTCATTCCGCCGCGGGCAGTTAAAATACCTTCCGCAGCATTCATTCCCTGGATATCTTCAGGGGAGGTTTCAATTCTTACAAGAATAGTTGGATCGCCTTTTGTAGCCATTACAACTGCATCCTGAGCAGATAGTGCAACACGGCCGGAAGCAGCACCTGGGCCGGCATTCAATCCTTTTGCGATCAATTTCCCACTATCAATTGCTTTTCTTTTTTCTTCAATATCAAAAATAGGTCTTAATAACTGGTTAAGCTGGTTTGGTTCAATTCTTAAGATTGCTTCTTCTTTATCAATCAGCTTTTCCTTTACCATGTCAACAGCCATTTTTATTGCTGCAAAGCCTGTTCTTTTACCAACACGGCATTGCAGCATCCAAAGTTTTCCCTGCTGAATAGTAAATTCAATATCAAGCATTTCTTTATAATGTTTTTCAAGAATCTTCCTGTAATTATCAAGCTCTTTGTAGATTTTTTCATTATCATCTTTGAGATTTTTTATAGGAAGTGGTGTTCTTGCACCTGAAACAACATCTTCGCCCTGAGCATTAAAAAGATATTCACCGTAAAAAACATTTTCACCAGTTGCGGGATCCCTTGTAAAAGCAACACCAGTTCCGGAATCTTCACCCATATTTCCAAATACCATTGACTGAATATTAACCGCAGTTCCCCAATCAGCCGGAATAGTATGAAGCTTTCTGTAAGTAATTGCTCTTTCATTCATCCATGAACCGAAAACAGCACCAACAGCACCCCACAGTTGATCCATTGGATTGGTTGGAAAATCGTGACCTGTTTTTTCTTTTATCTCAGATTTAAATTCTTTAACAAGCTGCACCAGATCTTCAGTTGAAAGTTCGGTATCAAGCTTAATTCTTTTTGATTGTTTCTTCTTTTCAATAATTACTTCAAAAGGATCTTCCTCATGCTTTGAGGCAGGTTTTAATCCCAGCACAACATCGCCGTACATCTGCACAAAGCGTCTGTAAGAATCATAAGCAAAACGAGGGTTATTAGTTTTATCAATTAATCCTTTAACTGTTTCATCGTTCAGGCCTAAGTTAAGAACAGTATCCATCATTCCAGGCATTGATGCTCTTGCACCGCTTCTTACAGAAACAAGGAGAGGATTTTTTGTATCACCAAATTCAGCTCCCATCATTTGCTCAACTTTTTTTAGTGCATCCTGAATCTGAGCTTTTAATTCTTTTGGATATTTTTTGTTGTTATTGTAATAGTATGTACATACTTCCGTTGTTATTGTGAAACCTGCGGGAACAGGTAATCCAATATTTACCATTTCAGCAAGGTTTGCGCCTTTTCCTCCAAGAAGGGATTTCATCTCTGCTTTACCTTCTGCTTTCTTACCTCCGAAAAAGTAAACATATTTTTTCTGCTTAGACATTTATTGTATCGTCCTCCGATCTTAAGTGTTAATGGGATAAATAGAAGAAATCATGTTCAATTCAAATGATTTAAAATAAAGTTTTTGAACTTATCTTCTTCATCAAATTTTAATTCTATCTTTAGATAGAACACATCTATATCATCAAGTTGTTTGGCATATTTCATCAATTTAACAGCGTCTTTCTGAGTTGTAACTACCGAATATGAATTTGTAGCGTAAAATTCCTTTCTAATCCTTTGTACCTCCTTTAATGAATAATCTTTATGATCAACAAAAATCATCTTGTTCTGTGTATCCACTTTTGTTTGTCCAAGTATATTCAGGAATGAAAATGGTCTTGCAATTCCTGCAACAACCAAGCTTTTTTGTCCTTCAAATTCCTGCAATCCATATTCTGTTTTCCTTGTCATATCCACAAAACCTATTGCCTTATAAAAAGATGTGAATAAAGGCTTATCGTTAAAATACTTTTCAAGTCCATCCGGAATTTTCATTTTCCCGGTAAATTTTCTGTTGATAACAACAAGATCGGCTCTTTCAACAGAATCGAATTTTTCTCTCATATTTCCGGCAGGTAACAACGCGTGATTAGGAAAATCATTTTCATTTAAAAATCTCTGCTCAAAAATCAAAATATTAATATCTCTGTAAATCCATCTGTGCTGAAAAGCATCATCAAGCAGAATTGTATCTATACCTGTTTCAGAAATTAGTTTTTGGGCACCTTCAAGTCTGTTTTCCGAAACTGCCGCAGGGATTTGACATTCTAAAACAGTATGAAACATTTCGTCACCAGCTTCATCAACAGATAAAAGAATTTTCTCTCCATCACAAACAAGCCGGTAGCCGGAAGTTTTACGTCTGTATCCTCTGCTTAAAACACCTACTTTTTTATTTTCGCTTTTTAGCAGATTGGCAAGATAAATTACTAAAGGTGTTTTACCTGAACCGCCAATACTAATATTTCCTACGGAGATAACTTTGGCCTCTACCTTCTTTATCCTGAAAAAATTATTATCAAAGAACCAGTTTCTTACTTTTATGATTGAAACATAAAGAATAACAAAAGGGAACAAAAAAACTCTCAGATTATCCATTAAAACTTTTCTCTAAAATCTTTCCGCTTCAGCCTGCAGTTCATTCAGTTTTTGTTCACAAATATTTATCATTTCCGAGGTTGAGTTATAATCGAGATCTTGATTAACATAAATCGGTGCGGAATAAAATATTTTAGCTTTGGTGAAAAAAGCTGGAATCTGGAATTTATCCCAGTTCTTAAGCACTCTTTTTTTTATATAACCAGTACCTACTAAAATAAGAGGCAGACCACTCTTCTTTGCGGTTATAACTGCCCCAGCTTTCATTTTTTTTGCAGGACCTCGCGGACCATCGGGAGTAATTGCAATTGAACTGTTATTCTTAGCATAGTCAACCATTATACTTAATGCAATATCTCCACCCGATGAGCTTGAGCCTCTAATAACCTGATAATTCCATTTTCTTAAAAGCTTAGCCAGTAAATCTCCATCTTTGCTTTTGCTTATCAATGCGGCAACCCTTTCATTGCGATGCAAATACCAGGGAAGCAGCATTGTTCCATGCCAGAACGCAATAATAAAATTTTTATTTTCTTTCCTGAGCTGATCAATACTTTCTTTATTCCTGATTTCAACCTTCAAACTTTTGCAAAGAAGATTAACTGCTTTATCAATTAAAAAATTTCCAATTGTACGAAGGAAATCCCGCTTTAATTCTTTAGCCTTCATTAATTAAAGAATAAATAGATTCGGCTGTTTTTCTTACAGCACCTTTTTCGCCAAGTTTTTTATTTATCCCCAGCAGCTTGTTTTTAATTGAATCGTAGAAACTACTGTTGCCTAATATCTTTTTAGATTCATTATAAATGGAATCCGGACTAACTTTATCCTGAATAAGTTCTGGGACAACATTTTCTTCGGAAATAATATTAGCCATTCCTATATTTTTAAGACTAACAAGATTTTTCCCGATGAAATAGGTAAGCAGGCTTGTTTTATATACAATAACCATCGGCAAACCAAATAACCCCGCTTCAAGAGTTGAAGTGCCTGATTTAATAATTCCAAACTTTGAATATTTCATCAATTCAAAAGTATGATCTTTAATTAATTTATAATCACCAAAGCGGGAAATCTTTTTATATAATTTCTCATCTATTCCTGAAGCTCCGGCAACAACAACCTGCAGATTAAATTCTCTGCTTAATTTTAAAGCAGCATTTATTGCTGAAGGAAATATCTTTTCGACTTCATGTCTTCGGCTTCCGGGAAGTATAAGAAGTATTTCTTTCACAGGATTGAGTTCATAAATCCTAAAGAATTTTTCTCTTGACAGAAAATCATATTTATCTATTCTTTCAAGTAAAGGGTGTCCAACAAATTCAACATCAATTCCTGCTTCTCTGTAAAGTTTTTCTTCAAATGGAAAAACAACAAACATCTTTCTTACAAGATTTTTAATTCTTTTTATTCTGCCGCTTCCCCAAGCCCAGACCTGAGGCGAAACATAATAAATTATTTTAACTCCAAGCTGCTTTGCCTTTTTAGCAAAATTCAAATTGAAGCCGGGATAATCTATAAGAACAATATCCTTTATTTTTTTTTCTCTAATAATCCCGATCAAATCATTCTGCACTTTCCTTATAAAAGGAATATGTTTTATAACTTCAGCGAAGCCAAGAAAAGCAAGCTTGTTTATATGATAAATAATTTCAACACCAGCCAGTTTCATCCTGTCGCCGCCAATTCCAACAATATTTAATTTGGCGTTAATCTTTTTCAATTCCGTTGAAAGTTCGGCTCCAAGCAAATCTCCTGAAACTTCACCTGCGATTATCATAATGTTCTTGTTCTCTCCATTCATCTATATAATTAACTGTGTCACTTTCTGTATTATAATTTTATTCGCAGAATGGATGAATGACTTTGAATGATGAATATTTCCCATAATCCGTTTTCCATTTTACATCTTCCATTTTTAGAACCTTCCTATAAACCACAAAAGAAAAATTGTTACCGTTAAAAAACCGATAGCCTGGAAAGTCCGTTTCTCGGATCTCAGTCCAGCCTTAAGCTTAAATGGAGGCTGTTTTATTGCACCAGGTTTATAAGATGTAAGTCTTGGGAATAATCTGGGGACATGTTTTTTATATTTTTTGAATTGCTCACCATACCGGTTTAATAAATATTCCTCTTCAGCTTTGATAATGTGATAGTATTGAAAGATGAAAAAGAGCAAAGCAAAAACCTGCAAATAAGGAAAAATTGCAAAGGACATAATTCCTATACCAAGGTAGATCAGAATATTTCCTATGTAAAGAGGATTCCGTGTATAAGCAAAAGGTCCGCTTATAATAAGATAAGTTCCTTCCATATGTCCTGTTGTCCTTGTTTCACTTCCAGTCCAGCTTACACCCCACAATCTTAGGAGTTCACCACAAGAAACAATTATAAATCCAATTATCAGGCTCCAGATATTTGTATTTTCATACACCAGCATAACTATAATAAATGGTATTGGAGTATAGCTCCGGTATTTGAAAAGTAAAGATGATAAAGATTTATTCATACTGAATCTATTCCTGTATGTACGCTTCTCTTCTTTTCAAATCTGCCTGATGCCTTTTCTTTAATCTTTTTTTAGAAAGAAGCTTAATCATTATCCGCTTTACATCATTAAAATTCTTAAAAGGAAAATAAGAGATCCTTTCCTTCTCACAATATTTTAAGAGATCATCCTTTGCAAAAATAAAATCACAAAAATGGATAGTACTTTTATCAGAGTTGCCATCTCCTATAAAAACAGTATACTCTTCATCAGCGCTGTTATTAATTATATGATTTCTCTTACAGTTTGCCGAACTCGGGAAATCAATATCGTGATGAGGAAAAGAAGGGATTAATTTATTGTTGATAATCTGCAGTTTGTTGGAATAATATTTTAAATCATTAAGATTTTCTCTTTTTAAAATTCTTTCTATGTAATAATCAAAGCCATCACTCAGAATAAAATGATGCACTTCATTCTTCTTACATAAGCCAATGAAATCTTTAAAGCCGGGATCAATTTTGAATTCATCAATAAAATTATCTAATTCATCTTTATTTATCTGATGAACAGATTCACAGAGAGAAAGCCAGCATTGCTTTGAAGAAATTTTTTCCGTAAGCAAATCTTCAATTATTCTTTTTACCTCTTTTTCATCACCAAACTTTAAAAAGATATTTTCGCCAACATCAGCATTGGTTATAGTTCCGTCGAAATCAATAAATATTTTAAATTCTTTTTTCATTTTTTAGATTTGTTACGAAACAACACTTAAGTCTTCATTAAATCTTACAGCTACAAGTTTTGAAACACCTTCCTCCTGCATAGTAACTCCATATAAAATATCGGCAGCTTCCATTGTTCGTTTATTGTGGGTTACAACTATGAACTGTGTATCCTTACTGAAATCCTTAATTATTTTTGTAAACCTGTCAATGTTTGCATCATCAAGCGGGGCATCAATCTCATCAAGTATACAGAAAGGACTTGGCTTAACAAGGTAGATTGCAAACAGAAGCGCAATTGCAGTTAAAGTTTTTTCCCCACCTGAAAGAAGCTCAATTGAAGTCGGTCGTTTACCTTTGGGTTTTGCTATTATTTCTATTTTAGCTTCGAGTGGATCTACTCCGCCTCCTGCTGATTCTTCAAATTTAAGATCAGCTTCATCGCCGGGATTAAACAATCCTCTGAAAATATTTATAAAATTCTCCCTTATCTTTTCGAAAGTATCCATAAACAAAGTCTGTGCAGTAATGTTTATTTCTTCAATAGTTTTTACAATATCTTTTTCTGATTCAAGAAGGTCATCTCTCTGTTTGGATAAGAAGTCAAACCGCTGTTTTTCTTCTTCATATTCCGAATATGCGAGAAGGTTTATCGGGCCAAGATTTTTAATCTGCTGTTTTAATGTATTTACCTCTTCGGTTCTCAACATGAAATTAAAAGTATCAAGATCATCAAAAATTTTCTGCTCGAGTGAAAGAGAGTAAGATTCTTTAATATGCTCTTTCAAATTTTCCATTTTTAATGAGAGTTCATTCAATTTTAATTCTGATATATGAATCTCATCCTGCACTCTTTCTCTTTCTTTTCTTAAGCTGCTTTGTTGCGCTTCGATATTGTTTATCTCTGATTTTATTTCGGCGTATTCCAAATCTATTTTTTCTTCTTCAGCCAGCAAAAATTCTTTTTTCTCTTCAAGATCATTCAGAGTTAATCCACCTTTTCTTAAAGTGTCGTTCAAAGAGGAAATCTCTTCTGAAGAGTTTTCAATATCAGTTTCTCTTCTTACAATGGTTCGCTTAATATTATCAATGCTTTCCTCTGCTCTCTGAACAGAATTTTCGGTATTTCTTTTTTCACCACTAAGTCTCTCAAGTTCTAGATTAATGCTGCTGAGTTCAGAGACTTTATTATTAAATTCTTCTTCAAAGGAAGTGAACTCGGCTTCAAGATTTTCCCTCTTCTTCTCTTCCTGTTTCATTCTCATTCTCAGAGAATTAGCTAAGTCTTCAAGCTTTATCCTGTCATTGTCCATTTCATTTGATTCACCCGCAAGATCTTTAATCTCCTGTCTGGTTTTTTCTATTTCATCATTCGCTCTCTTCTTCTCAAATTCAAACTGAGCGATTTGCTTTTCGATATTTGCAAGATCATTAACCAGCATTCTTCCCTGGTCCGAAAGATCTTTAAGATCAATGCTACTAATTGTTTCTTCTGTATTATTAATTTTTTGAAGGAGTTTTTCCAGTTCTTTTTCATGAACCGGAAGTTCGGATTTAATTTTATCGAGATATTGTTTTCTGCCAAAGAGAGAATCATCTGCTTTTGGAAGAGAACCCCCTTCAATTACACCGGAATTTTGGACATAATCGCCATTAAGTGTGGTAAAATTAAATCCTGTATATTTATCTCTTAACCTGAAAGCTGAATCAAGTGAATTAACAATAGCGGTGTTATTTAAAATTTTATCAAAAAATGTTCTCCACTTCGGCTCAGTTTTTATTGAGTCTTTTGCCCATCCAAGAAAACCTTTTTCTTTTGCAAGAGATTTACACTTTCTTCTAATGAAAAAATTCTGAAGACCGCTAAGAAACCCATTGTTCTCTTTTTGATCAAAATCAGTAAGATAAAACCCTGCTTTACCAATATTTTTTTCTTTGAGATATTTGATTCCCTTTTTCAACTCTTCGATCGAATCAACAAGAACATTATTTAGATTACTCTTAAGTGCGGCTTCAATTGCGAAACGAAATTCTTCTGAAGTATTTCCAGCATAAGCAAGAAGAGTTTTATCTTTTTTCGTCCATTCACTGCTTTCAAGCAAAGCTTTTGCACCTTTGGAAACGCCTTCAAGATTATCAATAAGAGTCTGGATAAAACTTATCTTATCATTTAACCCATTAATAACAGTTTTTATCTCAACTTCTTTTTCTTTTAAATGATTCAGCTCTTTTTCAAGCTCTTCTTTCTCTTTTTGCTTCCTTGAATATTCGGCTTCAGCTTCAAGTAATGCTGCTTCTGTTTTTGATTTTTCATCGTTCAATTCAGAAATAAAGCCGACAGTCTTTGCAATATTATTTGTATAAGATTGTATCTTTTCGTTTGCTTTGGCAATTGCAGTATTCCTCACTTCAATCTGCTTCTGGAGATTTGCAAGTTCATTCTCTTTATTGGTTATCTCTTTAACCTGCTCAACCAGAAGCTGATTTTCTGTTTTAACTTCGTTTCTTTTTTCTTCAAGCCTTGATTTTGAATGAACTACCTCTTGTTCCAAATTCAGCTTAGAAGAAGTTTTGGAGGTTATATTTTTTTCAAACTCTTGTATTGAAAGAGAACCTTCGTTAATAATTCTTTCAGATTCTGCAAGCTGAGTTTTAAGTTCTTCAAGTTCCTGTATATATCTTGCAATGTTTTCTTCAAGAGATCTTTTCTTTTCCATTTCAACTGAAATCTTTTTCTGCTGGTTATAAATTTCATCTCTTTGTGAAGTAACTTCATCTCTCTTTATCTTCAGTTTAGCTTCGGCATCTGCAAGATGCTGTTTAACATCTTTAATTTTATCTTCGAGTCCGGATAACTGTGATTCAAGATTTATTTTAATCTTAAAATTTACTTCCTTCTTATTTTTATTGTCAGCTTTCTCCCTATTAAATAAAGCCAATTCGCGTTCGGCAAGATCAAGTTCCTTTTCTCTTAAGGTAAGTGAAAGTCTGTTATATCTATTCGCTTTCTTAGCCTGGCGTTCAAGAGAATTTACCTGTTTTTCAACTTCGGTAACAATATCATTAACCCTTGTAAGATCTGTCTTTACTTCCTCAAGCTTTCTTAAGGCAAGTCTTCTTCTCAGCTTATATTTATTTACACCTGCAGCTTCTTCAAACATTACCCTGCGTTCTTCTGCTTTATTGCTCAAGATCGTTTCAACCATCTTCAGCTCAATAACAGAGTAAGCATTTGCGCCAATACCGGTATCCATAAAAAGGTTTGTAATATCTTTTAACCTGCAGATATTTTTGTTAAGCAGATATTCACTTTCACCTGATCTGAAAATTCTTCTTGTAATAGTAACTTCGGAATAGTCTGTGGGTAAAATTCCTTTAGTATTCTGAATTGTAAGAGAAACTTCCGACATACCCATCGGTTTTTTAGTTGCGGTCCCGTTAAAGATAACATTCTCCATCTTATCGCTTCTTAAAGCGCTGCTTCTCTGTTCTCCAAGGCACCATCTTATTGCATCAACAATGTTGGTTTTACCGCAGCCATTAGGCCCAACAATGGAGGTTATGCCGTCATTAAAAATTATATTGGTTTTCTGAGCAAAAGATTTAAAACCAAATATTTCAAGCTTTGATAAATACATTACAGCAAATCAATAATATCATATTGTTTAAATGTCAGCATAAGGTAATCAATAAAAGAATTTTTTATTTCATAATACAAAATAACAGCACTTAATAATATTATAACAATTAAAATGCTGTAGAAATAAACACCGCCGGGATTGATATCAAAAATAACATAAATTCCTTTCATTAAACGATAGAAAATCCAGACAGCAAAAAGAATCAGACCTATATAAACATAAGTATTAACAGCTTCTGCATTAAGTGTACGGTAGAGAATTATTCCCACAGGGATTAGAAGAACGAGTGGAAGAAGAGACCAAACAACACTAAAATATATTCCGCTTATATAAACCCTGTTTTTCACAAATAATGATGCAAACTTGATTACTATCACCAATAAAATTATTAATACAATAAATGCTGCAGATAACCACACTATTGCAGTAAAAGGATTCCATGCAAGATAACTTACAATCCCAATCAACGAAGTGCTTCCGAATGAAAGCAATAACTTTTCAAAGACAATGTTATCTTTTAAATAGTAAAGAAGAGAGCTTAATATAAGCGCCATTACAACTGCCAGCAAAATTGCCATTACAGTACTATGATAACTGGAAATTATTCTTTGATCTCTTATATCTGCAAAAAAATTGTAGGGACGAAGCAGTGCGCGAGAAGCATCTTCTCTGAATTTTCTTCCTGAATTTACAAGAACACCTATAATTAAAGCGAGAGCAAGTCCAACAACAATAAATGCCATTGGCGAGCTATCACTTTTTGTTCCGATTGGGATTGTAACCCTTTCAGCATTTTGCAATTTCGATTTAACAACTTTCTGACTTAAAAAAGCAGTCCCTCTGTCTTCACTTACCAAACCGATATTATAAACATTCTTCTCATTATATCCCGATATAAGAGATGAATAATCGCCCCGGTAATTGAACATTGTATTAATAAAATACCCGGGAGTTTTATCTCCTGAAAATGCATTGATAAAATCTTCAAAATATTTTGCCTGTGCTTCATATGTATTCTCATTAGAATACCCACTTGAGTTCCCGGCATTGACAAAATAAGTAACAGAACTTATAAAAACTTTCCCTTTTCCTAATTTATCAGTAAGTGAAGTAAAATCTGTAGTATCATCAGAAAAGGAATTGCCCGTTATTTCAATTCCATATAGATCAAGATTTTTAATTTTTTCAAGGTTAACTCCAGTAAAAGAAGCATAAGTCAGGAGTTCTTTATTTTTAGGAACAGCTCTTTCCAATTCATTAATTAAGATTTGGTGTTCTTTAAGATTAGCGAGATAAGAACTGCCCAAACCTATTGCGGCAACTTTCCCGAAATTAGAATAACCATTTATAAATTCTGTAAGATAATTTTTACTCCTTGTAATAAAATTCGGATCGGCACAAATACCCGCAGGTACATAGTTAAGTGGTATTTCCAAAAAGGCTAAGAGACCATACTTCTCACATAACCTAAGATAATAAGGGTGGGGAACAGATTTTGCAAAACGTATACTGTTGAAACCTGTTTGTGCAATGAGCTTTATATCATCTTCCATCTGTCCGAATGAGGCAAGATTACCAGCCTCACCAAATGATGGAACATAATTAACACCTTTAAAGGAAAATGGCTGCCCGTTAAGTTGTAATTCATCAAAAGAATAGGTTAAAAAATATACAGGAAATTCTTTTTTTACTTTGTCTACTAATTCTCCATCTAGTGATAAAGAGATCTCAAGAGTGTAAAGCTGAGGAAATTCCTGTGACCAAAAAAAAGGATTTGAAATTTCAAAAGAATGCTGAAGCTGTTTACTTTCATTCATCTTTAACTGAAACTTTGATTCTATACCTTTTTTCGCGACAGTCTGATCGGGATTATAAAGATTGACAGAAATATTAAATTCATTTTTAACTTTAAGAGTATCTAGTGTTTTTCTGAGTTCTTTATTTTCAATTTTCTCATTTAAATTAAGCAGGAGTTTATTTGTTTTTGTATCGCGACCTAAAGCAAAATCAAAATCTGTTATTGATATATTCGGCTCAAGATAAAGATAAACATCCCTTATTATCCCTCCATAGCTGCCTGGGAAAAGAAATCTCTGCTTAAGCGGAATTGTATTTTCCGGATCGGGTTTAAAAGAAAGCTTTACAGAAATTAAATTACTCTTTTCTGCATGTAAAATATCTCTTGGCAATTCCACTATAAAAGGATATTCGCCTCCTCTATGCCTGTATATTACTATATCATTTACAATAATATCAGCAAGGTAATTTAATCCTAATACGTAAAGCTTAATTTTTTTTTCTCTTACCTGTTCAGATGTAAGATTGAAAGTTTTTTCAAAAATTAATTCGGCATTGCCGCTAAAAATTGAAGGTATATTAACAGAAGTTTTTTTTGGCTTCTCATCTTCTGCAGAATATACTATCCAATCTCCATTAAGGGGTATTACACTTCTGGTTTCGCTTAAACAAAAAAAAGA
>Ga0154732_1128_pt2 | contig 21298 bp, 23 predicted proteins | sample Rifle2008BG16ft_FD_105740 | JGI IMG/M metagenome (GOLD analysis project Ga0154732, IMG submission 105740) | Ignavibacteria bacterium RBG_16_34_14 | reverse complement strand
AACCGAAATTATTAACTTTCCCTCCATCAATCAATAGTAAAGATAAAATACCGAAAGTCATTGCTATCCTGTGATCATCAAAACTTTCAAAAACTACCTTTTTATTTTTTATTTTGCCTGAAATTGTAAAACCATCTTCAAGTTCATCAACATCTAACCCCAAAAGTTTATAGTTATAACAAAGAGAATTAATTCTGTCGCTCTCTTTCTTTCTTAATTCATTTGCACTTTTTATTGAAAAATTTCCTTCAGCAAACAGACCCACAACTGAAAGAATCGGGATTTCATCAATTATATTGGGGATAATTTCTTCAGGAATTTCTACATTCTTTAACTTACTGCTTTCAACAATTACGTCGCCAAAAACTTCACCACTGCTTACGGAAATATTTTCAAAATTTATTTTGGCTCCCATTTCATTTAATATTTTCAAATATCCTTTTCTTGTTTCATTAAGACTTACATTTTTAATTCTTAATGATGAATCTTTTGTTAAGATGGATAGAACAATAAAAAAAGCAGCAGATGAAACATCCGAAGGAATAAAATATTCTGCAGGGATAGGATAATTTTTTTTTGAAACTAAAATTGTATTACCCGATTTACTTTTTTTTACCTCAAGTCCAAGCATTTTTTCTGTATGATTTCTCGAGGGAGTTTTTTCAACAATTGAGGTTATCCCTTCACAATGAAGTCCCGCAAGGATAATAGAACTTTTAACCTGTGCACTTGGAATAGGTAGTTTATAATTAATTGGATGAAGTTTATTATTTGGAATTACCTTTAATGGAAGGCAGTTATTTTCAGATTCGAATTTGGCTCCCATCTGTTTGAGTGGAATAATCACTCTCTCCATGGGCCTCTTAGATAATGATTCATCGCCGGTTAAAGTTGATTCGAAATTTTGAGCTGATAAAAGTCCGGTTATTAATCTCGCAGTTGTTCCTGAATTACCGCAATTGAGTGACTTTTGAGGTTTGTTAAAATTTTTAAATCCTTTCCCTCTTATAATTACTTCATTCTTTTCTTTTTTGATTTCACAACCAAGATCAGAAAAGGATTTTATTGTTGATAAGACATCTTCTCCATCTGATAAATTTTTTATTACAGATTTTCCATCAGCCATCGCTGAAAAAAAAATTGAACGATGAGAAATAGACTTGTCACCCGGAAGGTTCAGCTCACCTTTTACTTTGGTTATATGATTGAATGATTCAAGCATACTTATTCGTGGTATAGTGCAAAGAGCATAGAGCAAAGATTAATTACTATAGGGATTTTCTGAAATTTGTTATTTTCCGACATAATAAATCCAGTTGTTCTAATAGAAAATTTAATTCTTTTTCTTCTAAAAGTTCTCTACGATTCAAAATTATAAGAATATTTGCATTCTCGAAAGTTGAACGACGAGCAATATTCAAGTACTGTTTAAACTCATTGTTTGAACTTGAGCCCGAACCTTCAGCAATGTTATTACTCATTGCAGATTCCCTTAATTGTTTGGCAAATCTATATAATTTTCTTTGTTCAAGATTGTCCGCAATATCAAATAGCTTATCCGATGATTCAATAGCAATTTGCCATATTTCCAAATCCTGGAATCTAAATTTACTCATTCTATTTTACTCTCTGCCCTATGCTCATTGCTCTTTACATTTACTTTTTATTTATCCACTCTTGTATTTTCATTTCAAGTTCTTTTTCAGTGTATTCAGATTTATCGTACATTCCCTTAATTTGTCTCTGTCTCAAGGCTTCATATAAAACTATAGCAGCTGCCACTGAAACATTCAGGCTTTGTACCATACCATACATTGGTATTATAAATTTTTCATCAGCAATTTCTTCAGCTTCTTTTGAAACTCCTCTGTGTTCATTTCCAAAAATAATTGCTGATTTTTGTGTCAGGTCAAGATCATAAATCATTTTTGAATCAGGGTCAATTGAAGAGACAAAAATTCTAAATCCTTCTTTCTTAAGTGAAGCTGCACAATCTTTTATATTCTTAGACCTTTCTCTTTCAATCCATTTATATGCTGATGCTGAGGATTTCTTTCCTATCTTCGGAAATTTTTCAATATTATAAACAAGTGAGACTTTTCCGATTCCAACACTATCGCATGTTCTAAAGATAGCACTAACGTTATGAGGATCATGAATGTTTTCAAAAATAACGTGCAACGATTTCTGACGGGCTTGTAAAACAGAAATAATCTTATTTGTTCTTTTCTCGGATTTCACTTCAGTTTTGAACTCATTCCAACCCTTCTCCAGCCAAGGCGGGACAGGTCTTAAAAAGAGAAGGGCTTATTAAACGTTATGTCTTTTATTTTTTTCTGTCGAGATATACTAATTACATGTTTAATTTACAATAAGTCTCTCACTTTTTAAGAAAGAGATTAGAGTGAGTTTTTATTGTTGTACCAGATATAAGTTTTAGATATTGATCTAAGCCTGCTTATTAAAAACTAATTTGTAAATCGCCTTGTATTTAGTTCCCCTTGCTTTATCAACTTTAAATTTTTCTTTTGAATTTACTTTAAGATAATAGGCAGCAAGATCAATAATTTTATTCATAACAATATCTTCATCATGAGCCCAACACTCACAACCTTTCAAGGAGGGAATTTCTGCTGTAAAGCCGTCATCAGTTTTTTTAATTACAATATCTAAAATCATTCTATAATCAATCTGGAATTTTCCAAATTCCTTCAGAGTTATAGTTCGGAGATTGTGCATGTCCAGCTGCATTCCATATTGGATCAAAAAGAGGTTTGAGAGTCAAAGGAAGATTTTTTAATCCCTCATCATCAATAAGAACTTCTGGTAGGATTAGGTCATTTTTAATAAAGGGACGATTTTGCATTTCACGCATATTTTCATATTCTTTAAGTTTAATTTTATATCCTTTAATATCTAATACAGTATAAAAAACTAATACGGGCAAAGTTAATTCAAAAAAATTGAGTACAGATATGTATTTAGGTAAGTATTCAACTAATTCTTCTTCAAAACCATTACGATACAAAATTTTGTTTTCTTCATTATGCAAGCTTGCGTTAAAAATCTCCATGGTACCATTCCTAAAAATTTGTGTGTACCAATTGGCGGTATAACCTTCCTGGTGATTGTGAATTAATATTCCTTCATAGTTAAATATTTTATGGAAATCATAAAATAAATCATATCTTATTCTCCCATATTCAAACTTAGCCAAGTTAATAGGGAGTTCGGTTGCAAAAGATGATAATGGAATTATATGATAAATAAATTTAGGCCCATTTGGAATTGGAATTTGAAGATCCCGATTTTTTATTAGACTTATTCTTTCAATTCTGAAATTTTTAATTCTTTCTCGAGTTGAAGCGGACAAAGTAATAATTGAACGGAGTTCTGAAACATCAAGGGGATATTTACCTGCAGAGTTTCTTGAATAGAATCTCCAATGCCCACCGATTTTTACAACATGAGGAGGATTAAAACTTTTAGGAACATAGAAAATAAAAGCATACTTGCCATTAGATAATATAAAAGATTTGATTACTATTCCTGGCAATCTTGGTTCGGTACAATCTCTAATTATATTTTCTAATCTTAATTTTTCAGCATCTGGATTATCAATCTCTATGCCACATATATCAATGGGTATTCCATTCTCTTCTTTAATACCATATATAATATTCCCTCCATCGGTATTTGCAAATGACGTAACATCTGCTAAAAACTCTTTTTTAGATTCATAACTCTCAATAGGCAATGACTCTTTATATTCAATAGTTTTGCCTTCTGGAATTTGATTCTCCTTTAGAGTTATTATTTTATTTTCAGATAAATTATTTAAATCATTAATTGTGATATACATAGGAAGTTTTTATACTCATTTGTCTTCAATAAATTAATAATTCCCTGCTAATTCCGACAAATATTTCATTAAAACAATATCTCCTAAAAATAATACCCACAATGTAATCCAAAACTTTTATAAACTATCTTTGCTTCCTTATCAATCGTATCGAAATAAACTGAACCCCTGTTAAACTGGTACAATAATTTTATATCAAGATTATTTCTCACTATTAATCCTAAGCCAACAGAGTTATAAAGACCACCATTAAGTTCAAGGTCGCCGGAATATTTACTATCACCATTAAAAAAATTATATCCTAATGTAGGGATAACATACAATTTAATTTTCTCATCACTTAATAAACCTAATTTAATAAAAGCATAAAATGGTATAAAGTTAAAATCACCATCAACATTTTCCTGTTGTCTTGGAAATTGATACATGGCTCCTAAACCTAATTTTACCCTTTCTTCTGCTGTTTTAATAATATCCACTTCAAAACCTAAAGACATTGCAGCATTAACATCAAGACTGCCAGAAGCACTATCTAAACTTGATTCATGCGTACCTGAGAAGTTATAACTGAAGAATAAAGTAATTTTTTTATTATTGTCAGAAATATTCTGAGCATTAATTGCAATATCATTATTTTTGGAATTATTTATTTCATCCGCATATCTTTTAAACCAAACCGTATCACCATTTGATGCTTTTATATAATTTACTTCTTCTTTATTGAATTCATATGAGAATCCAGTTGAATCCTCTTTAAATTCAACTGTAGAAGATTTAATTACTATTACTTTCCCATATAAAGGTTCATTTTGATTCCATAATTTAATTTCATCTGATTGTGAATAAGCTATAGAATAAAACAAGAAGAGCAGAATTAGATTTCGTTTTTTCATTCTTGCCCTTTCACGCTAAAGTATATTTGAGAATGGAGAAATTGTTTGCTTAATATGCAAGCACTTTTCATTAAACAATTATTAATAATAACCGGATTTATTTATCGTCAGCTAAATTTTTTTATCAAAAATAATATCCGCAATGTAAATCAAGGCTTCTATAAAGAATCTCAATTTTTTTATCATTCGCATCCATATAACCTCTATTGAACTGATAAAGCAGTTTCACATCTAATTTATTTCCAACTAATATTCCCAATCCAAAAGAATTGTAAACTCCACCATTAATCTCTAAGCCCCCGGTATATTTCTTATCGCCATAAAAAAAGTTATAGCCAAACGCTGGAACGAGATAAGCTTTAATTGCTTTAGCATTTTCTCCGGATATCATATATAATTTAAAAAATGCATATAATGGTATAAAGTTAAAACCACCATTTGAATTGATCTGCTTTCTTGAAAACTGGTATATTGCTCCGAAACCAATATTGACCACATCTGTTTCAGCTTTAATAAAATCAAATTCAATGCCCAGAGAGATACCCGAATTAACGTTAGGGTCACCAGAAACACCACCTGATGTAACCTTATGTTTACCTAAAAAGTTATAACTAAGGAATACAGTTGCTCTTTTTATTCCGAAGGAAAAATTTTGTCCATTTCCACTGTTTTGCAAATAAACTGATTCATCTAACTTATTAAACCAAATAGTATCTCCATTTGCTGGCTTCAGATAGTTAATATCTTTTTTATCAAGTTCATATATAAATCCAGTTGAATCCTGTTTAAATTCAATAACGGAAGTTTTAATGATTATAACTTTTCCATAGAGTTTTTCGGTTTGATTCAACAATTTAATTTCATCTGACTGAGGATAAGAAACAGAATAGAATAAAACAATAAGAAACAGGTTTACTGTCTTCACTTTTCCCCTTTTTATTTTATAATCTTTTGAAACAGAAATTTTCCCTGTTTAGAAAATTACTTACTAAATTTACGTTATTTTTTAGTAAGAACCAGAACTTTTTTCTCCGGAAACAATTTTAACACTTGCGCTTGCACCAATCCTGTCAGCACCGCTTGCAATCATAGCTTGTGCTTCTTCTTTTGAACGAATACCTCCTGAAGCCTTAACTCCGATTGAACTGCCGACAACATATTTCATTAGAGCGATATCGCCTACGGTTGCACCGCCTTTACTAAATCCTGTTGATGTTTTAACAAAATCTGCGCCAGCTTTTTTACATATTATACAGGCTTTAATCTTTTCTTCATCAGAAAGCAAAGCAGTTTCAAGAATAACTTTACAGATTACACCCTTCTTTTTAGCCGTAAGAACAACCTGGTTTATGTCATTAAAAATATAATCATAATTACCCTGCTTATGCTGACCGACATTCATTACCATATCAATTTCATCAGCACCATTTTGAATTGCCTGTTCCGCTTCAAATTTCTTTACTTCTGTTGTTGTTGAGCCAAGTGGAAATCCAATTACTGTACAAACTTTAACACCTGTTCCTTTTAATAAATTGTAACATAATGTAACATAACCAGGATTAATACACACAGACGCAAATTTAAATTTAGCAGCTTCATCACAAAGCTTTTTTATTTCATCAGGAGTTGCATCGGGTTTTAACAATGTATGATCTATTTTGCCGGCAAGATTTCTATCAGGTAAAACATCTCCAACTCCTAATCCTGCTGCAATTCTTGCAGCACCAACTCCCATAATATTATTAACAGTTTTTGGTTGTGTTATAACATTTGTCTCCCAACCTTTACAGGATTCTTCCCTGCAGTAAAAATCGCGTAAAGTTTTTTCAAGAAATTCCTGAGAGACATCATTATTTGAAATTTGATAATTCATATCATTCCTCAATTGTAAAACCTATTTTTCTTTTTGGCTTTTCCGGTGGAGTTATAAGCTGATTGATAACTTCAAATATTGCTTGTATTTGATTATCGTGCGAATCAATTTTTAATTCCAACTCTTTTAATTTTTGCGCAAGTTCTTTATTAGTTGAAAGTATTTCTCTAAGTTTAACAAAAGCCCTCATAATTTGAATATTTACTTTTATTGCTTGCTTACTGTTAAGAACACTGGAAAGCATTGCAACACCTTGTTCGGTAAAAGCATAAGGTAAATATCTTCTTCCCCCTCTTCCTTTTTTTGAGGTCGCATTTTGCGATCTCAAAATCTCATACTCAGATTTTGTTAATTGAAACATGAAGTCAGACGGAAATCTTTCAAGATTCCTTTTTATTTGTTCATTCAATCTTCTTGTTGAAACATTATAAAGTTCTGCTAAGTCTTCATCAATCATTACTTTCTGATCTCTTAGAAGATAAATTTTCTTTGATATCCTTTCAACCAGTACGACTTCAGTTTTTACCATTTTATTTTGTTTGACAGATTTTTTGAGGTTGCAATATGTGACCTCAAGTTAATCTACTTTTTTATTACTCATACATTAAATATGCTTTATAAGTATTCTTAAGAAGCATTGCGATTGTCATCGGTCCAACACCTCCTGGAACCGGAGTTATGTATGAAGCTTTCTTAGAAACATTTTTAAAATCAACATCGCCGCAAACTTTGTAACCTTTTAATTTTGATTTATCTTCAATCCTGTTTATTCCAACATCAATAACAACCACACCATCTTTAACCATATCTTCTTTAACAAAATTTGCCTTACCGATCGCAGCAATTAAAATATCAGCTTGTTTTGTATAATAAGAAACATCTTTAGCTGCTGAATGACAAATGGTTACAACTGAATTAGCAAATTTTTTCTTCTGGAGCATAATGTTAGCAATTGGTTTACCCACAATATTGCTTCTTCCTAAAACAACAACATGCTTGCCTTCAGTTTCAATTCTATATCTTATTAGTAACTCTTGGATTCCCGCAGGAGTACATGAAGCAAATGTATCCTTTCCAATCACAAGTTTGCCAATACTTATAGGATGAAATCCATCTACATCTTTTTTAGGTGAGATAGTTTCAATCACTTTATCTTCATCAATATGTTTTGGTAAAGGAAGCTGGACCAGAATTCCATGATAATCTGGGTTTTCATTGTAAGATTCTACTAAATCAAGAAGTCCCTTTTCGGAAATATTATCAGGATGCTGTTCACTTTTTGTAATCATCCCGATTTCTTCACAGGCTTTTCCTTTACTTGAAACATAAATCTCGGAAGCGGGATTATTACCAACTAGAATTGTAACAAGCCCGGGAACTTTTTTTCCCTGCTTTTTAAGCTCATCTATTTTCTCTTTTAATTCAGATCTTATATCAGCTGCTATTTTTTTACCATCTATTAAAATCATAATTCCCCTACACCTCCCTAACGGGCAGGTTATTAAGTTTATTTCTTGAACTTACTCTTGAACTTACTCTTGAACTTGACCTAAGGTTCGAGTTTAATTTCATATTATATCTTTCTTCCAAATAACTCCTGAGTTTTTTATCGCCTAAAATTTCTTCTGCAAATGGATTTGAATTTTGCCAGCCAGTCTTTACTGTTTTTCTATAATTCTCAAGTCTTCGTTTAGTTATTTCACAATAAACAGGATCAATGTCGCAGGTATAACAATTTCTGCCTGTTATTTCAGATGCAATAACTGTAGTTCCCGAATGTGAAAAGAAATCAAGCACAATTTCATTTGCTTTACTGTTCGCTTGAATAATTCTAATAATAGCCTTTAAAGGTTTTTGTGCATAGCATCCGTTTACATTTTCTTCCATTCTATAAAAAACCTGCTGAATATCAACCCAAACATTTCCTGCCCTGATAAATTCAGATTTTCCTCTTTCAAGATTTTCCGTTACTCTTCCATTTACTTTTTTATAATAACCTCTGAGAATTTTTGGTATATCGGTGTACTCAGAATTTATACCAAAAAATGGATTACCTTTTATATAATATAGAAGTTCCTGCCTTACAGACATCCAGTTTTTTTGCGTCCCATATCCTCTTTGATTTCTCATTGTTATAAAACTTCTTGAACCAAAACCGCTTTCTTTCATCATAGAGATAAAGTCAGGAAGAGGTTGAAAGTGATTGTTCTGATCGGCTCCTAACCAAACATAAAGCGAACTATCTGGAAGCAGCCAATTATATGTATGCATTATCCACTGCTTGCTCCATTCAATAAAAATTTTAAGATCTCTTTCATCAAAAGCAACAAAATTGTATGGTGGATCATGAATAGCCAGTGCAGCTTTTTCTTTCCTCATTAATTTTCTTATCGAACTTTCATCGGAAGCATCAATGCAGGCTATTCTATGATTTCCAAGAGTATCTTCCCAAATATCACCCTGTTTAAAGCTGCAATGTTTCAGAAGTAATTTATGTAGTTCAAAATCTATATCAATTCTTGGTAAAGGAAAATTTACCATCTTACATTTCAATTTTTGTGGTAAAAGAAGGAAATAAAATTCTTTCAATCTCGGAGGTTTTACCAGTAACCGTATCAATCTTCATAAAAATTGCACAAAGATGAACATCATTCTGAGCAGTTTCATACTTTTGAGGTGTCTGGTATAAAAACCTGTTTATCGCTGCCTGCGTTTTCATACCAATAACAGATTCGTAAGGACCACTCATTCCGACATCTGTAATATATCCCATTCCTTGTGGAAAAATTCTTTCATCTGCAGTTTGAACATGAGTATGTGTACCAATGAACGCACTTATTCTTCCATCAAGATAATTTGCAAGGGCAAGCTTTTCTGCAGAGGCTTCAGCATGAAAATCTATGATAATAATTTTCGTTTCTTCTTTTAATTTGGAAAGAATCCAATCGGCAGTTCTGAAAGGACAATCAATTGTTGCCATAAATGTTCTTCCCTGAAGATTTATTACAGCAACTTTCCCTTTCTTGGTTTCAGCTACATAATAGCCGTTGCCATAAGTTCCTTTGGGGTAATTCAGAGGCCTCAAAACCCGCTCATCTTCTCTAAGATAATCCTGAGACTGGTGCTTATCCCATGTATGATTTCCGCCAGTGATTATATCTACGCCAAGCTCAAAAAGAATTTTTCCTTCTTTACTTGTGCAGCCTTTTCCATCTGAGGCATTTTCACCATTGGCAATAATAAAATCAGCTTTATATTTTTGAATTAATCCCGGCAGCCAGGTTAGGACAAGATCCATTCCTGGTTTTCCAATAATATCGCCGACAAAAAGTAGATTTAAATTATCCATACTAACTTTGATAATATATCTAAAAAAGTATGATTCATATTAATTATTAATAGGTTCTACTCCAAGATCTTTACAAATCTTTTTAGCAAGTATATCATTAATTTCGGTGTGTCTGGGTATTGCAGATCTTTTATTCAATTTTGGATTGTGCCACCAGGAATGCTTTCCCCCTTCACGCAACTCTTCACAACCATTCGAGTGTAAGTACTTAAGCAATGCCTTACGCTTCATACTGAAATTGTAACTTCTTTAAAACTCCTCCCTGCTGCAGCGATTGCATCCATTCTATTTAATTCAAGTGCTTCCCGAAGTGTTACTTTAAGACTGTCAATCAATTCATCATGAGAAGGTTCCTGGCAATTTACACCAGGTATTTCCTCAATCCATCCAATCCACCAGTCACCATCCTGTTTTATAATTGCGGTGTATTCTTTTAACATCTTTATCTCCGGTTTTTTTAACTATTCTCTGATTAAATTTATTTCAACAAGAAAGCGGATTTAAATTATCCATACTGACTTTAACAATATATCTAAAAAAGAAGAAAAAAGCCCTCTCTTTTCTTTCAAATGAGATTAAGGAATATTCATTTTTTTTGACTGTAATTTTTTTTCGATATAGATTTATAATATGATTTCAGATGACCTTTCAAACATTCCTTTTTATGATGCAGAATTTTCGGTTGTTGATGTGGAAACCACTGGATTAACTCCCCGCTATAATGGAGTTATAGAAATAGGAATTGTAAAAGTTAAAGGTTTTAAGATTGTTGATAGATATTCAACCCTGATTAATCCCGGCAGACCAATCCCATATTATATTACTCAATTTACTGGAATATCAGATGATGACATTTTCAATGCACCATTCTTTGAAGATGTTGCTGAAGAAATTTCAGAATTTATTTCCGGTTCAGTTATAACAGCACACAATTTATCATTCGACCGCAGCTTTCTTAACAAAGAATTTTTAATGATTGGAAAAGAAAAGCCGGCTAATCCACAGCTTTGTACTTTAAGACTTTCCAAAAGGCTTTACCCAGAACTAAGAAGCAGATCGCTCAGCAGCTTAAGCTATTATCTGAGAGTAAAACTTATTAATGCACACCGGGCTTTACCAGATGCAGAAGCCACAGCAAAAATTCTTATAAAAATACTGAAGAATCTTAAAAAAAATAATGAGGTTAAAACTTTATCTGAATTATTAAGCCTGCAGGTTTTCCCATCGAAGAAAGAAACAAAGATAAAAATAAGCAAACATCTTAAGGAGGATGTTTATTCTCTTCCCGAAGCTCCCGGAGTGTATTACTTTCTTAATTCTAAAGGAAGAGTGATATATATCGGTAAAGCAAAGTCTTTAAGTAAGAGGGTTCGTTCTTATTTTCTTTTAACTGCTCCAAGAAAAGCTAAAAGAATTGTTAAACAAACAAGAAGAATCAAATATGAAATTACAAATTCGGAATTGACCGCTCTTTTATCTGAAGCTGAATTAATTAAGATAGTAAACCCAAGGCATAATCTTCAATTAAAGCATTACGGCAATAAATATTTTCTGAGAATTAATCGCAATCATCCTTTCCCAGATATTGAAATATCAAATAGGTTTGATTTTGACGGTAATGACTACTTTGGATTATTCATTACAAAAAAGAAAGCTGAAATAATTTATGAAGTACTTAAGAAAGCTTTTACACTTAGAGAATGCAGCAACCAGGAATTTCTGAAAAATAAAAGATGCTTCCTTGCTGAGATTGAAAGATGTATTGCGCCTTGTGAAATTAAGGATACTGAACTTTATAATGATGAACTAAACAAAGCTTATGAATTTCTTTATGGGAAAAATCAAAATATCCTCAATAGGCTGCTAAACAAGATGAGGTTCTATTCTGAAAAACAGAAGTACGAAAAAGCCGGCGAGATAAAGCTGTTGATTGATCTTATACTTTCACAAACTCATAAAACTTCAATCCTTAAAGAGCCTGTTAATTCTGCAAATGTTCTGTTTGAGGTTTCTGAAAAGTTTGGATCTGATTATATATTGATGACGGAAGGAAAAATTTATATAAAGGAATATAAGGTAAATGGAGATAATGGATTTGATACTGCAATCGAGGACTATTATGCAGAAACAATCAACACAAAACCTTTACCAAGTGAAGAAGACCTTGAAAAAATGAAAATCATCCTGAACTGGATTGTTAAAAACAGGAATAATGTACGAGTCTTTTATCTTAAAGATTATCCCAATAAAGAAGAGCTTTTCAGAAAAATCAGCAGATATAAAAGTAATGCAAATGAATCTTATGTAGAATCTACAATTGATGTGAACGATTTTATGCCCGATCTTTTTACTGAAAGTCTGAGTTGAATCCTTCCGCAAAAAATAAACTTGATAAAATCCTTTCTGATAATAAATCCGGTTCAACAGAAATATTATTGAAGTTAATTAAGTGGAGTAAAAATAACATTGGAAGTAAAGAATCTTTATTTCAGATGATTGATGCTGCAAACAAAAAATTAAAAACTTTTGTAGTAATTCAATCATTTACAAAAGATTTTAAAAGGATTATTAAAGGAAATAATAAATCAAAGATTTTAGATTTCTTAAATGAAAAAGTTAAACGGATTGAAAACAGGTACTCAATTTTATTTTGGAACACTCTTCCCTATCTGAAGAACTGCAAAAAAATAGTTACTCTATCCAATAGCAAAACTGTAGCAGAAATTCTAAAAAAATTAAATAAACAAAGAAAAATTTATGTAACTATTGGAGAATCAAGACCTCAGTTTGAAGGCAGAATAATGACTAAAGCATTATTAAAGCAAAAAATAAAGGTTGAAATTGTAGTTGATGCTCTTTTACAAAATGTTGTTGAAAAATCAGATGCAGTGATTATCGGTGCTGATATCGTTCTTTCAAATGGAGATGTTGTCAATAAAATTGGAAGCAGAGGTCTGGCGATTGCCTGTAAATATTTTCAGAAACCATTTTATGTCCTTGCAACTTCAGATAAATTCTCAAATAAGAAAAAGTATTATCCTGAAAAGAAAAATGAAAATGAAATCTGGAATTATAACAGTAAAATCTTATCTAAGACTAATAACTACTTTGAGGTTGTGGAAAAGAAACTGATTACAAGAGTAATAAAAGATTGAGGGAATAGTGGAATATTGGAATAATTTTAAAACAACATTGTATTACTCCATTTTTCCAATACTCCAAAGACAAATATTTAAAGTTCCACCAGTTGTTTACTCTTAAGATTAAACCGGATAGTTAACATTATAGCTGAAGCTGTTAATCCTAAAAGGAGACCAACCCAAACGCCTTCAACACCAAAGTTAAAAGTAAATCCTAAAAGATAAGCTATGGGAAGAGCAATAATCCAGTAAGCAATAAAAGTTATAAGTGTTGGAATTTTCACATCAGTAAGCCCCCTTAAAACTCCAATGCCAACTCCCTGGATTCCATCGGATATCTGGAATAATGCGGCTATAATTAATAAAGAAGATGCAATCCTAATAACCTCCGAATCATCAATGTATAAAGTAGGAAGAAAATTTTTAAAGGTTATAAATATCACTCCTGCTGTAAACATAACTGAAGCTCCCAATATAATAGCAGTAAAGCCTGCTCTTCTTACTTCAGCAATATCTTTTTTACCTATAGCATTACCAACTCTTATTCCACCGGCAGCAGAGATACCAAGTACTGCCATAAAAGAAATTGATGCAAGATTAATTGCAATTTGGTGTGCAGCAAGAGAATTTGTACCAAGCCAGCCAATCATCAAAACAGCAAATGTAAATGCGCCTACTTCAAAAAAGTATTGAAAACCGCTTGGTAAGCCTATTTCAAGAATTTTTTTTATTATTGGAAAATTAATATTCCTGAAATGAAAATTAAGATCATATACTTTAAAGGATTCTTTGTTCTTAACATAAAAAATAATTGCCAGAACCATAAAAACTCTGGAACTGAAAGTTGATAAGCCCGCACCATTTAATCCTAAAGCTGGCATACCCAAATTTCCATAAATAAAAACCCAATTCCCAAAAACATTAATTATGTTAGCAGTAATAGCAATAATCATTGCCGGTTTCATAATGGAGAAGCCTTCAATAAACTGCTTATAAGTATGGAATAACATTGCAGGCAAAATTGATAGCGCAACTATCTTTGTATAAGAAGAAGCCTGTATTGCAACTTCATGCGGCTGATTTAAGTATTCAAAAAAATCTGAGCAAAAAAAAGTAACAGACATTAAAATAAATCCAAGCGACATATTAACTATAAGTGATTGTCTGAAATAAACACCACATTCAGAAAATCTCTCTGCACCTACTAATATTGCTATTAGTGGAGTAACAGACATAGCAACACCAAGACCTATAATAAAAATTAAAATGAAGAGACTATTTCCCAAAGATGCACCTGCAAGAGGAACAGCACCTATTTCTCCAACCATTATGCTGTCAACAACTCCCATCATTATAAAGCCAAGCTGCCCTATTATTACAGGATAAGCAAGTGTAATTGTACTTTTTATATGTTTCTTAAATGCTTTCAATGATTTTTTTGAAATTTGAGTTTGGAAATATAATTCTAAATAAGAAAAGAGAGAATTTATTAGAGGGTATTAAATAACCAGCGGCTTCACCCCTAAAGGCAAAGCTGCTGATTTTGGTGGAGTTTTATTATGCTAAATTTCGATAACTTTATTTTTAGAAATGTAATCAAGATAAAATCTTAAACACATTTTTTTAACTCTGCTGCTTTTTTCAAAACGGCTTGATTGGAATAAAGTATAAATTGACATTGGAGTTCCAAGTTTATATAAAGCAAGAGCAGCTACAATTTTGGCTTCATCGCTCTCTTCATTTCTCAACATTCTCATCAATGGAATAACTGCACTTTTGATTTTCAACTCTCCAATCATAAAAGCTGAACTTGTTTTTAATCCGAAGTTGTTGGAATTAAGACCAACTATTAATGACTGAATTGTGTTATCAGAATTTTGTTTTTTAACTTTAAATGGTTCCGCTCCTGATATTACTGTTGATAAAAACACAACTATCAAAATCAAATTGATAAAGACATTTTTCATTTCTGCATCCTTTTATTATTTACCTGAAGCTAAAGTACTTTAATCTTGAAAAGTTTACTAATGAATATTGATAGAAGGTATAAGAAATTGATAGGAAGTCTTTAAGTTTAAGTGACTGGAAAATTTATGTGAGACTCACTTCTGCCTGTTGACAGATAGATCCAAGGTGAGTCTCACTTTTTTCAACCTATTTTACTAACATCATCTTTTTAGTTGAAACAAAATCATTCACTTCAATTCGATAAACGTAAATGCCGCTTGGAAATGCTGTAGCGTCAAATATGATTGAATGAACTCCTTCTTCCATTTTCCTGTTTACCAAAGTAGAAACTATTTCCCCGATAATATTATGAACAGTGAGTTTTACATTTCCTGCTTCGGGTATTATAAAAGTTATTTTTGTGCCCGGGTTAAATGGATTAGGAAAGTTCTGAGATAAATTATATGAAGTAACCGTTTGATAATTGACCTTTACAATACTTGAATATTTAAAAGTACCGTCAGAATCAATTTGTTTTAATCTGTAAGAATAGATTGTATTGTTTTTAAGATTTTTATCAATAAATGAATAAAAGTTTGTTTCAGTTGTTGTTCTCTTCCCTTCAACAAATCCAAGAGTTTCCCAATTACCATTTCCTTTGCTTCTTTGAATTTCAAATCCCAGATTGTTTAATTCACTTGTTGTAATCCAATTAAGAATTATACTCCCATCAATTATTTGGTATTTGAATGAAGTCAATTCAACCGGAAGGATATCTGCCGATGTGGTTATATGAAGGGAAACTGAATCAAGTGTTCCGCCATCTCCACCGGCATCATCACTAATTGTTAAAATCCATGTTCCATTTGGATCTTCACCCAGAAAGGCAGCGAAAGATTCTTCGGGAGCTAATGGCGTTGCTGTTATAAGGTTTGTATAAAAATTATCAGTAACTAAACCATTATTATTTCCATAAGGCACCTGACCTCCTGTGTTTGCCTGATCGTCCCAGAATGTTCCGTTAAAAACATTATCATTGCCCGATCCGTTATCAGTAGTTAAAGTAACTACTGTCCCTGCAGGAGATTTTAATGTCATATCTAAATCAGATGCATAAGTATGTCTTAACCAGGTTGTTAGATCAACGTCTACTAAATAATCATCGGCACCGGAAACATTTATCATAACTGAATCAACAGTAACTATTGTGGGAATTTGCAATCCATTGTTATTACTAAAAGTCGTTGTCAACATTGTAGGAACTAAAGTTGATGTTATAATTTCTATTGACCAACCGTTCAAGGAACCACCATCATTATTCTGATCATCACTGATTGTTAGCAACCACCATCCATTCGGGTTTTCTCCCATAAATAATGAAAAGCTTTCTTCAGGAGCTAATGGTGAAGCAGTGATTTGATTTGAGTATGAATGATCGGTAACCAATCCGGAATTATTTGTATACGGAACCTGTCCACCAGGATTCGCCTGATCATCCCAGATTGTTCCATCAAAAACATCAGCATTATTTGTCCCATTATCGGTGGAAACCGTAACAATTTTTCCTGAAGGCGATCTTAAAGTAATATCAAGATCAGAGCTATAGGAATGAGTAATAAATGTCTGAAAATTCAGATCATACAACCATGTATCAACGCCTGATACTAAAATAGAATCCGAAACTGTAGAAACAAGATTGGGAATAACAACCGTATTACTGCTTGAAAAAATTGTCGTATTAAATTCATCGGTTGGTACAAAAGGCGATTTCCCTTCAGGATGATCATAACCATTTACATCATTGATATTTTCAAACTGCCATTGTCCATTAAAAAATTTTATATCATTTATTAGAGGATAAGATTTTTCCTGAGGAAACAAAAAGGATGAAGAGAAAAAAATGTAAGTGAATATTACTGAAACTTTGTATAGATATTTCATTTATAAACCTGTCTTTTATTGTTAATTACTTGTTTTTTCATGGTTAAAAAACAATAATCCTGCCATCTGCATAAACGATTTTTCTATTTTATTGAAGGAATTGGGAAGGTAAATATTAGAGTTTAAGTAAAAATCTCTTTGGTAAAATGTAAACTCTAAGCGGAGAGAGAGGGATTCGAACCCTCGGTGGCAACAAGTACCACACTGGTTTTCGAGACCAGCCTATTCAACCACTCTAGCATCTCTCCATTAAAATAATAATAAATCTTTTCAGTCTATGAGTAAATGAACAAACAGAATTAATAAAAATCCTGAAAGTAAAGATGAAACAACAAGAGTTTTATGATGACGAAGCATTTCACCAATTACAGCGTGTATTGCAAGATAGATAAAACCTCCTGCAATATGTGCCATTAAAATATTTATCCATAAAGAAGGAATTTCTTCCTTTAAAAGGAAAATCCCAATAATTGATCCTAACAGAGTAGTTGCCTCTACTAAAGCTGTATATGAAATTATTTTAGTTTTTGCAATCCCTGCACCCAACATAAGAGAAGCAAGTGCTAATCCTTCCGGAAATTTGTGAGTTAAGATTGCAAGAAAAATAGAACTCTGCTTTTCATTATTTTGCAAATCACCTGCAGATATCGCAATACCATCAAGTAGTGAGTGAAAAGCTAACGCTGTAAACAAAGTTAGAAATATCTCTGAAAATTTTTTTGTCGTTCGTTCATCAAAATGGGATGCTGAACAAGCAGGACAAACGTGAGAATAATATCTGCTAACCACTAAGAAGACTAAATATCCTGATAAAACACTTACAAAAAGTTCCACAATACTAAGCTGTTCAGAGGATTCAGGAATTAAAGTAAAAGCAGCTGCACCAAGTAATGCACCTGCAGATAAAGAAATTAACACACAGAGTTTTTTATGGTTCATTTTAACAATGAATGTTGAACCTGCACCAAACAAAGCAGAGATCAAAGCAAGAAATGATTTGAATAGAATAAGCAGAACCATAATAACAAAGATAATTCATTACAAATAAGATTAGCAAAGAATTGGTGATTTTATCTTTGGGTAAGAGAATCAAAATATTTATATTTGAAACCTCTTTGGAAAGGTGCAGGAGTGGTTGAACTGGCACGCCTGGAGAGCGTGTGTACGTTAACGCGTACCGAGGGTTCGAATCCCTCCCTTTCCGCTCAAAATTATCTTATATATAACTGAATATGTATTATGTCTATGTTCTTTGGAGTGATAAATTGAAAAGAAGATATATTGGTTCTTCTGAAAATGTTGAATCAAGGTTGAATAAACAGAATACTGGATTAAGTAATTACACAAGCCGAGGAATACCATGGATTTTAATTCATCAAGAAAAGTTTGAAACAAAAGCTGAGGCTCTACAAAGAGAAAAGTTTTTGAAAAGTGGGATGGGGAGGGGTTGGCTCAATCAACTATATCCGGAATATAGACATAAACAATAAGGTGCAGGAAATGTCCGCCTCTGGCGGATGGCACGCCTGGAGAGTCCGCCTTTGGCAGATATGTTAACGCGTACCGAGGGTTCGAATCCTTCCCTTTCCGCTTATCCAAGAAATCTTAATCAACCACTTCATTTCCACTACAATGTGGGAAATTAGATAGTTATTCATTTAAATAATAATGACACTTTAATGTCTATTTCAATCTAAGTCTTTTTTTTCCCAATACTGAAAATTCTAAAAATTATTTTTCAATTATAAGAAAAACATCTTTTCTTAATCAATTATATCTCTTATATCTCTCAATATTCTTTTCATTTGAAAACAAAATTTTTTCTAACTCCCTCTAAAACGTGGAATAGAGATTGCATCAATAATATGTTAAACTATTATGAAATATTTACACTTAACAACATATTATAATTAGCATATAATCAAACAGGAGATTAAAATGACGCTAATAGCTGTTATTGATGATGACCCTGATATACTTGAAGCCTGCAGTTTAATACTTGCTTCAAAAGGTTTTAAAGTTATTACTGCAAACAATCCGAGCGATGGATACAAAATAGTAATTGAAAATTCACCGGACCTAATAATTCTTGATGTAATGATGGATGAACAGGATGATGGATTTTTCCTTGCACAAAAATTCAGAAGAGAAAAAATTAAAACTCCAATATTAATGTTCAGTTCTGTTTCTCAAACAACGGGAATGGAATATGGAAAAAGTGATTTAGTACCGGTTGATGAATTCGTAGAAAAACCAGTCTCACCAAAAGAACTTCTCGAAAAGGTTGAAAAGTTACTAGCTCTATACACGGAGGATAAAAATGTTAGTGCTTGAAAAAAATGCTCAGTCTGAAGTTATAGAGGAGTTAGTAAAAAATTTAGGTAACAACCGCTCTTCGCTGCTTGAGATACTTCAGGCGATACAAAAGAGATACAATTTCATTTCTGATTTTGCACAGCAGGAAGTAGCGAGGTTATTAAACATTCACCCTGTTGAAGTTTACAGTATAATATCATTTTATTCTTTCCTCTATTCAAAACCAAGGGGAAGAAATATTATAAGGCTCTGCCGTACAATTTCCTGCAATATGAAAGCACAAAAAAATATTGAAGAGGCAGTTAAAAAAGAACTTGGAATCAATTTTGGCGAAACAACTAAGGATAGACGTATAACTCTCGAGTATACCAACTGCCTTGGAATGTGTGACGTAGCACCAGCAATGCTTGATAATGAAAGAGTTTATACACGAATAGATCCCGAAACAGCAGTTAAAATATTAAAAGAGATTAAGTAGAGAAATGAAAATGGAAACTTTATTAAATAGTCAGAAAAAAAGAGGTGGACCAGTTTTGTTTTCCCGCTATAAGGGTGGTGAAGGAATTCATAAAGCATTTGAAATGGGAAGAGAAAATATTTTGTTTGAAGTTAAAACTTCAGGATTAAAAGGAAGAGGTGGTGCAGGTTTTCCTACAGCAACAAAATGGATGCTTACTGCAGCATCAGTCTCCGACAAAAAATTTATTATCTGTAATGCGGATGAAGGTGAACCCGGAACATTTAAAGACAGAGTACTTCTCCTGGAATATCCTGAACTCGTTTTTGAAGGAATGGTTATAGCAGGATATACAATCGGAGCAAATCAAGGTATAGTTTATTTGCGTGGAGAGTATGAGTATATGCGAAAATCTCTTGAAGATTATCTTGAAATGATGAGGAAAGAAAATCTGTTGGGAAAAGCTATTATCGGAAAAACAGATTTTAATTTTGATATTAAAATTCATTTGGGTTCTGGCGCTTATGTCTGCGGTGAAGAGACAGCTTTAATCGAATCTCTTGAAGGTTCAAGAGGTGAGCCAAGAAATCGTCCTCCCTACCCCGTCAATACAGGTTATAAAGGTCATCCTACAATTGTAAATAATGTTGAAACTCTTGCAAGCATTCCACACATAATAACTAAAGGGGGAGAATGGTTTAGAAAATATGGAACAGAAAAATCAACAGGTTCCAAATTATTTTCTGTCTCAGGAGATTGTGAGAAACCGGGAGTTTATGAATTGCCCTGGGGAACTTCTATAAAAGAACTTCTTGAGGTTGTTGGTGCTAAGGATACAAAAGCAGTTCAGATTGGCGGCGCTTCAGGAACCTGTGTTCCCAAGTCGCAATTCCATCGCATTCTTGCTTTTGAAGATGCAGCAACCGGAGGTTCTGTAATAATTTTTAATGAAAACAGAGATATGCTTAAGGTTCTAAAAAATTTTATGGAGTTTTTTGTTGAAGAATCCTGCGGACAATGTACACCTTGCAGAATCGGAAATGTGAAACTTCTTGAAGGTATTGAAATGATTGAAAGAGGTAATTACACTTTTACTTATATCAATAATCTTAAAGATCTGGCAAGAACAATGCAGTTTTCTGCTAAATGCGGATTAGGGCAATCAAGTCTGAATCCATTCCTTTCTATTCTTGAAAATTTTAAAGATGAAATCTTCAACCCTTGCAGAAACGGAGGAAGTAATGGAAAAGCAAGTTGAATCTAGAACTCCTGTAAGCCAGCAGCCTTATGAAATAAAACCACATGTTGAAAAAGATTTGGTAGGTGGAAAAGTTTCAATAGAGATAAATGAAAAGAAAATTTCTGTTCCTTTCGGAACAACTATTCTTGAATCCTGTCGAATGAACCAGATTCATATTCCGACTTTGTGCAATCATCCTGATCTTCGTCTCGGCGGGGTTTGCAGAATATGTTTAGTTGATGTTGAAGGAATGAAGACATTGCAGACAGCTTGCTCTTTT
>Ga0154732_1003_pt1 | contig 21820 bp, 22 predicted proteins | sample Rifle2008BG16ft_FD_105740 | JGI IMG/M metagenome (GOLD analysis project Ga0154732, IMG submission 105740) | Ignavibacteria bacterium RBG_16_34_14 | reverse complement strand
TCATCCTGATGACAGAAAAATTTTTCATCAGGCTTTGGAAGCTTCTTTATCAGGAATTACATCCTTAGATATAGAGCATAGAATTGTAAAAAAGAACGGACAAACAATTTTTGTTAATCAACGTGGAGCAGTTTCATATGATGAAAAAGGAAATACTGTAAAATTCTCCGGTTCTATTCAGGATATTACTGATCGAAAACTAATGGAAAATGATTTAAGGGAAAGCCAAAGCAAGCTTTCAGGCATTATTAATTCTGCAATGGATGCTGTGATTACTGTTGATGATAAACAGAATGTAATTTTATTTAATTCTACTGCTGAGAAAATGTTCCATTATCCTGCTGATGAAGTTCTTGGTAAACCTTTGGATAGATTAATTCCTGAAAGATTTAGAAATATTCATCGGAAGCATATAGAAAGTTTTAGTAAGACAGGCATAAGTATGAGAACTATGGGGGTAATAAATCCAATTAGCGGCTTACGAGCGGATGGAGAGGAGTTCCCAATTGAAGCTTCAATTTCCCAGGTAGAGATAAGCGGACAAAAATTGTTTACTGTAATTATACGTGACGTTACGGAAAAGAAAAAAGCTGAAGAAGCTCTCATTTCCTCAGAAGCAAGATACAGACTTCTATTTAAAAAGAATCCTCTCCCTATGTGGGTTTATGATTTTGAAACGTTAAAATTTGTAGCTGTGAATTTTGCTGCAGTTAAAGTTTATGGATATACAAAAGATGAATTTCTATCCATGACAATATATGATATAAGACCTGAGGAAGATGTTCCAGCATTAAAGAATTATATTTCCAATTTGAAAAAACCATTTCAATCTGCCGGAATCTGGCGGCATAAGAAAAAAGATGGAACAATAATAGATGTTGAAATAGTTTCTCACGAAATAGAATTTGATGGGAGAGTATCACGATTAGTTCTTGCAAACGATGTTACTGATAAGAAAAAAGCGTTAGATGAATTAAAAAGTTCCAGAGAACAGTTAAGGGAACTAGCTGCTCATCTTCAAAATATAAGGGAAGAGGAAAGATCTGCCATAGCACGTGAAATACATGATGAATTGGGGCAGGTATTAACTTCATTGAAAATGAATTTAACATTTGTTGATAAAAAATTAACCGCTGACGAAGCTCGAATAGATCCTGATGATATTCACAGTGAAATTACTGGGATGAAATCTGTAATTGATAAAAGTGTAAAAAGAATAAGAAAAATTATTACTGAACTTAGACCTGAAGTTCTGGATCAGCTTGGGTTAATTTCTGCTTTGGAATGGCAGGTAAATGAGTTTAAAACAAAAAGTGGAATTGATTGTGAGCTTTTGAATTATTTTGGGGAGGCTGAAGTAAATAAGAATATTTCTATCGCTGTTTACAGAATTTTCCAGGAAGCTTTAACAAATGTAATGCGTCATTCTAAAGCTACAAAGGTCGAAATTAAAATAGGAAGAACTAATAATCACTTTGAACTTGAGATACGAGATAATGGAATCGGTTTTGAACAGAAAAAAAATAAATCAAAAACATTTGGTGTCCTTGGAATGAGAGAACGGGCGATAATACTGGGCGGTGATTTTAAAGTTGAAAATGTCAAACCATCAGGAACTAAAGTTTCAGTTTACATTCCTTTGGAAATAATTTAAAATAAATTATTAATTATAAATATAGGCAGTTAATAATTATGGAAATATCAAAATGATCAAAGTTTATATTACAGATGATCATTCTTTAATTAGAGAAGGATTTAAAAAAATCCTTAGTGATGAGAAAGATATATCAATTGCAGGCGATGCAGCTAATGCAAAAGATGCCATGAATTTTGTTTTGAATAATTCTCTCGATATTCTGATACTCGATTTAAATCTTCCTGATAAAAACGGTCTCGATCTTCTTAAAGAATTAAAAGCTTTAAAACCTGATCTTAAGATTCTTATTCTGAGTATGCATCCCGAAGACAGATTTGCAATGAGAGTTTTACGAGCCGGTGCATCAGGGTATGTTACAAAGGAATCCGCAGGCGAAGAACTTGTTAAAGCTATCCGCAAAGTTTATAATGGAGGGAAATATGTCAGTGAAAGTCTTGCAGAAATTCTTGCCTTGGAAATTCAGGGAGGAGGAGAAAGACCAATTCACGAAATATTATCCGACAGGGAATTTCAGGTTTTACAGATGATTGCTTCTGGTAAGACACTTGCAGAGATATCTGATAATTTATCCTTAGCTGTTACAACGGTCAGCACTTACCGTGCAAGAATTCTTGAAAAACTTAATCTCCATTCAAATGCTGAATTAATTCATTATGCAATTACAAATAAGCTTCTTGATTAATCCTTCACATTTGACATCTTCAGGTTTTAAATCTCACGTTTAAACCTTACCGTTTGATACGAGCGTAGTAATAATACTACAAAAATATCTTACAGCTATCTACATACAATTATAAAAGTGAAAACTATCTTCGCAATTATAATAAAGTAAGATACAATGTGAATATCCTAATTGTAGATGATTCTCCTCAAATCAGGATTAATCTTAAAAAGTTTCTTTCTGAAATAAAAGGTATAAATGTTTCAGGTGAAGCTGAAAGCTCCGGGGATGCTGTTGAATTAATTAATAAAATTAAACCGGAATTGATTATTCTTGATGTTGAATTAAAAAATAGCAGCGGATTTGATGTTTTGAAATATGTAAAGAAAAATATGCATTCTATTGTAATAATGTTTACTAATCATTCATCAGGATATAAAAATAAAGCACAAGCCGAGAGAGCAGATTTTTTTTTCGATAAAACAACTGAACTGGATAAACTTTTAACTACTATAAAAGATTTAATTTAATAATGCCGTTTATTAACTGCACAAAGTCACTGAACATTCTGTCCATAATTCATTTACAAACTATACGCAACTTTTTACTAAAGAATATTTTATTACTTATAAATAAAAATTAAAAAGAGGTAGTATGAAGGATGTAAATTCAGGGAAAGGTAAAATTTCCCAAATCGCAGCCTACTTTTATCACTTTTTACTTCTTTCCTTGATTATTGCTCTTATAATTACCTGAAATCAGTTTTTTTATGGTAATAAAAATATGGGGTAAGATGGCACTTACTTTGTTTATTATTTCTCTGCAATTGATTTAAGTTAGGAGAAATAATGTACAAAAGCTTAACAGTTTATCTCTATCAAAATAGTTTTTATGAAGATATGGTTCTTGAATTGTTCGAAATAGAACAAAAGAAAAAAGAAATTTTTAAGAAGATTAATACCATAAAGGAAATTAAATATCTTAGTAATCCTGAGAGAGAAGAAATGCTCGATCTTCTTAACAAAGAAATGATGATACTGCATGACTTAATTCGTGTGAATTCAACAACTGCAGAAGAAATGGGTTTTATTCCTGATTCTTTCAGAGATGATGAGGATGATGATTAGATTTTTTGGATAGCTTAATTTAATACCACTTTTTAATTGTTGTAACTCCGCCGTTTTTCCATTTCAAAAAAATAAAGACGTTCAATATTATCTACCATTTTTTGCAAAGTAAATTTTTCTAAAAATATTCTGCGTGAAGCTTTTCCAAAATCTGATCTTAACTTCTTAGATTCTATAAGAGGTTTCATAGAATCTATGATCTGATCAATATTTTCCGGTTCTGTTAAAAAACCATTACCGCTCTCTGTCATATACCTAATATCTCCAACATCACTTACAACTAAAGATAAACCGACTGACATTGCTTCAAGAATAGAAACAGGAAAAGTTTCTCCACCAAAATCTTTGGATGTTTGAGTATAAATATCAAGTGCCGAAAGAATTCCTGAGATATCATTCCTATTACCCGTAAAAATTATTTTGTCTGAGATACCAAGCACAGCAGCTTCTTTTTGCAAATGTTCTTTTAATTCACCTTCACCAACAATTAAAAGCCTTAAATGATTAAAAATTTCTGATAATTTTTTGAATGCTTTTATAAGGTAAGTATGTCCTTTAAATTCAACTAATCGAGAAACCGTACCTATAAGTAAATGACTCTCATCTAATCCAAATTCACTTCTTATTCTGCTTCTTTCTTCATTTGAAAAAAGAAATTTATTTTCAGGTAAACCAATATGAACAACAGAAATTTTATCTTCAGGAATTTTGTCTTTTTCAATCATTATTTTTTTTGTTGAAAAACCAACAGGAGTGAAACGATCGATTAAATACTTGTTACGGAATTTATGTGTAATATTCTGGCTTATAGACATACAGGAATGAATTGTTGCAAAATTAATAGCTCCGGCAAATTTTCCTGCAGCAGCGGCAATAGTTCTATCAAAATTAGAATTTGAGTGAATAACATCAATCTTTTTTTGCTTTATTTGATCATAAAGAACTTTAACTGCTTTAAATTCCCTTCCTCCATGGGCATAAGGAACTTCAAGCACAGAAAAACCAGAGTCATTCGAAGCTTTTGCAAGTTGAGAATTTATTAATGGTGCGATATAAATATTATGTCCTTTTTCTCTTAGGCCTTCGGCAAGATAAAGCACATAATTTTCGCCTCCGGCAATATTCTGTGCATCATTTGTTATAACAATATTCATTAGCGATTTTCTTCTTTCTCTTTTTCCGGATCATAAAAAACTTATGAAGAATATTTTTGTGATATAAATTAAATATAATTTATTTCGATAAGAGTTGAGAAAAGATCAGATTACTTCCTTAAACTATTTTTAATATAGGACAAAGAAATAAGAAGATAACAAGAAAGAGAATATTAAACGGTTAAGAAAAAATGGCTGTCCTGTTAAAAGAACAGCCATTTATTTAGATTAATAATTTACATTACTTTCAAAGAAAAATCTTGTCCCAACCATTCCACCACAATCCTGGAAATGAAAGCTGCTTGGACCTTTTGTTTCAGTTGTTTGTCCGCCGGTTGTTACTTTAGAAGTACTTTCAGGAGTAATAAATGCACCTAGATTATATCCTGCATAAAACTCCCAATTTAAATCCTTCCATGGTTTTAAATATGCACTTGCATTAGCTCCAAATCCAAGTCTTGATGCAGAGTATTCATCTTTTGATTCAGTACCTGATGTAGGCGTGTTTGTAGTTTCATTGCTATAAGATATAAAACTAACCCAGGGACCAATAGACCAATAAACAGGTTTATCCATTCCTAAAGGGTAATAATTCCAGCCTGCTTTAATACCAATTTCTGTTTCACTAAATTCAACTTTACCGGAAGTGTTTTCTGTTTTATCACTACCAATACCCAGACTTCCGAGAAGATTGATACTTGATTTAGGACCAAGATACCAGTCTAAACCAAAACCTGTAACTTTCTCATCTTCTGGTGTAGAAAGGTTATAATTTAACCGATCGATAAATTGCTTCCCCGCTGTAAAATCCTTTTGCCACATAAAGTTCATTCCCCAGCATCTTTCATCCCCGTTTATAGGTTTTACTGCAGCAGGCTCATTCTGTGCATGCAAAAAAGATGAGGCAAGAAAAAGAATGAGTAATGAAAGAAAATAATGAAGTTTTGACATAGTGGACTCCTGTTTGTTTGTTATAGGGTTTATCATTTACCATATAGGTAATTCTATTTTTTAAAGATAAAATAATATTCCTACGGAGACCGAAAAGTTTGAAAGGAACTTAAAGAATAGAAAACACAGATTCAACAAAAATTTTTCTATTCAGTTGAAACTGTGAAGATTAAATTATGAAGCTACGGGTGATTTCACATTAAATGAATTAACGACATTTCCATCATTAAAAAATACTGATGATTTCAGAGAGCCATCTTGATTATATAATTTCCATAAACCATCCCTTTTGCCATTAATAAAAACTCCTTCTTCCATTTTGTTTCCGTTTTGATAGTACCAGGCCCATTTATCCACGACAACATCATTATTAAAAAACCCTTCGGATTCAAGTTCTCCGGTAGAATAATAATAACTCCACTTACCTTCATTTTTATTATTAATAATATTCCCGCTTACTGCTTTGTTTCCATTAAGCAAACAGATTGTAAATTCTCCATTCTTTATTCCATCAATAACATCATAAGAAATAATTTGGTTGGCAATGGTATCAACAACTTTACCTGTAAAAGGTTCATCAGTAGCTTGATTGACTATTAATCCATCCTGAGTAAAAACTGATATTTGTTTTTCTGATGAGTTTGAGATAGAAATTAAAGTATAAATACCAACAGCAATTGTGGCAAGCAAAAAGGAAACCTTGATACGGTAAGAAAATAGCTGCATTTTGCCCTCTCGAAATTGTAAAAGAAATATTAAATTATTTCAACTCTCAAATAAGTTTATTTCAATGGATATGCCATTCTATATTTGATTTTATTCTAATTAAGTAAGGAAATTTTCTTCTCAATATAAGATTAGAAGTATTGATCCAACAAAAATGTTACACTTATTATGTCACCATCATAAGTCCGAGTTCCATTAATCTTTAAAAAGCCAAAGAGATATTAAAGTTCAATATATATATGACAGGTACATACATTAACTTAACTGCGTTTTCTTGCAATAAAACAACGGTTTCAATATATTTAATACCTTAAAACTATAGAAATCCTTAACTGGAATCCCAAAAGTTTATAAGTTATAAGTTAAAGAATTATGTGAATAAAAAGTTATAGGGTATAAAGGTATAAACAGAATAATGATTATTCACTAAAACGTCTATACTCTTAACTTGCCGGGGTGGCGGAATTGGTAGACGCACAGGACTTAAAATCCTGTGGGAATTATTTTCCCGTGCCGGTTCGAGTCCGGCCCTCGGTACGGGTTCTTAGCTCAGTTGGTTAGAGCGTCTGCTTGACGTGCAGAAGGTCAAAGGTTCGACTCCTTTAGAACCCACATAAATCGGATTATATTCCGATTTTTTTATAATGATATTAAAATGGAAAAAATTATAATTACATTTCCTGACGGAAGCTCAAAAGAATTTGAGAAAGGTATTTCTGGTTTTCAGATAGCACAATCAATTTCTCAGCGGTTGGCAGAAGAAGCACTCGCAGTGGAAATAAATGGAGAAGTAAAAGATCTTAATAGACCTATTTATCAGAATTGTTCTATCAGGATTTTAACTTTCAATGATGATGAAGGTAAAGAGGTTTACTGGCATTCAACTTCTCACCTGATGGCTCATGCTGTTCAGGATTTACATCCTGAAGCTAAATTTGGCGTTGGTCCTGCTATACAGGATGGATTCTATTATGATATTGATATTAACTCATCACTTACAGAAGAAGATCTAAAAGAAATTGAAAAAAGGATGGTAGAAATTTCTAGAGAAGATTCTCCTTTTATAAGAGAAGAGTTAAGTAAAAACTCTGCGGTGGATTTCTTTAAGAAAAAAAGCGACAATTATAAACTTGAAATACTTTCCGGTATTGATGAGAATTCCGAAAAAATTAGTATATACAAAGAGGGTTCTTTTATTGATCTCTGCACAGGACCCCATCTTCCTTCTACAGCTAAAATAAAAAATATAAAGCTTCTTACTGTCTCGGGTTCATATTGGAGAGGAGATGAGAAGAACAAACAAATGCAGCGTATATATGGTATCTCATTTCCTAAAAAGAAAATGCTTGATGAATACCTTCAGAAGCTTGAGGAAGCAAAAAAAAGAGATCATAGGAAACTTGGTAAAGAACTCGAATTATTTTTGATAACAAATAATGTTGGAAGCGGATTACCAATTTGGCTTCCTAAAGGTACCATAGTAAGAGAAACTCTTGAAAATTATCTTCGTGAAGAACAGAAAAAAAGAGGGTATGAACCTATTATTACTCCACATATAGGTAATATTAATTTGTATAAGACAAGCGGCCATTACCCGTATTATAAAGAGAGTCAATTTCCTCCACTTGTTCTTGAAGATGGAAAAGAGGAATATCTTTTAAAACCAATGAATTGTCCTCACCACTTTCAGGTTTACCTTTCAAAACCGAGAAGTTACCGTGATCTTCCTATAAGGCTTGCAGAGTTTGGCACTGTTTACCGATATGAACAATCTGGAGAACTTACAGGTTTAACCAGAGTGAGATCTTTTGCAGTTGATGATGCTCATATGTTCGTAAGAGAGGATCAATTAAAGGATGAAGTTTGTGATGTAATTGATTTAATTAAAATTGTATTTACCCAAATGGGTTTTAAAGATTTTACCACACAGTTATCTTTCCGTGATGATAATGTTGAGAAGTATGGAGGAGATATTTCTATGTGGGAAAAAGCTCAGAAAGAGATAAAAGAAGCAGCGGATGAGATGAATCTCAATTACATTATTGTCGAAGGTGAAGCTGCTTTTTACGGTCCTAAAATAGATTTTATAGTTAAAGATGTTCTTGGAAGAGAATGGCAGCTTGGTACTGTTCAAATTGATTATGTAATGCCTGAAAGGTTTAACCTTGAATACACTGGTGGTGATGGACAAAAACACAGACCAGTTGTTATTCACCGTGCACCATTTGGTTCCCTTGAACGATTTATCGGAATTCTAATTGAACACTTCGCTGGTGAATTTCCTCTATGGTTAACACCTGTTCAGGCTGTTGTTATTCCGGTGTCACAAAACTATTTTAATTATGCTGAAAAAATTTTTCTTGAATTAAAGAGAAATAATATTAGAGTTGAATTTGATCAAAGGAATGAGAAAATCGGTTATAAGATAAGAGATTGGGAAACTAAAAAAGTCCCTTATATGCTTATTATTGGGGAAAAGGAAGAAACCGCTGGAAATATTTCTGTTAGACAACACAGAAAAGGAGATCTTGGTTCCTTACCGCTTAATGATTTTATAGAAAAAATAACTGAAGAAATAAAAACAAAATATTATTCAACAAATTAGGGAGGTGTTAAATCGCTCAGGCAGATAGTGTAAGAATAAACGAAGAAATAAAAGCTTCTAAGGTTAGGGTTATTGATGTTGACGGGACGCAACTGGGTATATATACAGTAAGAGATGCATTAAAAATATCAAATGAAAGAGGACAAGACCTGGTTGAAATTGCACCGCAGGCTCAGCCACCAGTTTGTAAAATAATTGATTATGGAAAATTCAAATATGAGCAGCAAAAAAGAGAAAAACTTCAAAAGAAACATCAACAGGTTACTACATTAAAAGAAATAAGGCTGCATCCAAATACTGATGTGCATGATTTTGATTTTAAAGTTAGGCATGCAATTAGTTTTATTGAAGACGGAAATAAAGTGAAAGTTGCTGTTTTATTTAAGGGAAGGGAAATGGCTTACACCGAACAAGGACAAGAACTCTTAAAAAAATTTGTTGAAAAACTTGAAGATATTGCTAAAGTAGAAAGCGAAATAAAACTGGAGGGAAGGAATATGAATGTTATTCTTGTCCCTGACAAAAAAGGAAAGAAGAAATAATAAGGATAATAAAATGCCGAAAATGAAAAGTAATAAAGGTGCGCGTAAATCATTTAAAAAAACTGCCACCGGAAAATTTAAAAGAAAAAAAGCTTTCAAAAGTCATATCCTCACTTCTAAAAGCCGGAAGAGAAAAAGAAATTTAAGAAAGGCTACATTGGTCTCTAAAGCCAATGAGAAAAAAGTAAGTTTAATGTTAAAATAAATAAAAGGTTAGAATAAAATGCCACGTGTACGTAATAAAGTAGCTTCTCACAGGAGAAGAAAAAAAATACTTAAGCAGGCAAAAGGGTATTGGGGTGCGAGAAGTAAAGTTCATACTATTGCAAAAACCCATGTTGAAAAAGGTCTTGTTCATGCTTATCGGGATAGGAAACTAAAGAAGAGAACTTTCAGGCAATTGTGGATTATTAGGATTAATGCTGCAGCAAGAATGAATGGAACAACTTATTCCAGTTTAATTCATGGTTTGCAGGAGAAAGGGATAACTATCAACCGAAAGATTCTTGCAAATCTTGCTGTAGAAAATCCATCTGCTTTTACTGAAATAGTTAAATTTTCCGTTAATTAATATTTCTGTATTTCTTAAGACTAATATTAAACCCGGTTTCTTTTTGGAAATCGGGTTTATTGTATTTTTAGGCGTTTCTTTTATTATTTTAATCAAACCTTTTTATTTGAAATATGCTTACCAAAGAAATTCAACATGTAAAAGAAGAATCTGAGAAGGATTTTTCATCTGTTGATAATCCAAAAGAACTTGAAGAACTCAGGATAAAATATCTGGGCAGGAATGGAATTTTAGTGCAACTGTTTGAAGAGTTAAAGAAAGTTCCTAAAGAAGATAAACCTGCAGTTGGGAAAAATCTTAATGAACTTAGAAACTTATTGACAGAGAAATATAATCTTCTTAAGACAGATTTAGAAAAAACGGATGACACTTCAGAAGAAAAAATTGATTTAACTCTTCCCGGCACGATTAGAACAATTGGCAGTAAGCATATAATCATACAAACCCTTGATGAGATAAAATCAATATTCAAAGGAATGGGATTTTCTGTATTCGAAGGTCCTGAACTCGAATCTGATTATAACAATTTTGAAGCTCTGAATTTTCCGCCGAATCATCCTGCAAGAGATATGCAGGATACATTTTTTGTAAGTGAAAAATTTCTTTTAAGAACTCATACTTCTCCGGTACAAATCAGAGTGATGGAGAGATTTAAACCACCTGTAAGAGCAATTATGCCAGGAGTTTGTTATAGAAACGAAGCTATTAATCCAAGAAGTTATTGTGTCTTTCACCAGGTTGAAGGATTATATATTGATACTGATGTTACATTTGCTGAGTTGAAAGGAACTCTTGTTTCTTTTGCAAAGCAATTTTATATGGATGACCTTAAATACAGGTTTCGGCCAAGCTTCTTTCCATTTACGGAACCCAGTGCTGAAATGGATATAACTTGTTTTATATGTAAAGGTAAAGGCTGTAGAATATGTAAAAATACGGGCTGGATTGAAATACTCGGCTGTGGTATGGTTGATCCAAATGTTTTTAATTATGTAGGGTATGATTCTGAAAAATATACAGGCTATGCTTTTGGTATGGGTATAGAAAGAACTGCTCTGCTTAAGTATGGAATTGACGACATACGCAAATTCTATGAGAACGATTTGAGATTTCTTAAACAGTTTTAACAGAGTAATAATTGAAAGCTTCTCTTAACTGGACTAAAGAATATGTAAACCTGGAAGGAATTCCTGTTCAGGAAATAATTGATAAGCTAACTATGTCCGGACTTGAGGTGGAAGATTTTGTTAATCAACAGGAAATTTATAAAGACTTTGTAGTTGGTTTAGTTACCTCCAAAGAAAAACATCCGAATGCAGATAAATTATCTCTTTGTAAAGTAAATACAGGTTCAGAAGAATTAATAGTTGTTTGTGGTGCTGCTAATGTTGCTTCCGGACAAAAAATTGTTTTTGCACCTGTTGGTACTATTATTCCTTTAAGCGGAATGAAATTAGGCAGAGCAAAGATAAGGGGAGTAGAATCTTTTGGAATGATATGTTCTGAAGCTGAACTTGGATTGGGGAATGATGCCTCAGGGATTATGGTCATAGATAAAAAGCTAAAAGAAGGAACTCCTTTTTCAAAGGCTTTAGGATTTGATGATGTAATTCTTGAGATAGCAATTACTCCAAACCGTCCTGATGCACTTTCACATATTGGTATTGCAAGAGATTTAGCTGCGATTTTTAACAGGGAATTGAAATATCCTGAATTAAAAATAGATGAAGCCAAAGATGAAGCAAAGAATTATGCATCGATTGAAATTCTTGATACTAAAAATTGCCCCCGTTATTCTTCAAGGATAATCAGAAATGTAACAGTAAAAGAATCACCCGAATGGTTAAAAAGTAAACTAACTAAAATAGGTTTAAGACCAATAAACAATATTGTTGATGTAACAAACTTTGTTATGAATGAATTAGGGCAGCCTCTTCATGCTTTTAATCTTGATCAATTATCCGGAAGAAAAATTATTGTAAAAAGCACAAAAGAAAAAATGAAATTTACCACTCTTGATTCTAAAGATAGAGAGTTACCTTCAGGAACATTAATGATATGTGATGGGGAAAAGGAAGTTGCAATCGCAGGAGTAATGGGAGGTGAAAATTCAGAGGTAACTTCGGAAACAAAAAATATACTTTTAGAAAGTGCACATTTCAATCCTTCTCATATAAGAAAAGTTTCAAAAGCTTTAGGATTAAATTCAGATGCGTCTTACAGGTTTGAAAGAACTGTAGATCCTAATAATACAGATTATGCTGTAAACAGAGCCTCAATGCTTATTGCTGAAGTTTCAGGTGGCGAAATCCTCAAAGGCTTGATTGATGTTTATCCTGAAAAAATAAAAGAGAAAGAAGTTCAGCTTAGATTTGCAAGAGTAAAAAAAGTTTTAGGGTATGAAATTCCGAAAGAAAGTATAAATAAAATTCTTAATAAACTTGGATTGAAAACTATTTTGCAATCTCAGGATGAAATTAGATTACAAGTTCCTACTTACAGACCTGATCTTGAAAGGGAGGTTGATTTAATTGAAGAAGTTGCCAGGATATATGGATATGATCAAATTCCTGCTGTTCCCAAAATTACTATCACTCTTGAAAAAAAATATGATGAATCAGTTTTTACGGATGAAATCAGGGAAATAGCTACAGGCTTAGGTTTATATGAGATCCTAAATAATCCATTAATAGATGAGAGGTCGGCTTCATTTGATGGAAGACCGATAAAGATTCTCAATCCTCAAAGTGTAGACATGGCATATCTTAGAACTTCACTTATTCCGGGTGGTTTAATTGTTGCCGCAAATAATATTAACAAAGGAGAGAAAAATCTATCTTTTTTTGAAATTGGCAATATCTTTAACAAAATAAGTGAAAACGAAATAAATTCATTTGAAGATTTTATTGAAGAACGCCGTTTACTTTTCATTCTTACAGGAAAAGAGAGAAAAAAAAAATGGAACTCTACGGAAAAAGTGGTTGATTTCTTTTTACTTAAAGGATTGGTTGATAGTTTTATAACAAAGTTTTCTCTTGACAATGTTTTAAATGATTCATATTATCACAGTGGTAATAGAAATTTTGCTTATTACTTTACCAAAAATCTGAAGGAAAAGGTAATTGGCTTAGGTGGAAAGGTAAGTAAAGATGTTCTTAAACAATATGATATTGATCAGGATGTTTATTGCTTTGAGCTTTATCTTGAAGAATTAAAGGAAATTCAACAAAGAAAAAAGTTTTATTCACTGCCAATAAAATTTCCAAAAGTTGTTAGAGATTTTGCTTTTATACTTGATAAATATATTACTTATGAAGAGCTTATAAATTTTATTAAAGCAGAAGGCTCTAATCTACTTAATAATGTAAAGTTATTTGATTTGTTTGAAAACGAATCTATTGGTAATGATAAAAAAAGTATGGCTTTCAGCTTAGAATACCAGGCTAAAGACAGAACTTTAACAGAAGATGAGGTGGAAAAAGAATTTCTTCATCTCATAAAGTTGATTGAAAAGAAATTTAATGCAAAATTAAGAGGTATTTAATGCAGGAAACTTCCAAACAGGAAGTACTCTTAAGTGATCTCAGCGTAATTCAGTCCCAGGTGGAAATTCTGGCAAATAAATGCAAAGATATAACTGAAGTTAATATTGAATTAGAAACACAATTATCTGAATTGAAAAAAGAAAAAACCGATTTAACTCAAAAAATTTCCAGGATTGAAACTGAACTTCATAATATGAAAGAAAAATCAGGAACAGGACTTTTTAATTCTCTTAATGAAAAAGAAAGGGAAGAATTGAAAAAAAATATTGGAGATTTGATTTCAAGAATTGATTTTCATTTAAGTTCTTAAACATTGTGTTAGTTTGATGGACAAGACATAAATGACTGATAAGAAGAAGCTCAAAATAAAAATATTCGATAAAGAATATTCCTTGATTGTTGAAAATGAGGAAATAGCAAAAGAACTTGCTGTTTATGTTAACAAGGTTATGGAAGAAACAAAGGAAGAACTTCCAGATCAACCTGTACAAACAATAGCTATTATTGCTTGTTTAAATATTGCTTATGATCTCTTTTTAGAAAAAAATAAAAACAGAGAGTTATTAATCCAGGCAAGCGATAAAATTAAAAAGCTCAAGCTTCTTCTTAACGAAGTAAGAATGTCAGACCCATCATAAAACAAACTTTCCGCTCTGCCAGTTCACAGCGATAAGAAAAACTAACAGTTGGATCTAATAGGGAGTTTGACTCAAGACGTCTATTACAGGCCTCATCCTGGTTCGTCCGGGAAATCTAACTTAGTTGGAACAGAGGAAGTAAAAAGCGTTCTGGCGGATTCCCACTGTGTATAATAGGGTTTTTCTCTATTAAATGTACTGGCAGAAGCGGTTTAAATATTTAATCTATCACGGAGGAACAATGGATCCGATACAGTTAATACTCTTGGCGATTGTTCTTGTGGTTGTTTTTTTCTACCTGGGTTGGATGTTTAATTCCAAAATTGGTAAAAAAAGTATTGCTTCGTCTGAGGAGAGAGCAAAGCAAATAATTAATGATGCCCAGAAGGAATCAAATAATCTGAAGAGAGAAAAGTTACTAGAGGTAAAAGATGAATGGTATAAGAAAAAAACAGAATTCGATAATGAAGTTCAGCAGAAAAGGCAAAAAGTTGCTAACCTTGAAAAACAATTAGTCGCCAGGGAAGAGAGCACTGAAAAAAAATTTGAATTGGTTCTAAAAAAAGAAAGGGAAAGCAGACAACTTGAAAAAGAGGTACAAGAACAAAAAAAGTTAATTGAACAAAAACTTGCAGAATCAAAAAAATTAGAGGAAGAACAGAACTTAAGATTAGAAAAAATTTCCGGGTTAACTGCCGATGAAGCAAAAAAAATGCTTCTCGAAAATATGGTTAATCAGGCTAAACAGGATTCTACTGTTTTGATCAAGGAAATTGTTGATAATGCAAAAGCTGAAGCCAAAAAAGAAGCTCAGAAAGTTATTGTTCAGGCAATTCAGCGAACTGCTGCCGACCACACAGTAGAAACAACCGTTTCTGTTGTACAAATCCAAAATGATGAAATGAAAGGGCGTATTATTGGTAAGGAGGGAAGAAATATACGTTCATTTGAAGCTGTAACTGGAGTTGATGTAATTGTAGATGATACACCTGAAGCAGTTATTCTTTCTTCATTTGACCAATTCAGACGAGAGGTGGCAAGAGTGTCACTTGAAAGACTTATTGCCGATGGCAGAATTCATCCTGCTCGAATTGAGGAAGTTGTTGAGAAAGTTAAACAAGAGCTTGAAGAAGATATGATCAAGGAGGGAGAAAATACAGTTCTTCAACTTGGCTTACACAATATGCATCCTGAATTAATTAAACATATCGGTAGAATGAAATACCGTTCCAGTTATGGACAAAATCTTTTAGGTCATAGCATCGAAGTAGCTTATTTAACAGGGATTATGGCTGCTGAACTTGAGCTTGATATATCTCTTGCAAAAAGAGCAGGTCTACTTCATGATGTTGGTAAGACTGTAGATAAAAATGTTGAGGGACCTCATGCTCTTATTGGTTATGAATTAACCAAAAAGTATAAAGAACATCCTATCGTTGTAAATGCTGTTGGTTCACATCATGAAGACATTGAGATGGAACATCCAATAGCTCCTCTCGTTCAGGCGGCAGACGCAATAAGCTGAGCAATACCCGGAGCCAGAAGGGAGCCGCTTGAAGGTTACGTGAAAAGACTTGAAACCCTTGAAGCTTTAGCTAAATCTTTTGAAGGTGTTGCAAAGACATATGCAATCCAGGCCGGCAGAGAAGTTAGGGTTGTTGTTGAGCATGATAAGATTGATGATATTATTGCAGATAAACTTTCACATGATATTGCAACAAAGATTGAACAGGAAATGGAGTATCCCGGACAAATAAAAGTTACAGTTATAAGAGAAGTTAGAAAGATTAGTTACGCTAAATAAAATTTAGATATTTTAATTTAAAGCCTGGAACTTACCAGGCTTTTATTTTCTTAATTCAATGGGCAGCATTTTCTGAATATCAAATTCTGGCTGGAGTTCTTCGCACAAATCACACAGCATCCTTTTAGTGCACTTATTTTTCCAGCATTTAATCTCACCAAACTGAGCAAAAAAGATTCTGGAAAGGTGATCACTTGAACGGCCTTTTAATAATATTAAATCCCCTTCACGAAATTCTGATTTTAGATAGAGGGTTGCTGTTTTTAAATCTATAAAACTTTTAACACATTCAGGGGACATTCCTGCTGCAATTGCTGTTTTTACTGCATAATGTCCATATTCACTGATGAATATTGCTAAGTCTGAAATTTGTGGAGCTGTTCTTCCAAGTTTCTTAAATCGGACACGGGAATTCTCACGAGAATCAGAAACATTACTCATAACTAATACCCGCCGCTTCGCATTAGATTCTTTTAAGACTCGAAAAGCTGCCTGTAAAGTATCTGAAGCACCATTAAATTCATCCCGTATAATGGTAGCTCCACTTGGTAATACAACTGGCTGCATCCTGGCTATAAATGGCTCAACGTGTTCAATTTGTGAAGCAGCTTTACTTAAATCAATTCCACATGAGATTGCTGTTAAAAGGGCTGCAAGAATCGAATTAACCCAATGTTCACCAACTAAATTTGTTTTAACCAATTGAGATTCGGAATTTGTATTTACTTGTAGTGTTAACCGGTCAGGCCATTTTGATGATACCTTATTAGTCCATAAATCAAGTTCACTGGAAGAGCCAAACATTTTAACACGACATTTGCAATTTAAAGCCATCTGTTTTACCCTTTGATCTTCAGCATTAAGTATTGCTAGACCTTTTAGTGAAACTGATTTGAGTATTTGTGCTTTTTCAGTTGCTATATCATCAAGACCGTTGAAATTCCTGGTATGAGTTCCCGCTACTGTAAGAATGATTGCAATATCGGGTTGTACCAATCTTGACAATCTCCTGATTAATCCATGCTTTTCTGTTCCTATTTCAATTATTGCAAACCTGTGCCTTGGTCTTACTCTTAAAATAGTTATAGGAACTCCCGTCGATTGATTCCGGCTGTCAATTGTTTTTATAGTTGGAAAATAGGCTGAAAATATTTTAGCAGTACAATCTTTAGCAGTAGTCTTTCCTACACTCCCGGTTATTGCAATGAATGTTGTTTTAAATAATAAGCGTCTCCATACGTATGCTGTAAAATATAATAATGGGATATAAATTCTTTCCAGAATTCTTTTATAGATCCTTCTCAATTTTTTCATTTAATTACTAACATATATTATTTAGAAAGTTCAGCACCTAAGTTTTAATTCCAAGCACAATTTTGAATGCCAAGAAATTTTTAAATATCTGTAATTTTTTGAATTGAAAGATTTCTTCCATTATTCTTTACTTATGCTAAAGCTAATTAAAAAAAGTAATAAATTATATACAATGAAAAAATTTTATAAATGAGTTTGAAATCTAACAAACTTAAAATTGCAATAACAGGGAATATCGGTTCCGGTAAATCAGCTTTCTGTAATTTTATTTCAGAAAAAGGTTATCCTGTTATTAAAGCAGATGATTTATCTAAAGATATTTTAAAAAATGATAAAGAAGTAAAAGAAAAAGTTATAAAAGAATTTGGTAAAGAATCATTCATCATTGATGAGATTAATAAAAAATTTCTAGCTGAAAAAGTATTCTCAATCCCTGTAAATGTTATTAAAATAAATTCCATCCTCCATCCAAAAGTAAAAAAGAAAATCGGAACTTTAACTAAAGAATATTTTAAAGAGCACAATATTGTATTTACTGAAGCAGCTTTGATTTACGAAGCAGAAATGGAATCTATGTTTGACTATGTTGTTCTTATTTCAGCTGATTACGAAGTTCGTAAAATGAGATCAACCGAGAAAGGAAAACTAAGCCAAGAAGATTTCAGGAAAAGAAATAAAAACCAGATTAAAGATGAAGAAAAGAAAAAACAAGCAGACTTTGTTTTTGAAAATAATGGTTCAATAAAAGAACTAAAAGAAAAGGTTAACCTGCTCATTACTATACTTATAGGATTGGATTCAAGTGCAAGAGCAAGTTCAAGCAGAGAATAAAAATCCATTTACTAATATCAACCAATTGACTAGTTACCAAACTGCAGCCTTCCAGGGCGAACGCGGAGCTTTCAGTGAGATTGCTGCTGAAAGTTATTTTGGCAAATCTATAAACAATCTTCCATCTTATTCTTTTGAAGAGGTTTTTAAAAAAGTTAGAAGTGGAATTGCAGATTATGGTATCATTCCTATAGAAAATACTTTATATGGGAGTGTATTTGAGAATTATGATCTTTTGTTGAGGTATAAAGTATCTGTTGTTGGTGAATTAAATCTGCAAATAAATCATTGTCTTATCTCTTCAAAAAAATATCATCTTAATGAAATAAAGAAAATTTATTCTCATCCACAGGCATTAGGGCAATGTTCCGAATTTCTTAAAACTCTAAAGAGTGTTGAAATTATTCCTTCTTATGATACAGCAGGTTCTGCGCTACTTGCTTTGAAGAATAATGAGGAAACTTCAGCAGCTATTACAAGCAGTCGTGCAGCTAAAATTTATAAAATGAAAATCCTTGAAAAAAATATTCAGAACAATAAAATTAATTATACACGATTTTTTGTAATCAGTAAAAAGAAACCTACAGAAGAACCTAAAAATCCAAAATCAACTTTATCTTTCGATCTGAAGAGTATTCCCGGTGCTTTATACAAAGCCTTAGGAGTTTTTGCAAATGCAGAAATTAATCTTTCGATGATTGAATCAAGACCGATTCCTCATAAACCTTTCCGGTACACTTTTTATATTGATATTGCAGGGAGCTTGAACGACAAAAGAATACAAGCTGCTCTTAAAAAACTTTCAGAAATAACTATTACTATTAAAAAAATCGGTACTTACGAAAAAGGAAAAACATATCAGAGTTGAATTCCGTTTTATTAATTAAATCCAGTAAATTTGAATATTGATTTAAACGGAGTTTTATCTTGCATTTCTTAAATAAACTTATCGTCTCACTTGTAAGATTAATGCCTCACTCAATTGTTTGGATTTTCTCCAAAAGATATATAAGTGGGGAAAATCTTGAGGATGCTGTTAATCTTGTAAAATCTCTGAATGAAAAAGGAATTTATGCAACCATAGATGTTCTTGGCGAAGCTATCAAAAACAAAAAAGAAGCACTTGAAGATAAAAGTAAATGTCTTGAAGTTCTTGAAGCAATAAAAAATAATAACCTTAAGGCAAATCTTTCAATTAAACCTACACAGATGGGATTAGGTCTGGATGAAGAATTCGCTTATCAACAAGTCTCAGAACTTGTTGAGAAAGCCAAAAGAATAAATAACTTTGTGAGAATTGATATGGAAGATTCTCCTCACACTGATTCAACTTTTAGATTGTACAGAAGACTTAGAGAAAAGTATAATAATGTTGGAGTTGTTATTCAATCATATCTTAAAAGAAGCTATAATGATGTTGTTGAACTTAACAAGCTGAATACAAATTACAGACTATGCAAAGGAATCTATATTGAACCTGCGGAGATTGCTTATAAGGAGAGACAAAAAGTAAGAGATAACTTTGTAAATATTCTCAAAGAGATATTAAAGGCAGGTAATTATGTTGGCATTGCAACTCACGATGAATATTTAATTAATGAATCGTACAGGTTGATAAAAGAATTAAATGTTCCCAAAGATAAGTTTGAATTCCAGATGCTTCTTGGAGTAAAGGAAGATTTAAGAGATAAGATAAATGCGGATGGTTATAAGATAAGGATTTATGTGCCGTTTGGAAAACAATGGTATAAATATTCAATAAGACGGCTTCAGGAGAACCCGCAAATTGCAGGGCATATAGTTAAGAATTTATTTAGGATAAAATAGTTTTACAAATTCAAGTGCAAGATTAATACATTCAACCATTCATTTTTACAAAAGTATATTGAATGAATGATTGAATGGAAATGAACAAATAATAATGAATATTCTAGGTATAGAAACTTCCTGCGATGAAACTTCCATTGCAGTAATTTCAAATGATAAGTTAACTGCAAACCTAATTTCCTCTCAGGATTTTCATGCAAAATACGGTGGTGTTGTTCCGGAGCTTTCAAGCAGGGCACACCTTCAAATAATTATTCCTTTAATTAAAGATGCACTTAAGAAATCCAATCTTGAGTTGAAAGATTTTGATCTTATCTGTTCAACTGCTGGTCCCGGTTTAATTGGTGCTTTACTTGTCGGATTAACTTTTGCAAAAGGATTATCATTTTCTCTAAATAAACCTTTTATTCCTGTTGATCATATAGAAGGACATTTATATTCAGGATTTTTAATGGAAGATAAACCTGAGTTTCCATATTTAGCACTTGTTGTTTCAGGCGGGCATACACTTTTAGTTCTTGTAAAAAGTTTTATTGAAATGAAGATACTGGGAACAACTGTAGATGATGCCGCCGGAGAAGCTTTTGATAAAGTCTCGAAGATGCTTGGTTTTCCTTATCCGGGAGGACCTCAGATACAAAAAAACGCAGAATCAGGAGATGAAAATAAAATAGATTTTCCCGTTGCAGAAACCAAAGGTTACGACTTTTCTTTTAGTGGATTGAAGACGGCAGTATTAAGATATATTCAAAAAAAATATCCTGATAAATCGAAAATGACTCAACAGGATTTGTACGATATATCAGCATCATTTCAACAAGCAGTTGTTAAAGCTCTGGTTCAAAAAACCAAGCAAGCAATCGAGAATAATAATATAAAATCTTTGTCTCTTGTTGGCGGCGTTGCCGCAAATAAAAAAATTCGTGAAGCCTTTAACGAACTTTCGCATAAATATCAAAAGAAACTTGTTATCCCTGAACTTCAATACTGCGGGGATAATGCTGCAATGATTGCTTTCAGAGGAAAGACACTTTATGATTCGGGGAAAAGATTTGGATTAGATTACCCGCCATACCCAGGCTTCAAGTTTGAGGATTATAATAAATCAAAATCGTCACTCTGAACTTGTTCCAGGGTCTTTATAAAAGATTCTGAAATAAATTCAGAATGACAGAAGAGGATTTTCTATGATATACCACTCTATCCAAAATTTATTTATTTTTGATTCATGGATAACCTTGATAAAATTCTTGAAGATAGATTGAGTTCACTTACTCATCAGGAGGCTGAAAAACTACTTGATGATCTGAGAGACGAGATTGATAAGCTGGACAAGGCGATTGTTCAGCTTATTAATAGAAGAACCCTTTATGCTGTTTATATTGGAAGAGTAAAAGGTGAACTTGGACTCCCATCTTATTCTCCGGAGAGAGAAAAGGAGATTTCTGAAAAAATAAATTCCTACCTTGAAGAACCATTAACCAAGTCAGCATTGCAAAGGATTTATGAGAGAATAATTGATGAATCAAGAGCTATTCAGAAAGAAGAAGGAACGAGAGAAAACATGCATAAGAATAGAATGAAATGAAGATCAGGTTTAAGGAATTATTATCCCGTAAAGAATTTATTTTCGTTTCAATTTTCTTCTTAGGTATCGTTGTATTCTTTTATTTCACTTTCTTTACATCAAATTATTATGAAGGTAAATCGCCAAAACAATTTGAAATTTCAAAAGGTGAAACTTTTAATGAGGTTGTTGAGAGACTTTATATTCAAGGAATAATACCTTCCAAAATGAATATGAAAATTGCAGGTTTTATTTATGGTGCAGGAAAAAAAATTAGAGCTGCCAGATACAAGATTCCTA
>Ga0154732_1130_pt1 | contig 21958 bp, 16 predicted proteins | sample Rifle2008BG16ft_FD_105740 | JGI IMG/M metagenome (GOLD analysis project Ga0154732, IMG submission 105740) | Ignavibacteria bacterium RBG_16_34_14 | reverse complement strand
GCTTTGTTAAATTAACTTTTTTTTGGATTAACAATTGGATTATTAAATAATGCGGATAACAAAAAAATCCTGCAATTAGGTCTATTGTATCATTCTGAATTCTAATCTTGTCTTTTGGCAGACCGATTTATTGGAATGAATGATAATGTTTTTATTTAGATTGGTAAGATTCTTCGTTGCTTCGCTCCAGAATGACTCTTTGGGACAACTATTTTACTTTAAATAAACAGTTTTAACATTCACAAACTCCTTAATACCAAAAATAGAAAGTTCCCGTCCATAACCAGATTCTTTAATTCCGCCAAAAGGCAAACGAGGATCGGACTTAACAAATTCATTTACAAAACAGCAGCCGGCATTTAATTTTTTGGCAGCAATCTCTTCTCCCCTTTTTACATCTTTTGTAAATACAGCGGCTCCTAGTCCAAAGATCGTATCATTTGCTACTTTAATTCCCTCTTCTTCATCTTTAACTTTTATCAATGCTACAACAGGACCGAAAAGTTCTTCCTCATAAGCAGGCATTCCCTTCTTAACATTAGATAAAATTGTTGGAGGATAGTAAGCTCCTTTTTTTTTTGGAATTTTTCCGCCTAATAAAAGTTTTGCACCTTTCTTTATGCTTTTCTCAACCTGTTTGTGAAGATCATTTCTCAATCTTATTGATGCCTGAGGACCGAGATCATTCTGTTCATCAAAAGGATTTCCCATTTTTTTTGATTTCATATTTTCTAAGAATAATTTTTCAAACTCATCATAAATGCTTTCAACAATAATAAATCTTTTTGCGGCAATGCAGCTTTGTCCTCCATTAATTAATCTTGAATTAACACAAGCTGTAGCAGCCTGTTCAAGATCAGCATCTTCCAGAACCAAGTAGGGATCGCTTCCACCAAGTTCCAGTACAGTTTTCTTTAAAACTGCACCTGCTTTTTCCGCAACGGATTTTCCTGCAGGAACACTTCCTGTAATAGTAACCGATGAAATATTTTTATTATTAATTATTTCTCCTACTGATTTGGAAGAAACAATAATGGTTCTAAAAAGATTTTCCGGAAAATCTGCTTCACGAAAAATTTCTTCGATAGCCAAGGCACTGCCTGTTACATTTGAAGAGTGTTTTAAAATCCCTGCATTGCCAGCCATTAAATTTGGTGCAGCAAATCTGAACACCTGCCAGAAAGGGAAATTCCATGGCATAATTGCAAGAACAACTCCAAGCGGCTGAAAAGTTACAAAACTGTTTGATGCTTCTGTATCAATAATTACATCTGAAAGAAAAGTTTCTGCATTATCTGCAAAGTAATCGCAAACCCATGCACATTTTTCAACTTCGGCGTAAGACTGCTTTATAGGCTTCCCCATTTCTTCGGTCATCAGTCTTGCATATTTCTCTTTTTTATTTTTAAGAATATGCGAAGCTTTTTTCATACAGGATTTCTTTACTGAGAAATCAGTATCCTTCCAGTTTAAGAAAGCTGTATTTGCTTTAATGATAATTGATTCAATTTCCTCTAATGACATTTCTTTATAGGATTTTATTTCTTTTCCGTTTGCAGGATTTATGGATTTAATCATGATACACATTCCTTTTGAACTTTTGTTACATTATTTTAGTCTAACATCTATAATATAAGTTAATCGATGAATATTAAATCTATCCTAATTGTTTTATTGACCTTAATCATCCTAATAATAAATAAAACTGCTGCCCAAACTTTAAGTGGTGAAGAAATTTATAAAAGATGTAGTCCATCAGTTTTGTATTTAATTAGCTATGACTTTAAAAACAAACCAAGTGCAATTGGAAGTGGTGTAATAATAAACAAAGAAGGTCTAATTGCCACAAATTACCACATTTTTGAAAATATGCAGAACATAGCGGCAATATTTGGAAAAGATACAATAAAAAATCTTAGTGTTGTTGCGGCTGATGTATTAAGAGATATTTTAATATTGTATGACGAAACAAATAAATTAAATGCTTCAGCGGAATTAGGAAATTCAGATAGCATTTTGGTAGGTGAAACAATATTTGCTATTGGTAATCCAGAAGGGTTAGAAAAAACATTTTCAGATGGGAGAATAAGTGGTAAAAGATATGATCCATATTTAAATAGAGATATAATACAAATATCTGCACCAATCTCGCATGGAAGTAGTGGTGGTGGTTTATTCAATTCAAAAGGTCAATTAATAGGAATTACATATAGTGGCTTTAAAGAAGGACAAAATTTAAACTTTGCAATTCCAATTAATGACTATCTTAAAATCAGACCATCTAATTTTAAAAATATTTCTGAAATAACGACAAAATTTTATAAAGGTTATAATGCCTTACAATCTGGAAATTATGAAGAATCTCTTAAATATTTTCTAATCATAGAAGGTTTTCTTAAGGACAAACAAAAATCAAAATTTCATGGCGATTTTTTCTTTTTAATTGGTGAAGCTTATAGTCAATTAAAAAATTCACAAAAAGCATTATATTATTTTAATGAAGCTATTAAAATTGACAGTAATTTTGTTGAAGGATATAATAGGATTGGTAGTGAACACATGTTTAGAGGAGAATTAGATGTTGCTGAAAATTATTTTAATAAATCAATTTTATTAGACCCTAATTTTGCTCCAGCTTATAGCAATAAGGGCAGTATATTTTTGATGAATAATAATTTAGATGATGCTTTATTTTTTTTCAATAAAGCTATTCAGATAAATAAATATTTTGCTACTGCTTATAATAATATTGGGGTGCTATTAAACAAAAAGGCAAGTTATAATGAATCTATTAAATACCATTTAATTGCATTACAAATAGAACCAAATATTGGCTTGTATTATTTAGGTTTAGCAAATTCATATTTTGATAAAGAAGAATATGATTCCTCAAAGTTTTATGTCGAAAAAGCTATAAAACTAGATAAGATGTTAGATAAGGCATATATTTTATTGATTGATATATATTGTATTAAAGAAGAATACAAAATGGCTTTAGAACAATGTGAAGTATTTCTGGAGTTATATCCAAGATCTTTTGTTGGATATAACAAAATTGGTCAAATCCATATTATGCAAAATAATTATGATCAATCATTGCAATTCTTTAATAAAGCATTAGCAGTTAATCCTAAAGACCCGAGTACATATTATTATTTAGGTAGATTATATTTTTCCATTAAAAATTTTGATAGTACAAAAATTTTTTTGAATAAAGCTATAGAAAATGATTCATCTTATTCGGCGGCATATAAATATTTAGGATATGTAAAATATGCTGAATTAAATTTTGAAGATGCAATTACAACTTTTCATAAAGCTTTAGAGTTAAATCAATATGACTATGAATTATATTGGTTTTGGGGAGATACCTATAGAGCTCTTTGTAAATTTGATTCTGCAATTATTTTTTATAACAGAGCCTTATCTTTAAATGATAAGAAGGAAGAAATATTATATGATCTCGGGGTTGTTTATGAAAGGCTGAATGATGATTCAGAAGCAATTAAATATTATAAAAAATCCTTTGAAAAAAATAAAAAGTTCTATAAAAGTTATATAGTTTTAAGTTCTTTGTATTTAAAGAAAAATTTATATGATGAAGCAATCGAAATACTAGTCTATATATTAAATCTTGGTTGCTTTGATCCAGGTCTTTATAATAATCTTGCAATAGCATTTATTAATAAAAAGGACTTTATTTCTGCAAAGGTTTACTTAGAGGATGGATTAAGAAAAAATCCTGAAGATGAAGGAATAATGAATTCTTTAAGTAAAGTATTCTACTATTTAGACGAAATAAAAACTGCAATAAAATATGCACAACAGGCTGCAAGATTGGGTTCAAAAGAAGCTCAAGATTGGTTAACCAAAAGTAATCTTACTTGGTAAGTTTCACATCACTCTTTTAATTACAACAAGAGTTTTATCATCTGAATATTTACCATCCTTAGAGAATTTTACCACATCTTCAAGAATGCTATAGGTAATTTCCTTTGGAGAAAGATGTTTATTCTTTCTAAGTAAATTGATTATCCTTTCTTCACCATAACCTTCAAATTCTTCATTTGCTGAATCAGTTATTCCATCAGAATAAATCAGTAGAACATCACCTATCTCAAAGTTTATATTTTCAACTGTATATTTTGCATGAGGAGAAGGACCAAGAACAGGACCTGTTGGATTAAGATAAATTATCTCATCGGATTTACTTCGAATAAAAAATGGCGGGTTATGCCCGGCATTTGAATAAAGAAAGAGTCCGCCTTTATCTCTTGAAAGCTCTCCATAAAAAAGTGAAGAGAATTTATCATCGGCAAAAATTTTATTTACAAGCTGGTTCATTCTTTTCATAAGAGAAGTAATCTTAATCTCAAAATTGCAGGCCATTCTTAAAGCACCCGAGATGTACATTGCCTCCGCAGCAGCAGCAACACCTTTGCTTGCAGCATCGCCGATTGTAACTCCAAGTCTTTCCTGTTCATCCCCAACTTCAAGATAATCGAAAAAATCACCTCCAACAATTTCAGCAGGATCAGTGATACCGAATAACATATAATTTTGGAACTTGTATTCATGTTCAGGCAAAATACTTTTCTGAAGCTCTCTTGCTTTATCAAGATCTGCTTTAAGTACCTTTGCACTGTGGCTGTATCTTTTGGCTTTGATTTGGGAGGTAAGGGCAGTTGCAATAATATTCAGAGTTATGCGAAGTTCTTCATCAATGTTACCGCTATTCAATGCAAGTATATATTCATAATATGATTTACTGTCAACTTTTAATTTCTCGCCAACACCTGAAGCAGAATATTTAAAAATTCCTTTACTGCGAAGCTCCTCGTCTGTTTCACTTCCTAATATTGTTCTCTCTTTGGCAATTAAATCAAACATCGGGTATCGCGCGATTATGATTTGAAAATTCTCATCTATCTTTTCAACATTTCCGGTCTGGTAAAGAAGATTATAGGCTTCTTCCTTCAGATTAAGTTTCCACAACCTTCCGCCGTTAACATAAATTTCTTCCTTATCAATAATCTGGTTAATAACCTCAATAAGCATTTCCTTCTCTGAGGAGAAGTTCTGGTTTGCTATTGTTTCAACTGTCTTATATAATTTTTTCTGGTCCATCAGTAAAATAATTCTCTTATTGCTTCAAAAATTTTTTTTATCTTAAAATCCTAATCAACTAATATAATTTTTGTTTGTTCAAATTTATTCTGAATAAAAATTAATCATATCTTCTATTGCTTTATAACAGACAGGACAAAAATTGTCAACCGAAAGCGAGTGCATAGTGCAATCTATTTTTGGACGATAAACGCCTTTGGCAGTATAACCTCCGCCTTCAAAAGCACCGACAACATTTTTATATTTTTCCTCATTCGGTGTGGGAATAGGAACATCATCATCTACTATATCTTTCCACTTGGAATCAAAATCTATAAGCGTAGTAAGATTTGCTTCAATGGGTTCAACATCAAGAGGATAAAAATTTTCATAAGCAACATCCGAGGTGTAATACTCATCGGCAAGTCCTGCAAAACCATGGCCAAACTCATGCACAGTTATATACTTTTCAAATTTATTTTTATTTATGCACACAGAGTAATGATTATAAATTGCGCCGCCGCCATATTTATCAGAATTAACAAGAATAAATATCTGATCATAAGGTGCATTCGCTGCAACATCACAAACAGTTTTATAATCTCCGGTCATTAAATATCTGTCAAGATCAAATGTAAAAAAATTTGAATTCATCAGGGTTTTCTTCCAGATATTGTCTGCAGGAATATCAGTTCCCGATTCTTCAGAAGGTGCTTCAACTCCATAAATATTAAACTTATTTTTATTTTCTTTATAAGGAGAAGAATTAAAAAGATGGTGAGAAAATTCCTCACAATCTTTCTTGAACAATTCCATTTCTTCTTTTGTGTATCCTTCAGGAATAATAACTATATCCACTTTATTTGAAGGGTCGCCGTTTTTCAGAACATTAAAGGTTGGATATTTATGCCTGTTATCTTTTTTAATAAAATAATTTGCCGGATCAATTTCATACTCAAATTTTTTAACAGGGTTATTTTTCTTATCTCTACTATAAAACTCAACTCGTACAGTTTTTTTAGGATAAGGAATAACAACAACTTCATTAAAACCCTTTGTTGTTGTTTTTGCTTCATCTACAGTTTGCCATTCACTAAAAAGAGTTGTGTAAGTTTTAGAAAAGATAAGCTCATCAGTTTCTTTATCAAAGACTTTGATTATATAATCACCATAATTAAAAATATCCAATAGATTTTTCTTTGAACCACCCCAGTATGGTTCTTCAATCAATTCATCCATTGCATAGAAATCATTTTGCCAATCACCAAAATGATAGTAATCTATTCTCAGAGATTTGTTAAGAAAATAATCATCAAAGTTTATTTGGGAATATGAAAAAGGAAGAATAAAGAATGCTAAAAGAATGATATATTTTTTCATAAATGTAGTTTTGTTTTGTTAATAAAATGTTTCTGTGTCATTGCGAATCCCGATTTATCGGGATGAAGCAATCTCAAAATTATCTCCATATTAATCTTAGAGATTGCTTCGCTCGGAGACTCGCTCGCAATGACATACTCAGATTTTAATTTTTCTTGAGCCGGGTTTTACTAATTCAATTCCTTCTTTGCAAAGAGGACATTCTTCCTGAGAAAATGATATTGCATCAAGCTTAATTGTACTGAATTGTGGATAGGAAAAATTTACTTTTCCATTACTGCGATCAACTATGTAACCAACGCCAACAACTTCGGCACCATAATTTTTAACTATATCAATAACCTCAAACACAGATCCACCTGTTGTAACAACATCTTCACAGACTAAAACTTTCTCACCTTTTTCTAAACTAAAGCCTCTTCTTAAAGAAAGAGTTTTATCTTCCCGTTCAGCAAAGATTGATCTCTTATTTAGCTGTCGTGCAACTTCCTGTCCAACAATAATTCCTCCTATTGCCGGCGCAATTACAGTATCAATTTCAGTTGAATGATAATGATCAGAAATTAATCCGCAGATCTTTTCTGCATATTCCGGGTATTGTAAAACTTTTGCGCATTGGAAATATACATTACTATGGTGACCGGAAGTAAGCAGAAAATGTCCTCTTAACAACGCACCTGTATTTTCAAATATTTCCAGGATTTCTTTCCTGCCTGCCGGCAGGTACGGTTCACTCAAGTTCATTTAAAAATTCTCCGAAAACTCTGTGGAACTCTGTGTAATCTCTGTGGATCTCCGTGTAACTAATTTTTTTAAAAATCACACTGAGTTCCACTGAGAAGACACTGAGATTCACAGGGTATAACAAGTTGTGTAACAGATTCTGCAAGATGGAAAGGTTAGAAAGAAAATTTAATCTATTCTTCATTTAGAAAGTTTATCAATAATTGCAGCAAGCTTAAAATCTTTTTCGGTAACACCACCTTCGCTATGTGTTGAAATAGTGATTTTTACTTTATTCCATGAGTGAAGAAAAATATCAGGATGATGATTCATCTTTTCAGCTTCATCTCCAACTTTATTTACAAAATTTAATGCTTCTTTGAAATCTTTAAATTGATAATCACTCTGAATTTGGTTGTTATCGAAATTCCAGTTATCGACATTTTTCAGCTTATTCATTATTTCATTTGAACCAAGTAATGCCATTTTACACCTCTAATCTTTTTACAAATTCTCCATAGGAGTCCTTTGGACATTCAAATTTAAACAAAAAAAAGCGTCCCGAAAAGTGGGACGCTTTTTATTAAAAGTATGCTAATCCCCTTAGGAACCTTCGGTAGAATCACTCTTTGATTCACCGGCAACTTCCTCCTCTAAATTTTCATCAACAAAAATCAATTCTTCAGATGGAGGATAATGTTTTGCAAGTATCTTTGAACCTTCCTTAAACGTTCCTCTAAGAATTTCTTCAGCAATAGGATCTTCAACATATTTCTGGATTGCCCTTCTTAAAGGTCTTGCACCGAACTTCTGGTCAAATCCTTTCTCAACAAGGAAATTCTTTGCCGATAGATCAAGAGCAAAGTGCATCTTATTATCTTTAATATTTTTATGAAGGTCTTTCAATTCGATATCAATGATCTTAAGAATATCTTCTTTAGTAAGATTTCTGAATACAATTGTTTCATCAACCCTATTTAAAAATTCAGGATTGAAAAGTTTTCTCATTGCATCTTCAACTGTATTTTTCAGAGATAGATATTGATCTTCAGCCTTTTCAGAACCAAAACCGAAGGAACCAATATTCTTAATATCCCGTGCACCGATATTCGAAGTCATTATAATTATTGTATTCTTGAAATCTACTTTTCTTCCAAGCGAATCGGTTAAAGTTCCATCATCCAGAACCTGCAGCAATATGCTGAATATATCCGGGTGAGCTTTTTCAATTTCATCAAACAATACTACTGAGTAAGGTTTCCTGCGGACTTTTTCTGTAAGCTGTCCGCCTTCTTCATATCCAACATATCCGGGAGGAGCTCCAACCAATCTTGACAGAGAGAATTTTTCCATATACTCACTCATATCAATCCTGATTAAAGCATTCTCGCTATCAAAAAGATAACGGGCAAGTGCTTTGCATAGTTCTGTTTTACCAACACCTGTAGGACCAAGGAAAATAAAACTACCGATAGGTCTGTTGGGATTCTTTAATCCTGCTCTTGTTCTTCTAATAGCTTTTGTAAGTTTGGAAACCGCTTCATCCTGTCCCACAATCTCCATCTTAAGAGCATCTTCCATCTTAAGAAGTTTTTCAGATTCTGTTTGCGCAACTCTGTTAACTGGAATTCCGGTCATCATTGCAACAACGGTTGCGATATCTTCTTCATTAACATCATGAATAACATCTTTAGTTTTATTTTCCCATTCACGTTTTGCAATTTCAAGCTCTGACTGGAGATTTCTTTCTTTATCTCTTAATCTTGCTGCTTCTTCATAATCCTGTTTTTTAACAACAGATGCTTTCTCATGACGAACATCCTCAATCTTTGCTTCAAGATTAAGTACATCTTCAGGAACTTCAAAATTACCCATATGAACTCTTGAACCTGCTTCATCGAGAACATCAATTGCTTTATCGGGATGATGTCTGTCCGTAATATATCTTGAACTTAAACGCACAGCAGATTCAATTGCATCATCAGTGTATTTAACTCTATGATGCTCTTCATATTTAATTTTAATGTTATTAAGAATTTGCAGAGTCTCATCATAAGTTGGAGGATCAACCATTACTTTTTGAAATCTTCTGTCAAGAGCACCATCTGTTTCAATATATTTTCTGTATTCATCAAGAGTAGTAGCGCCGATGCACTGAATATCACCTCTTGATAATGCTGGTTTAAACATATTGGAAGCATCTAGTGAACCGGATGCGCCGCCTGCACCAACAATAGTATGAAGCTCATCAATGAAAAGGATAACATCCTTTGCTTTTTCAAGCTCATTCATAAGAGCTTTCATTCTCTCTTCAAACTGTCCTCGGTATTTTGTTCCTGCAACCAAACCAGCAAGATCCAAAGTAACAACTCTTTTATCCTGTAATGTTCTTGGAACTTTCTTTTGAACTATTCTTAAAGCCAAACCTTCTGCAATTGCTGTTTTACCAACTCCGGGTTCACCAATAAGAACAGGATTGTTTTTCTTTCTCCTGCTGAGAATCTGAGCAACACGTTCAATTTCTTTTTCACGTCCAACAACAGGATCGAGTTTGTCTTCTACTGCAAGTTTTGTAACATCCCTTCCAAAATTATCAAGTACCGGAGTTTTAGTCCTTTCAACTTTTTTATCAGGAGGATGAGGAACAGAACCACCAATATCTTTAGCTCCTTTACTTGAAAGCATTGCATTCAATTCTGCTCTTGCACCATCATAAGTTACATTAAATTGATGAAGAATCTGAGTTGCAATATTATCTTCATCTCTTAATAAAGAAAGTAAAAGGTGCTCTGTACCAATAACATCAGCTTTATAAATTTTAGATTCTATCTGAGTAATCTTTAAAACTTTTTCTGCTTGTTTAGTTAGAGGAATGTTTCCAATAGTAAGTGTACCACCGGAAGTTCTTACGGTATCTTCTATAGCTTTTTTTAATTTTATCATATCACAATCAAGGTTACGAAGTATTCTTACTGCAACACCCTGACCTTCCCGAATTATTCCCAACAGAAGATGTTCGGTTCCAATATAATCGTGCCCTAGTCTTAAAGCCTCTTCACGACTTAATCTTATTACATCCTGCAATCTATCTGAAAAATTTCCATCCATCTAATTTTCCTCTTTACGATTAACATTGACGAACATTTTATAAATGTTCAGTGATTTTAACTATTTAAATAACTACCTTGTTTAATGGGGCACTTGTAGCCCTCCATCAAAAAATCATATTTACGTTCTATAATGATATTAGCAAAAAGCTTTATTAAATCCAATAATAAGTGAACTCCAACAACTTAGCAAATTATCACGTACAAATTAAAGGATTCTCTCAATATCACAAAAGACAATAATTATACCAGATATACACTCAGATGTTTCTTGAACAACTATTAACAATTTACATCGTATATTCCTTTGATAGATTAATTGACTGTTACACATTGTATTCTATTAAGTAAAATTTTGTACTGAAAGCATACAATTATTACTTTGAATCGTTTACTCGTTATTTGCTAAAAAACTAAATTTGTGGTAAAATTAAAAACACGATCTAAATAATTGGAGTTATTATGGAAGCAATTACAGGGGTATCTATTATAGTTATAATAGGAATAATCCTTTTTCTTATTCTTTTTCTCTATTTCGTTCCGTTGGGTTTATTTATTACCGCATTCTTTTCGGGAGTAAAAGTAAAAATATTCAGAGACCTAATTGGAATGAGACTTAGAAAAGTACCACCCGTAGTTATTGTCAGAAGCATGATAACCGCGACAAAAGCCGGTATTAAGGTTGAAATGGGAAAATTAGAAGCCCACTTTCTTGCCGGAGGAAATGTTATTAAAGTTATTAATGCTCTGGTATCTGCTGATAAAGCAAACCTCGGTTTAACTTTTGAAAGAGCTACAGCAATTGATTTGGCAGGAAGAGATGTTCTTGAAGCTGTTAAAATGTCAGTTATCCCTAAAGTAGTTGAAACCCCTATGGTAGCTGCAGTTGCAAAAGATGGAATTCAATTAAAGGCAATTGCAAGAATAACTGTAAGAGCAAATATTGAACGTTTGGTAGGTGGTGCGGGTGAAGCTACAATTCTAGCACGTGTTGGGGAAGGAATAGTTTCAACAATCGGTTCAAGTACAAGCCACAAAGAAGTGCTCGAAAACCCTGATAAAATTTCTAAAAGTGTTCTAGCAAAAGGTTTGGATTCAGGTACTGCTTTTGAAATTCTTTCTATTGATATTGCAGATGTTGATGTTGGAGAAAATATTGGTGCTAAACTACAAACTGACCAGGCAGAAGCAGATCTTAAAATTGCAAGAGCTAAAGCTGAAGAGAGAAGGGCAGCTGCTGTGGCTGTTGAACAGGAAATGATAGCTGAAGTAGCTAAGCAAAGAGCAAGAGTAGTTGAAGCAGAAGCTGAAATTCCAAAAGCTATGGCTGAAGCTTTCAGATCCGGTAACCTTGGGATTTTTGATTATTACAAAATGAGAAATCTTCAGTCGGATACGGAAATGAGGGAATCAATTGCAAAACCTGAAAAGAAAAAAGACGAATCAAATATCTAATGGATGATATATTCCAAATATTAATTTATATTTTTATTATAGTTAGCTTTCTAGCCTCTTTATTTAAGAAGAAGCAAAAACCACAGGATAAAAGTAGCGAACCAGCTTTTAAACCTACTCCTCAGCCAAGGATGGAGACAAAACCTTCCCAGCAGGAAGACTATGATATCTTAAAAGAAATAGAGAAGATGTTTAAAACAGAAATTCCAGCTCCTCAAAAAGAAAGGGAAATGACTCTTCAAAAAGAGAATATAGAAACTCCTTCGGAACATACAAGGTCCGAAGATTGGCATCAACCTTCTCAACAAGAACATAAAGCTACCTTTTCTGAGCATACTCCAGAAATGTGGGAAGATAAAAGAAGAAAAACTGAAGAGAAACGGAAAGTTGTTAATGAAAAAATTATTAAACAGGCGACAATGTTTGAAAAACATCTTACGAGAACAGATGGAGAAAAATCCGATATTAGAAAAAATATGAAGCAAAGATTTAAAGAACCTGCATCTTTAAAAGAATATATTATTTTCTCAGAAATAATTGGAAAGCCAAAAGCATTACAGGAATGATTCAAAAGAAATATAAGCTGAAAAGAATTAATGAAACGGGCTTTACAAAACCTATTATTGATGAAGCCCGTTTCGTTATTAATTATAAGAACGAACTGAATCCTGCACAATATGAGGCTGCTTCTGCTGTTGATGGCGCATACTTAATTATTGCAGGTGCGGGAACCGGAAAAACAAGAACTCTCGTTTACAGAGTTGCAAGATTAGTTGAACTTGGTTATGACCCTCAATCAATTCTACTTCTGACTTTTACACGCAAAGCTGCAAATGAAATGATGAACCGTGCTGCAATTCTTCTGGATCACCGATGCTCTAAAATTCTTGGCGGTACTTTTCATTCTTTTGCTAATTCGGTTTTAAGGAAATATTCCAAAGCTGCTAATCTTGATCCTTCATTCACAATTCTTGATCAGGGAGACACACAGGATGTTATAAATCTTATAAGGACACAAAGCGGATTTATTGGAAAAGAAAAAAGATTTCCTAAAAAAGAAACCCTTGGAAAAGTGTACAGCTTAAGTGTTAATACCGGAAAAAAGGTTGAAGAGATTATCGAAGAAGATTACCCTCATTTTATTGACCAGCTTAATAAAATTCTTGAGATACAAAAAATCTTTACGGAATATAAAAGAAGAAATAATCTTCTTGATTATGATGATCTGCTCGTTTATCTGAAAAATTTTCTTGAGGATTTTAATCCCGGGACTAAATCTCTATTAAGCTCGATCAAATTTGTAATGGTTGATGAATACCAGGATACAAATAAGCTTCAGGCTGATGTTGTTAAAGGTCTTACTCAGATTAATAAAAATATTATGGTCGTTGGAGATGATTCACAGGCAATTTATTCCTTCAGAGGTGCAAACTTTAAGAACATTATTGAGTTCCCAAAACTCTTTAACGATGTTCAAATCATTAAGCTTGAAGAAAATTACAGAAGTACACAGGAAATTTTAAACTTTGCTAACCAGATTACAGAAGGTGCTATTGAAAAATATACAAAGCATCTTTATGCAATTAAACCCGGCGGTGAGCTTCCTTTTATAGTTGCTGCTTCTACAGAAAATCTTCAATCAAAATTTATTGTAGAAAAAATACTTGAACTTAGAGAAGAAGGTGTTCCACTTGGAGAAATTGCTGTTCTTTTCAGATCCTCATTTTTTTCATTTGATCTTGAAATTGAATTAACAAAAGCAAACATTCCTTTTCAAAAATTCGGTGGGATGAAGTTTGTTGAATCTTCTCACATTAAAGATGTTCTTGCGTTTCTCAGAATTGCATCCAACCCAAAAGATGTTGTAAGCTGGTACAGAGTTTTACTTTTGCATGAGGGGGTTGGACCAAAAACCGCACAAAAAATTCTTGATGAACTTGCAACCGCAAGACTAACTATAAAAGCAAACCCTGAGAATATTACTAACTTCAGTTACAATGACCGGATTGTAAAGCTTTTTCAGCTCTTATATACACTTCATACAAAAAATGATTTGCCTTCAGAAAAGCTTGATCTTGTTCTTGAATATTATTATCCAATCTTTAAAAATATTTATGATGATTTCAACAAACGGAAGAAAGATCTTGAGATATTCCAGAACATATCTGAGAATTATAAGTCACTTGACTCGCTTTTGGCAGATATGGCTATCGAACCTATAATTGACAGCGTAATTGATGTTGAAGCCACCGACCGTGAAGATGAATATCTGACTCTCTCTACTATACATTCGGCAAAAGGACTTGAGTGGCATTCTGTTTTTATCATTCATGCCGTTGAAGGTTACTTTCCTTCCAGCAGATCGTACGATAATATTGATACTCTTGAAGAAGAACGAAGACTTATGTATGTAGCATCAACAAGAGCAAAGCAAAATTTATTTGTTACTTACCCAATGAACCTTTATGATCGGGAAGCAGGAATTACTCTTTCAAAACCTTCAAGGTTTATTTCAGAAATGAATCCGCAGCTTGCAGAAGGATGGCTTATTGATGAAGACTTTTAACAAGTAAATTCTGTCTAATGTTATTTCCTGTTTTAATTATTCTGATTTTTCTATTTCTGCTAATTAACCTTCTCTTTTACATTTCAATAAAAAAGACTTTCTCAAAAAATATTATTCAAAGTTATGAAACTAAGATTTCAATTATAGCTGCAGCAAAAAATGAGGAGGAGAATATTGCAAATCTCATTGATGCTCTTGATAAACAGGATTATGATAGAAATCTTTTTGAAGTAATTATAGTAGATGATAGTTCAACTGATAAAACCTATGAATTTACCTGCAGAGAAATAACTGATAAAACAAATTTCAAAATCATTAAAGCTGATTCAAAACTCTTCTCAGGTAAAAAAGGTACATTAACAATCGGAATCGGAAAAACTCAGAATGATTTCATAATGATTACCGACGCTGATTGTACTCCGCAAAAAGATTGGGTAAAAATTTATTCGGGAATTTTTTCTGAAGGATTTGATTTTGTCTTTGGTGTAGCTCCATTCATTAAAGAAAATTCATTTATAAATTATCTTTCCTGTTTTGAAAATATCAGGACAAGTATTATTACTTTTTCTGCAGCAATTCTAGGATTTCCATATTCAGCAGCAGCAAGGAACTTTGGTTTTAAAAAATCATCTTTTGAAAAGATTAGGGGTTATTCAAATACACTCGAAACACTAAGCGGCGATGATGATTTATTAATTAGAGAAGCTGTTAAAAATAAAATGAAGATAGGTTTGGCAACTGAGAAAGGATCATTTGTTTATTCTAAAACAAAAAATAATTTTAAAGATTATCTGAAACAGAAAGCAAGACATACACAAACTTCTCTTCATTATCTGTCAAAACACAAACTCTTTTTAGCTTTATGGCATTTACTGAATTTATTTTTTCTCTTCTCTCCAATTTTAATTTTTGTTGATACAATCTTCCTATCATTATTTATTGTAAAGATCCTTACAGATATGATAGTCGTTTTCAATCTTCAGAAATATTTTGAATATAATTTTAGTCCTTTAAGGATATTTTATTTACAGATTACTTACGAATTATTTCTTATTCTTAATTTTTTTAATGCACTTATTGGAAAAACTGATTGGAAGAAATAAAATTCCTTTTTGCTTTATACATTTAAACAAATATTTTTGAATAGCTATAAATCAATTTACAATGGATTATAAAGAATTAGCTGAAAAAGCTATTAAAGCAAAATCAAAAGCACTACCTCCATACTCTAATTTTCATGTTGGAGCCGCATTATTAACTGAGAATGAGAAAATTTATCTTGGAGGAAATATTGAGAACAGTTCTTACAGTCTTACAGTTTGTGCAGAAAGAGTAGCAGTATTCAAAGCAATCTCAGAGGGTGAAAGAAAATTTAAAGCAATTGCAATAGCAAGTGATGATACTGGCTTTTGCCCGCCTTGTGGAGCCTGCAGACAAGTGCTTCAGGATTTATGCGGTAGTGACATTGATGTGATAATGGTAAATCAAAAAAAAGAGTTAAAGATTCTCAAACTTTCTGAACTTCTTCCCCTTCCATTTGGAGATGATAAACTTAAAAAATTATGAATGTTGACTGTTAAATGTTGAATCTTTTTTAATTCAAAATCCAAAACTCAAAATTTAAAATTTCTATGAACGAATTTGAACTGCACTCAATACCTGGAGAAACCGGATGGATTGAAGTAATAGCCGGCTGTATGTTCAGCGGTAAAACGGAAGAATTAATAAGAAGATTAAGACGCGCACAGATTGCTAAACAGAATGTTAAAATTTTTAAACCAAAAATTGATGCAAGGTTTTCAAACAACTCTATAGTTTCTCACAGTGAACAATCACTTCCATCTATTTTGATAGATGATATTAATGAAGTAATTGAATCTGCAAAAGATGCAAAAGTTATCGGGATTGATGAAGCACAATTTTTCTCTTCTGATATTGTGAACATCTGCAACACATTAGCAAATAATGGTAAGAGAGTAATTGTAGCGGGTCTTGATCAGGATTATAAAGGAATTCCATTTGAGCCGATGCCTCAGCTTCTTGCAATTGCAGAATATATAACTAAAACTTTGGCAATATGTGTTGTCTGCGGAAATCCTGCAGATAAAACCCAGAGAAAAACATCTTCATCAGAAAGAGTTATTGTAGGTGCTTCAGATATTTATGAAGCCCGCTGCAGAAAATGTCATTACATTCCAAATGAAAGTTAAGGTAACCTTATGAATTTTATTGATATCCTGCGGGGATTTTTAGGAATACTGCTTATCGTTGCAATTGCTTTCCTTCTTTCAAACAATAAAAGAAAAATAAACTGGCGGTTAGTGATTGTTGGGCTTGGGCTTCAACTCGTGTTTGCAATTTTTATAATTAAAGGTGATAGTCTCAGGGAAATCTTCTATCCACTTGGCTGGGTAAAAGATTTTTTCTATTGGGTAAGCGGTTTCTTTGTTCTTGTTTTAAATTTCACAACGGAAGGAGCCGAATTTGTTTTTGGGGGTCTTGCAATAAGTCCCGGTTCAGTTGGTAGCCTCGGAATGTTTTTCGCTTTCCAGGTATTACCAACAATCATTTTCTTCGCCAGCTTGATGTCAATTCTCTATTACCTTGGAATAATGCAAAGAGTTGTTCAGGCTATGGCCTGGGTTATGGCAAAATCTATGGGAACTAGTGGTGCTGAATCTCTCTCCAATACAGCAAATATTTTTGTTGGACAAACTGAAGCTCCCCTTATGATTAAACCTTTTATAAAAGGAATGACAAAAAGTGAATTACTAACTATTATGGTTGGAGGAATGGCAACCATTGCGGGTGGTGTAATGGCTGCTTATATACAAATACTTGGACAATCATATGCTCAATCATTGGGTATCCCACTCAATGAAGCGAGGCACATTTTTGCAACTCATCTTCTTGGTGCAAGTGTAATGGCTGCGCCAGCCTCATTGGTAATCTCAAAAATCTTATTCCCCGAAACTAAGACACCCGAAACTAAAGGAACTGTTAGAATAAATGTAGAGAAAAATGCTTCCAATGTTGTTGAAGCAGCTGCAGTTGGTGCCGGGGATGGACTTACTCTTGCACTTAATGTTGGCGCAATGCTTATTGCTTTTATAGCTCTTATTGCTCTAATTAACTATTTACTCCAGGGTTTTGGTGATTTAATCGGAATTAATGAAACATTGAAAGCTAATTTTGGAAAGCCACTTAATTTTCAATTGTTAATCGGACTTGTACTTCAATACCTTGCTGTTGGAATTGGTGTTCCCTGGCAGGATGCCCTTGAATTCGGAAGTCTCATCGGAACAAAAATCGTTTTAAATGAATTTGTCGCTTATCTTGATATGGGAACATTGATCCAGTCAAAAGCAATTTTAACTGAGAAAGCAATTTTCATGGCAACTTATGCTTTATGCGGTTTTGCAAATTTCAGCTCTATTGCAATACAGATTGGAGGAATAGGACCTCTTGCACCAAACAGGAAATCTGAAATTGCAAGTCTCGGAATAAAAGCAGTTATAGGTGGTTCACTTGCTACTTTAACAACTGCAACTTTAGCAGGAATTTTGTTTTAGGACTACTTGGTATAGAGGTATATGGTATATGGGTATAAAGGTTAAAGAAGAAATCCTTATACCTTTATACCCTATACCTAAAAACTTATGATTGATTTGAATTTTAAATACAAAGACTTAATAAATTTCTTCAAAGATAATTCCCCTTTTAAACCCGAACTTGCAATTATTCTTGGAAGCGGTTTAGGAGAATTCGCAGAAAGTGTAAATACAAAAAAAACTTTTTTAACATCGTCGCTTCCTGGTTATCCTTCATCTACTATTGAAGGGCATGCAGGCAAAATTCATTTTTCGGAATATGATGGGAAAAAACTACTTCTCTTCCAGGGAAGAATTCATCTTTATGAAGGATATAAAATCTACGAATGTATTCTTCCTGTCTTTATTGCATATAAAACAGGATGTAAAAAAATTCTTATTACAAATGCAGCAGGAAGCGTCAATTTAAATTTTCATCCCGGAGATTTAATGCTTATCAATTCTTTTAATGGAATAAATATTAAAAAGGAATTGACAAATTTAATTGGCCTTGCAGGAGTAGAAGAGAAAAATAGAATTCTTGATTTTCCCTCCTCATCTTTTAATAAAAAAATAATTGTTGCTGCTCTGCAAGAGAAGATAGAACTAAAAGAAGGAGTTTATTGGTATTCCAAGGGTCCGAGCTATGAAACTCCTGCAGAGATAAAAATGACACGCCTTTGTGGTGGAGATGCTGCTGGTATGTCTTCTGTTCATGAAGCAGTATTTTCTTCTTACCTTGGAATGGAAACTTCTGCAATATCCTGTATAACCAATTATGGGGCTGGCATTTCAAATGCAAAACTCTCACATTCAGATGTTACTGAAACAGCCAATCTTGTAAGAGAAAAATTTGAAAGGTTAGTAAAACGAATTATTTCTTCGGTTTGATTTTTATTCAAACTTCGAGACACTTTTCTCCGAACCTTAATGTTACTGACATAAAATTCCACTCATTTAATTGACTTTCTTACCCCTTACTGGTAACTTTGGCAGTTAAAATTTTAAGAAAATCCAACAGAAATAAAGAAAATATGAAACAATTCAGATTCAAGATAATAATTGTACTTGGTGCTATTGCGTTAAGCCTTTACCTTCTTTACCCAACATATAAAGATTACCAGAATTCTAAAGGAATTTCTGAAATCCTTGAACAAAAAAAGAAAGAAATAAAAGAATCTGAACCGAACATTTTAACTGAGGAACTTAATAAAAGAATAGAAGCAATTGAAGACAGTATTAAAGTTGCCGACCCTTCTATACAGGAAACACAACAAAAAAGAGTAAAGTTAGGATTGGATTTACAGGGTGGTATGCGTGTAGTTCTTGAAGTTAATACTGGCAAGCTTTTAGAAAAACTTGCTAAAGATCCTGATCAAACCTTTCATAATATTTTAAGAGAATCTCAGCAGGAAGCTGCACTTTCTGATGAATCCGTTGTTGATATAATCACAAGAAAATTCCAGGAAAAAGGAATTCGTCTCAGTCGTTATTTTGGAACAGTTAGAGAAGATGACGACAAAATAATAAGTGATTTGAAATCGAATGCTGAAGATGCTGTATCTCGCGCAATGGAAATTATACGTAACCGGGTTGACCAGTATGGTGTTGCAGAACCTTCTATACAGAGACAGGGTACCAGGAGAATAATTGTTGAGCTTCCGGGAATTGCACGTGAAGAAGAAGCAAAACAGCTTTTGCAGGGAACGGCACTACTGGAATTTCGTTTGGTTAAAGATCCTGAATTCACAATTAATGTTATGAAAAAAGTGGATGAGGTCTTGGCAGGAAAAGTTGTAAATGATACAACAAAAGCAGATACTTCATTGGTTTCAGCCGACACAACCACAACTGATACAACTGCCAGTGATACAACACAAAAAGAACTTACTGAGGAAGAATTCAAAAAAGAGCATCCTTTCTTTGCAACTGCTATGATAAATCCTGAAAGTAATACAGCAGATGCTTATGTAAGAGAGGATGAAAGAAATAAGCTGCAATTAATGCTCAGTCGTCTGGAAGTAGAAAAAGTAATTCCTAACAATGTTGAATTTGTTTTTTCTGCTAAGCCAATTGCTTTTCAGGAGGGTAAGGGAATCTATCTTCTTTACCTCGTTAATAAAAATCCTGAGTTAACAGGCGGCGTTATAACAGATGCAAATGCTAACATTGATCCAAACACATCGGCACCGATTGTAAGCATGACAATGAATTCTGAAGGTTCTACAGAATGGGCAAGGATAACAGGGGCAAATGTAAATAAAAGAATTGCAATCATTCTTGATGGAGTTGTTTTTTCTGCCCCGAACGTTAATCAAAAAATTATTGGCGGACGCTCGCAGATTGAAGGTATGGATGATCTTGAAGAAGCCAAGCTTCTTGAAATCGTACTTAAAGCTGGTGCTCTTCCTGCACCTGTTGATATAATCGAAGAAAGAACAGTTGGACCTTCCCTCGGAGAGGATTCTGTAAACAGTGGATTTACTTCAATTGTCATAGGCTATTTTCTCGTAGCGCTCTTTATGATTTTATATTATAAAAGATCGGGTGGTGTTGCTGCTTTCAGTCTGGTTTTTACAGTTCTTTTCATATTTGGTGTACTTGCAGGTTTTAGTGCCACTCTTACTCTGCCCGGTATCGCAGGTATTATTTTAACTATCGGTATGGCAGTAGATTCAAACGTTCTTATTTATGAAAGAATAAGGGAAGAATTAGCTACAGGTAAAACTATTAAAGCTTCGATTGACAGCGGGTTTTCAAGAGCAAACTCAGCTATTATAGATTCCAATATAACAACGCTTGTTACGGGAATTATTCTTTACCAGTTCGGTACAGGGCCAATACAAGGTTTCGCTTTAACCCTTATGATCGGAATTGTTGCAAGTCTTTTCAGTGCATTAGTTATGGCTCGGCTTATATTTGATTACATGGTCTCAAAAGGTTTTAAAATTACTATAGGTTAATAATAGTTTTCACCGAAGTGATTCGGAAAAGGAGTTCTTTTTTAAATGCGCATATTTCAAAATCTTAATGTTGATTTCTTAAGCAAGAGAAAACTCTTTTACTTTATTTCATTAGCTTTATTTCTTATTGGCTTTATAAATATTATTTTCCGCGGCCTTGAATTTGGTATTGATTTCAATGGCGGTTCTGAAATTGTTCTTCAGTTTCAGAAACCTGTTGAGATAAGCGAGGTAAGAAAGAATATTGAAAATGTAGGTTTAGGAAATATTGAAGTAAAAACTTTTGGAGGTGAAACGGGAGTTTTAGTTAGAACTGAACTTCAGGAAATACCCCGCAATATTTATCCACAGATAATAAATAACATTGAAGCTGTAATAGATAAAAATTTCCCTGGTTTGGAAAAAAGAATAATTGACTCAACTGCCGGTTCAGTTACATATCAACTACCAAATCCCGATACAACAGATAAATTAATTACAATATTAAATAACTCAGGTTTTGAGACAAGTGAAGTTTCCGGTGAACCTGCAAACAGGGAATTAGTAGTAAGTGTTGGCATTGCCGATTGGATAAAAGAAAACCTTAAACAGAAAATGTCTGACAATCTATTTAGTACTCTGAAGGAAGAGAAGGTTGGGCCTAAAGTTGGAAAAGAACTAAAGCAGGATGCAATCATTGCTATTTTTGCTTCACTTGTTGCCATTTTGGTTTACCTCGGATTCAGGTTCAAATTTATCTTTGCTTTGGGTGCTGTCCTTGCACTCTTCCACGATGTTCTTATCACACTTGGTTTATATTCAGTTCTTTATGGTCTTATCCCCGGCTTAAATCTTGAAATAGACCTTACAATTGTTGGTGCATTTCTGACATTAATTGGATATTCAGTTAATGATACTGTAGTTGTATTCGATAGAGTAAGAGAGAATCTGAAGATACACAAATCGCTTCCCTTAAAAGAAATAATAAACATGAGCGTTAACAGAACTATGAGTCGTACAATCCTAACGGGAGGTACTGCACTATTAACACTTTTAGTTTTACTTGGATTTGGAGGTGATGTTTTAAGA
>Ga0154732_1110_pt1 | contig 22213 bp, 19 predicted proteins | sample Rifle2008BG16ft_FD_105740 | JGI IMG/M metagenome (GOLD analysis project Ga0154732, IMG submission 105740) | Ignavibacteria bacterium RBG_16_34_14 | reverse complement strand
TCACGAAAAATGTCAGTTAAATAAATAATTTGGTCAGAAGATTCCTTGTTCCAAAAATCATTTTCGTCTTCTAGAATTTCATACAAAACTCTAGAAGACGAAAATGATTGGGGATGGTCTGGAATGAGAGTTTTGTATGAAATTCTAGAAGACGAAAATGATTTTTGGAACAAGGAATCTTCTGACCAAATTATTTATTTAACTGACATTTTTCGTGAAATATTAATTAAAAGTGAACTATGCTCACTAACTCCACAACACTTAAACAAAAAATAGATTCTCTCTGGGATAAGTTCTGGTCGGGAGGGATTTCTAATCCGCTTACAGCTATTGAGCAGATGTCGTATCTCATATTCCTTAAACGGCTTGAGGATAATGATAATTCAAATGCTGCAATGGCAAAGAGAAGGAATGAAAAATTAACTTCTGTATTCAAAGGCAATGAAGATTGCAGATGGTCTTACTGGTCTCAGTTGCCGGGCGATCAGATGTTAAAACATATTCGCGACAAGGTCTTTGAATTTCTTCGTAGTCTTGGTGGGGAAACGAGTACATTTACACAGCATATGCAGGACGCATATTTCATTATTCCAAAAGCATCATTATTACAGGAAGCTGTAAGTATTATTGAAGATCTGCACTTAACAGAACAGAATGTTGATGTGCAGGGAGATCTTTATGAGTATCTGTTAAGCCAGTTAACAACTGCAGGTAAGAACGGACAGTTCAGAACTCCGAGACATATTATAAGAATGATGGTTAAGCTTGTTGATCCGAAAATCGGTGACAGGATTTGTGACCCCGCTTGCGGCACATCGGGATTTCTTTTTAATTCTTATATGCACATACTCGAACAGAATACAAGTAAGGATGTTCTTGATTATGATGAAGAGGGAATGCCACATCATTTAATCGGCGATAAAATTACAGATAAAAAACTTTTTAAGTTTCTAAAAACTCACGCATTAACCGGATATGATTTTGATTCCACGATGACACGTATTGGTGCAATGAACTTGATGCTTCACGGAATTGATAATCCCAATATTCGTTATACGGACACACTCTCTAAATCTTATAACGAAAAGGAAATGTATGATATAGTTCTTGCCAATCCTCCGTTCAAGGGTTCGATAGATGAAACAGATGTTAATGCGAGATTCAAGACAAAAACAAAAAAGACAGAGCTGCTTTTTGTAGAACTGATTTATGATCTGCTTGTAACCGGTGGAAGAGCAGCAGTAATTGTTCCCGACGGTGTTTTGTTCGGAACAAGCAAAGCTCATATTGATGTCCGTAAAATTCTTATTGATAACTGCAAGCTTGAAGGAATAATTTCAATGCCTTCGGGAGTGTTTAAACCTTATGCTGGTGTATCTACTGCTGTTGTGGTTTTTCAGAAAGGCGGCATTACAGATAAAGTCTGGTTTTACGATATGGAAGCTGATGGATTTACACTTGATGATAAAAGAAATAAAACAGATAAGAATGATATCCCGGATATTTTGTCAGCGTGGAAAGAGAAGTGTCATTCCGAACTGACCAAAGGTCATCCTGAATTTATTTCAGGATCTGAATCTGTTTCGGAATCTAAGAAAGTAAAGAAGATGCTGAAACAAGTTCAGCATGACAAGAAAAAATGGATTTGTGTAGATGTTAAAGATATAAGAGGAAACAAGTACGATCTTTCGATCTCGCGTTACAAACCGATTGAGTATGAAGAAGTTAAATATGAAAAACCGGATATGATAATGGAGAAAGTGTTAAAACTTGAAAACGAAATAGCCAGAGACATTACTGATATAAAAATTTTTTTAGATAAATAATTAACTCATCCCAACCCTTCTCTTAAAAAGAGAAGGACTTATTAGAAATTTTGACTCTATATTTTACATCTTGACATGATAAAAAATAAACTGTTCTTATTGATAATAAAATCTCTCTCTTTTTAAGAGAGAGATTCAGAGTGAGTTGATTATGAAAAGCCAGATGTGATAATGGAAAGAGTATTAAAATTTGAAAACGAAATTGAATCGGACATCAAACAAATAAAAAAGATGCTCAAATATGGTTAATAGAAAAACCAAAGTTCAAATAAAGGACAACTATTTAAATCTCGTTGATGATTTAAGTGGGATTCTTGCATCTGCGCGAAAGGCATCGGCACGTTCAATCAATTCAATACTAACGGCAGCATACTGGTTGATGGGTAAAAGAATTGTTGATTATGAATACCAGGGGATGGATCGTTCTGAGTATTATGGAGAGAGACTTCTTGAAAGGCTTTCTTCCGACCTTAGAAAGAAATATGGACGAGGTTTCTCCCGTCAGAATATTCAATTAATGAAACAGTTTTATGAAGATTATCCTCTCGAAAAGATTAGCCAGACACTGTCTGGCAAATCCTCAGCAGATATTAACATTCGCCAGACACCGTCTGACAAATTTTTATCCATTAGTAACATTTTCCAGACACTGTCTGCACAATCTTTTTTTACAGAGCTGTCAAAGGCTTTTCAGCTTCCGTGGTCTCATTATGTACGGCTATTATCTGTAAAAGATCCGGGTGCGAGAAAGTTTTATGAAATCGAAGCTTTGCGAAGCGGCTGGTCGGTTCGTCAACTTGACAGGCAAATCTTTTCTCAATTCTACGAAAGAACGCTCCTTTCAAAGAATAAATCTGTAATGCTTAGGAAAGGAGAAAAACCGTTACATGGAGATACTGTAACTGCCGAAGAAGAAATTAGAGACCCGGTCATTCTTGAATTTCTTGGACTCAAAGATGAGTATTCCGAAAGCGACCTTGAAGAAGCATTAATAACACACTTAGAAAATTTCCTTCTGGAGCTTGGAAGTGATTTTGCTTTCATTGGTCGTCAAAAGCGGCTTCGAATTGGTAAGGAATGGTATAGAGTGGATCTTCTTTTTTTTCATCGCAAGCTTCAGTGTCTTGTTGTTATTGATCTTAAAGTCGGCAAGTTTACACACGCAGATGCGGGACAGATGCATCTTTATCTTAACTATGCAAAAGAACACTGGACAAACAAGAATGAAAACCCGCCGGTTGGTTTAATACTCTGTGCTGAAAAAGATTCTGCAGTTGCTAAATATGCACTTGAAGGGCTGCCCAATAAAGTCCTTGCCTCAGAATACAAGCTTGCTCTGCCCGATGAAAAAATTCTACGCGATGAGTTAAACAAAACTCAAAAGATGCTTATGGGGAGACTTAAAAGTAATGAATGATTTCCCTTTTGGCTGGCAGGTTAAATCTTTGGGTGAAGTTTCGGAAGTAATTAGAGGAATTACTTTTACACCGAATGATAAAGTTGAAAAGGAAGATAAAGGTGCAATTCCTTGTTTGCGAACATCTAATGTTCAGTTCAAAGTAGATTGGGATGATTTAATATATATCCCAAGACATTTAGTAAAAGATAAGGAACGATTATTAAGGGAAGGCGATACTCTCGTTTCAACTGCAAATAGTAAGGATTTAGTTGGTAAGTGTGCATTTATTGATGAATTAAAATTTGAATCGACTCTTGGTGGTTTCATTTCTGCTATTAGACCAAATCAAAAGTATATTGATCCCTCTTTCCTTTTTCACTATTTAACCCAGGCTTCAGTCAGAGCTTATCTAAAAAAAGTATCGCGACAAACTACAAATATTGCGAATCTTTCAATTCCAGATTTACTTAGTCTTAGAATCCCTCTCCCACCACTCCCAATCCAAAAACAAATTGCAGGGATACTTGAGAAAGCAGATGAGGCAAAACAAAAACGCAAAGAAGCAAACCAACTAACAGATGAATTTCTTCAATCTGCATTTATAGAAATGTTTGGCGACCCGGTGAAGAATCAAAAAAGGTGGGAGGTTAAGGAATTGGATGAATTAGGGAAAATGGCTCGTGGTAAATCTAAACATAGACCACGCAATGCACCATTTCTTTTAGGTGGTAAATATCCATTAATTCAGACTGGAGAAATTGTAAACTCATCAGTTTACATAAAAGATTATTCACAGACATACTCTGAAGAAGGATTAAAACAAAGTAAAATTTGGCCAAAAGGAACTTTATGTATCTCCATTGCGGCAAATATTGGCTTTACAGCAATCCTGAGTTTCGACGCGTGTTTCCCAGACAGTGTTGTAGGTTTCGTTCCTGATAAAAAAGTTATTATTGAGTATATAAATTTTTACTTTAAATTCATTCAGAGTCAATTGGAAGAAATAGCACCGCAAGCAGCACAAAAAAATATTAACCTGGAAATTTTAGGCAATTTGAAAGTTCCTGTACCACCAATCTCTCTCCAACAACAATTTGCAGAGATAGTAAACAAAACAGAAGCATTAAAAGAAAAACAAAAACAATCAGAGCAGGAGTTGGAAAATCTTTTTCAGAGCTTAATGCAAAGAGCGTTTAAGGGGGAGTTTCATTTACCAAATTCAACTGTTAGGTGAGCCTCGCTTTACTTTCACTAATTTCATTTACTTCTGCATCAGCAAAACCATAATTGCCTTCTGTACGTGAAGTCTGTTCTCTGCTTCATCAAATACAACTGAGTTCGGAGAATCAATTACTTCGTTAACAACTTCCTCACCTCTATGAGCAGGGAGGCAATGCAAAAAAAGATAATCTTCTTTGGCGTGTTTGACAAGCTTTTCATTTACCTGGTATGGTGCAAATATTTTCCTTCTTTCTTTAGCTTCGGATTCCTGTCCCATACTTGCCCAGACATCTGTGTAAATAACATCTGCATTTTTAACAGCTTTTTCCGGGTTGTCAAGTATTTCAATTTTGCTGTTCATTACTTTGGCATTTCTTAATGCGTTATTTACTATTTCTTCATTGGGCCTATATCCTTTTGGAGAGGCAATCGAAATATGCATTCCGACTTTTGAACATCCGTTGAGTAAACTATGAGCCATATTATTTCCATCACCAATGTAAGCAAGCTTCAATCCTTTAAGCTTTCCTTTCTTTTCAAGAATTGTAAAAAGATCAGCCAAAACCTGGCATGGATGGAGAAGATCTGTCAACCCGTTTATTACAGGAATAGAACCATATCTTGCAAGATCAATTACATCCTGGTGATCGAATGTTCTTATCATTATTCCATTAAGATATCTTGACAGAACTTTTGCCGTATCGGAAATGTTTTCGCTTTTTTTTAGCTGGAGATCAGTCGGTCCAAAATACATTCCAATTCCACCAAGCTGGTAAATTCCAGTCTCGAAAGAAACTCTTGTTCTCGTAGATGGTTTTGAAAAGATCATTCCGAGTGTCTGCCCTTCAAGATATTTATGCGGCACTCCATTCTTCAGTTTCTTTTTAAGATCCGCAGAGAGATCGAAGATAGAATTTATCTCATCAAGAGAAAGATCATTTATTGAAATTAAACTTTTACCTTTCATATTAACACTCATAAATACTCCTGTATATTAAGGAACTATTCTTGTTCCCGTTTCTGTATTATTTAATTGAGTTGCTTCGGTAATTATTGTTTCATTACCTGTTTTCTGCACAAAATTAATTGCTGCTTTTATTTTAGGACCCATACTACCGGATGCAAATTCACCAGCATTATAATATTTAATTATTTCATCAAGCTTAACCTTCTCAAGAGCTTTCTGATTTGGTTTATGAAAATTAATATATACGTATGGAACATCAGTAAGTATAAAAAACTTATCTGCATTTATTAAACTGGCAAGAAGTGAAGAAGCAATATCCTTATCAATTACAGCTTCAATACCCTGGTAGTGATTATTATCATCGAGAAAAACCGGAATTCCTCCGCCTCCTGCAGTAATCACTATATTCCCATCCCATGCAAGCTCTTTAATAATTTCTTTATTTATTATTTCAAGAGGTTCAGGAGAAGCAACAACTCTCCGCCATCCTCTTTTTCTTGAGTCTTCCTTGAATACAAAGTTATTAATCTTTGTAAGCAGTTCTGCTTCTTCTTTAATAAAGAAAGTTCCAATAGGTTTTGTAAGATTTTGAAAAGCAGGATCATTTAAATCAACAAGCACTTCAGAAATAACTGAAACAACATTTTTTTTAATATTATTCTCAATCAGTATATTTTTAATCTGTCTTTCAATCATATAACCAATGCCTCCCTGAGAATCAGCTACACAAATGTCGAGAGGCATTCTGGGAATTTTATAAGTATTATATCCCGCTTCATTCCTTAAAAGAATATTGCCCACCTGAGGTCCATTGCCATGTGTAATTACTAGATTGTAATCATTCCTTATTAGCTCAATAAGATTTACACAAGTATCGTAAGTATTTTTCTCCTGCTGTTTAATAGTTCCTACCTGATTTCCGCGAAGGAGTGCGTTGCCACCGAGAGCAACGACTGCAAGTTTTTTCACAAGAGACCCTTTTCTTTCAATACAGTTTCAAGCGTAATACTTCCTTTCTCATTTAACTCGTATTTAACCCGCGTAAAAGGTTTATTGATCTTTAATAATCTACCAAGGTCAATAGGTGTTCCAATAACAACCGAATCACAATCAGTTCTATTAATTGTTTTTTCAAGATCTTTCATTTGCTTTTCGCCATAACCCATAGCTGGAAGAAGCACTCCTATATTAGGATACTTTTTAAATGTTGCAGTAATTGAATCTACAGTGTAAGGTCTTGGGTCAACTATATCGGAAGCTCCCAATCTTTGAGCAGCAATTGTACCCGCTCCATATTTCATTTCGCCGTGAGTCAGCGTTGGTCCATCTTCCACTACCAGAACTCTTTTCCCTTTTATCAGTTCAGGATTATCGGCAGTAACAGTAGATTCAGCTTCAATTATCTTTGCATCGGGGTTTACTTCTCTAATATTTTTCTTTACAGTTAGAACATTTTCAGGATCAGCAGAATCAATTTTATTGATAACTACAACATCAGCCATTCTTAAAGAAGTATTTCCGGGATAATAAGTCATCTCATGTCCCGGCCGATGTGGATCTGCAACTGTAAAAGTTAAATCGGCTTTATAAAAAGATGTATCATTATTTCCACCATCCCATAAGATTATATCCGCTTCTTTTTCTGCTTCTCTAAGTATTGCTTCATAATCAACGCCGGCGTAAATGACTCCTCCCCGGGATATATGCGGTTCATACTCTTCAATCTCTTCAATTGTACAGTCATGCTTTTTTAAATCGTCATATGTTCCGAATCTTTGAACTTTTTGTTTAACAAGATCACCATAAGGCATAGGATGGCGGACAGCTACAACTTTCTTTCCTCCATCTCTAAGGATATTAACTATTTTTCTTGATGTCTGAGATTTACCGGATCCGGTTCTTACAGCCAGAACAGCAACAACTGGTTTAGTACTTTTGATCATAGTTCTTTCTGCACTTAAAAGAGTAAATGCTGCACCCGCTGTATTAGCAATTGATGCTTTTGTCATCACGTAGTTAAAAGGTACATCAGAATATGAGAAAACAACTTCTTCAACTTTTAATTTTTTAATCAATTCCGGCAGTTTCGATTCTTCATAGATCTTTATTCCATTGGGATAATTTTTCCCGGCAAGTTCCGGAGGATAAACTCTTCCTTCTATATTTGGAATTTGTGTGGCTGTAAATGCAACGACATTAAATTCGTTGTTGTCTCTATACACTGTATTAAAATTATGAAAATCGCGACCAGCCGCTCCCATAATTAAAATATTTTTCTTCGACATTTGAAATCTCCTTTGAATATATACTAATTTCGAAAATTATAATTCATGAATGCAAATTTCGGAGGCTGAGCTAAGTTCCCACTAACAGATGAGCTATAAGAAACATGATATTGAATAAATTCTAAAAAAAATCGTATTTAATTTAATAAATGCCTGACCTAAAAGGTAATAGAAACCGGCAATAATTAACTTTTGGCATTTCATTTTTACTTTTCAGACTTGAAAAAAGAGGGTATTAAAAAACCCCTGAAAATAAAGGAAACTTTTGAGTTTTGGCTGATAAATTACTATTTTTGTAGCAAAAATTATTCCAGTGAATGTTAATAAAATCATTCAAATTGAAAATATTTTAGTTGGCAGAGAAATTGCGAAAACTAAGTTTACCTGCGATCTTAAAAAGTGTAAAGGTGCCTGTTGTACTCTCGATAGTGAATACGGCGCACCGCTTATGTTTGAAGAACTGGAACTGATTGAAAATGTTCTGGATAAAATTAAGGATTATTTGCCCGAAAAACACAGATCGGAAATTGAAGCTAATGGTTTCTACGAAAGAAAAGATACTGGATTAATTACAAGAAGCTTTAATAATAAAGCTTGTGTCTTTGTTTATTATGAAAATGATATTGCCAGATGCGGAATTGAAAAAGCTTTTTTGGACGGCAAAACAAATTTCAGGAAACCAATCTCTTGTCACCTCTTTCCTGTAAGAATTTCTGAATTTGGAGGTGATGTTCTGAGATTTGAAAAATTTAATGAATGCTCTCCGGCTCTTGAAAAAGGGGAAGAAGAAGAAATAAACCTTATTGATTTTTTGAAAGAATCATTGATAAGAAAATATGGAAATAACTGGTACTTAAAACTTAAAGAAATTACGGATACTGAAAATGTTATCACTTAATCAACGACTTGCACAGCAGCAGAAATTATCTCCACAGCAGATACAATATCAAAAACTTCTCCAGTTAAATACACTTGCCTTAGAACAAAGAATAAAAACAGAACTTGAACTAAACCCGATACTCGAGGAAGTTGCTGAAGAAGAACTAACCCAGGATGAAAAGAAAGATGAAGAGGAAACGGATGAATTTGAAGACTATGATAAAGAAGAATTTGATCTTGAAGATTTCATGAATGATAAAGACTTTGATGGAGGAGACAAAGTTAACAGGAGTTCCGACGATGAAATTTATCATCCGGTTGCACCGGCACGGGAAAATTTAAGCGAGCATCTTACCAAACAATTAACAGTACTTGACCTTAATGAAAATCTTTATTCACTTGGTGAAGAAATAATAGGCAACCTTGATGACGATGGATATCTGAAACGAAGTTTAAAAGATATTATTGATGAGCTTGGCATGTTCGCTCATATGGATGTTTCTTTGAATGATGCAGAAAACCTACTAAAGAAAATCCAAACTTTTGACCCTATCGGCATTGCATCAAGAAATTTGCAGGAATGTTTGATGGTTCAATTAAATCATTCAAAGTTTGATCCTTACTACAAATATCTTGCTCAGCAATTGCTTGAAAACAACTTTGATGATTTTACAAAAAGACGTTTTGATGCAATAAAGCAGAAGATGAATCTTACAGATGAAACATTGAAAGCTATTGTTGATCTTATCCAGAAGCTTAACCCAAAACCTGGTGAAGGTAATATTGAATCCGACCAATTAAACCAGATTACTCCGGATTTTATTATTGAAAAAGTGGATGACAATTTCGTTATCACACTTAATGACAGAAGTATGCCTTCAGTTACTTTGAGCAGAACTTATTTGGAAATGTTCAATACAAACAGGAAGAATAAAAAGAACCCGAGAGAGAAAGAGACATATAAATTTTTACGGGAAAAATTTGAATCTGCAAAATGGTTCATAGCCTGTATTCAGCAGAGAAGAGAAACTTTGATGAAGATTATGCAGGCAATTCTTGAGAGACAATACCAGTTCTTTGAGAAAGGTCCTAAATTCTTAAGGCCGATGATCTACAAAGATATTGCTGAAGAAATAATGATGGATATTTCTACAATAAGCCGTGTTGTAAATGGGAAATATGTTCAAAACCCAATGGGAATCCATGAATTAAAATATTTCTTTAGTGAAGGGTTGAAAACTGATTCGGGGGAAGAAGTTTCAAACAAGCATATAAAAGAAAGATTAAAAGAATTAATAGACCAGGAAAGTAAAAAATCACCTCATAGCGATGATAAACTTGCAGAGCTTCTTAATGCAGAAGGAATTCATATAGCAAGAAGAACTGTAGCAAAATACAGGGAGCAGTTAAGACTGCCGGTTGCCAGGCTAAGAAGACAGATATGATTGATTATGCGATTGATGTAATAATCATCATCCTTGGTTTTACATTATTCGCAATCTCACATTCGGTGCTTGCTTCATTAAAAATTAAAAAAGTAATTGCTAAACGGATTGGAAGTTATATGGCTTTCTACCGCTTTGCATATAATGTCATATCTGCTGCTATAATTTTGCTTCTCTTTCTTTATTTGCCAAAACCGGATGTAATTATTTATGATTTAAATTATCCATACGATATTATTATTTTAATTCCACAGTTTTTATCTCTTGCTGGACTTATTTGGTCGCTTAGTTATATCGGTACAAAAGAATTCCTCGGAATCGAGCAGATAAAACTCTGGTTTAATAATCAGTATAATTCGGAACAACTCGATGAAAAAATGAGATTAACATTTGAAGGTCCATATAGATATATAAGACATCCCATTTTTCTTTTCGGTGGATTATTTCTTCTTTTAAGACCTGTTATGGGACTCTTCTATTTAACTAGTCTTATATGTATTATATTTTACATTTATGTTGGTTCTTTTTATGAAGAAAAACGTCTAATTGAAAAATTCGGCGTAAGATATATTAAATATCAAAAAGAAGTTCCGGGATTTTTTCTGATAAGATTATTTAATCCTTACAAAGAAAATTAGAACAACAAAATTAATTTTACCATAGAGGCTGTCTCAGAACTGTCATTCCAAACTTGTTTCGGAATCTTTGGATTTGATTTTAGGCAAAATTCAGAGCCTGAAACGAGTTCAGGTTGACAAATTAAGGCTTTTAAGACAGCCTCACGAAATCTTAATAGCAAATTTCAGAGGGCAGAAAATGAGAAATAAAATCAGGTCAACTACCATTTTAGGTGTAATTAATAAAGGAGAAGCTGCATTAGGTGGAGATGGTCAGGTTTCTCTTGGCAATACTGTAATGAAACATAACGCAATGAAGATTAGAAAAATAGCCAACGGAAGTGTTTTATGCGGGTTTGCAGGAGCTACTGCAGATGCATTTACTTTAATGGAAAGATTTGAAGATAAGATTGAACAATACCGGGGAAATGTGAATCGTGCGGCAGTGGAACTTGCAAAAGACTGGAGGACTGATAAATATTTAAGAAAGCTGGAAGCAATGCTTGCAGTTATTTCGGAAGATAAAGCTTTGATTATTTCCGGAAACGGAGATGTTATTGAACCAGATGATCAGATAGTCGCAATAGGTTCGGGAGGAATGTTTGCACTTGCTGCAGCAAAAATGCTGAAAAAATATAGCATCCTTTCGGCTGAAGAAATAGTAAAAGAAGCATTACTAACCGCATCTGAAATTTGTATTTATACTAATGATAAAATCAATGTCGAAAAAATTAAAAAGTAAAAACATTATGGAAGAAACAAGGAAAGAATTAACTCCTTCTCAGATAGTTGGAGAGCTCAATAAATTTATAATAGGTCAGCATGAGGCTAAAAGGGCAGTTGCAATTGCATTAAGAAACAGGTGGCGCCGGCAATTAATTCAGGATAATCTGAGAGAAGAAATATTACCAAACAATATTATTCTTATTGGACCTACAGGAGTTGGAAAGACTGAAATTGCACGCAGGCTTGCCAAGCTTGCCAACGCTCCGTTCTTAAAAGTTGAAGCTTCAAAATTTACTGAAGTAGGATATGTAGGAAGAGATGTTGAATCTATGATAAGAGATTTAACAGATATTTCAGTTAATATGGTTAAATTGGAAAAGACAAATGAAGTAAAAGCAAAAGCTGATGAGCTTGCCGAAGAAAAGATACTTGATATTCTAATTCCGCCGGTTAAGAAAAGTGTAGGTATAACACATCCACAGGAAGGGCAGAATGATACAAACAATGAGGAATATCAAAATAAAAAAACCAGGGAATGGATGAGGGCAAAACTAAAAAATGGTGAAATGGATGATAAGATGATTGAATTTGATTCGACTGCACAATCATCATTTGGGATGCAGGTACTTGGTCCGTTCGGTATGGATGATATGGGCATAAATATTCAGGAGATTATGGGTAATATGATGCCCAAGAAAAAGAAAAAGAGAAAAACTTCAATTGCTGAAGCACGTAATTTAATTACTCAGGAGGAAGCTCAGAAGCTGATTGATATGGAACAGGTTCAGAAAGAAGCTATACAGAGAGTTGAAAATACAGGTATAGTTTTTATAGATGAAATAGATAAAGTTGCAAGCAGCGGAAGTAAGACGCAGGGACCGGATGTCTCTCGTGAAGGTGTTCAGAGAGATTTGTTACCAATTGTTGAAGGCTCTAATGTGAATACAAAATACGGCGTTGTCAGAACAGACCATGTTCTTTTTATTGCTTCGGGTGCTTTTCATGTTGCCAAACCTTCTGATCTTATTCCTGAATTGCAGGGACGTTTTCCAATAAGAGTTGAATTGAGAAGCCTGACAGAAGATGATTTTGTGCAGATACTTACTACTCCTGAGAATGCTTTGCTTAAACAATACTGTGCACTCCTTGCAACCGAAGGCGTAAAGCTTGAATTTACAAAGGATGCAATCAGGGAAGTTGCAAAAATAGCAACTGAAGTTAACGAGCAGGTAGAAAATATTGGTGCAAGAAGACTTCACACAATTCTAACGACTCTGCTTGATGAAATTCTATTTGATGTCCCGGATAAAATGCCTCCTGATAAAGTTATTATTGATGCAAAAATGGTTACTGATAAACTTGATTCGATTGTTAAAAACAGGGATTTGAGTAAGTTTATCCTTTAATAAATTAAACAGATACTGTCTCTCAAAATGGTAATATCTGTTACTCATAAGGGCAATGTCTGCAACCACATCCGCAACAGGATTCTCTTTCTAAAAGAAATTTTGCTGTAAATACTTTATATCCAGTTTCAGGGTCAACATAAATATCCTGGTTATTCTCAATGGCTTTCTTATGCAATGCCATTATTTTTTTGTAATCCTCTTCGCTATCGCTCGCAATGACTGTTTAATAGCTATGTTAGAAAATATTTCTTTATTTTTAGCCGAAGTAAAAATCAATAAACTTACATAATGAAATTAACAGGGAAATTCCCAAAATCATTTTTTATTAAAACCTTAGTCCTTCTTGTTGTATTTTTTTTCTTATTGATTTTTTCTGGGGCTTCGGATTCTTTTAACAAAACTACCCAAAATTTCCTTACAAAACTTGGAAATGAATCTGAACCTGATTCAAATATTGTAATTATTTATATAAATGGAAATGATATTTCGGCAATTGGTCCCTGGCCAATAAAAAGAAGCTATTATGCGCTTCTAATAAATAGTCTTAAAGAATTTGAAGTTAAAACTACGGGACTTGAAGTTTTTCTGAGTGCAAGATTTGTTACTCAATCTGTTTACGAAAATCTTTTAACTAATGTAATTGAACAAGCGGGTAATGTTGTTCTTGGTTCTACTGCAGGGAGTATAAATTATAATAATGGAATTTATTATACAGATTCATTGAGCTATCCTACTCCAAAGCTTTTAAATGATGAAATTAGAACAGGACATCTCAATTTTCTTAATGAAGATGGAATAATAATTCCGCTTGAAGTTAAAACTTTAACAGAAAAGGAAAAAGCTTTTTCTCTTGTTTTAGCTGGTAATGAAATTCATGAAGATTTAATTGAGCTAAATATATTTTCATCCTGGCAGAAGTTCCGGAAATATTCTTTACTTGAATATTTCGATCTCCTTCAGAATAATAAAGATTCACTTCTCTACCTGAAAAATAAAATTGTAATTATTGGTATTAGTGATCCTCAACTTGCCTCACCAGTTTCATCAGCTTTTGATGAACAGGTTCCCGGTGTTGCTTTACATGCTTTTGCTGTTGATAATATTCTGAACGGCAGATGGTTTTGTAATAATTATTATTCACTCTCTTCAATACTCTTTTTAATCTTTCTTATTGTTTTTTCTTTCTTTGTACAAAAAAAACCTGTTGAAAAAATTATTGCAATTTATATTTTTCTTATAATTCTTTTTCTGCTTATCTCAATTATTTATTTAAAAGTCTTTTACATAAAACTTGCTTATGTACATTTCATTATTCCTTTAAGCATCCTTTTTATTACAGAGTTGGTTTTTTACACAAGAGAACGACAGGAATTATTATTAGGAACAATTGCTGAAACAAAGGCATTAAAATCTATACTTAAGAATAAAGAGAACCAGCTAGAAAAACTTCAGAAAGAACTTGATGTTACTGAAGACGTAAAGCTAATCGAGAAAATTAAAAGTCTTAAAGATAATATCGGCAGGATGAAAAAAGTTGAAGAGGACGAGACTGCAGTTGAGGTTGGTTCTGAAATCAAAACAGAAAACTTTTTTGGAATGGTTTATAAATCTAAAGTGATGGCTAATATTACAGATCTTATAAAAAGAACTGCGCCGGAAGATGCAAACATTTTAATCCTTGGTGAAAGCGGAACAGGTAAAGAACTTGCCGCAAGAGCAATTCATTCTTTAAGTAAAAGAAAGGATAAGAATTTTGTGGCTGTTAACTGTGGTGCACTTTCAGATAGTTTACTTGAAAGTGAGTTATTCGGACATGTTAAAGGTGCTTTTACAGGAGCAGTTTCTGATAAAGAGGGAAGATTTGAAGTTGCGGATAATGGAACAATTTTTCTCGATGAAGTTGCTGAGACTTCAGAAAATTTCCAGGTAAAGCTTTTAAGAATTCTTCAATCCGGTGAGTTTGAAAAAGTTGGCTCTTCTAAAACTCAACGTGTAAATGTAAGAGTTGTTGCAGCCACAAATAAAAAACCGGAAGAAGCAGTTGCTGAAAAGAAATTCCGTGAAGATCTTTATTACAGGCTTAATGTTATTAAGATTGAGCTTCCTCCTTTAAGAGAAAGAAAGGATGATATTGAAATACTGGCTGAACATTTTGTAAGGAAAGAATCCCCCGAACTCAAAATTTCTGTTTCAGTGTTAAAAACATTAAGAGAATATAACTGGAAAGGAAATGTGAGAGAGCTTGAATCAGTTATTAAACGTGCAGTTATTTTTGCAAAATCATCAGGAAGAAAACTGCTGCAGCTTTCTGATTTGCCTAAAGAAATTGTACGAGAAACAACTATAGATTTTGAGGATCTCGTTCTTGAATCTTTAAGAAATAAAAAATTCTCCCATTCCTCTGTAACTGAGACTGCAAAGGAATTGGGGAAAGTAAACAGAACTCTTGTTGCAGAAAATTTCAGGGGTGTGGCTTTTAAAACTCTGGTTGAAAATAATTATGATATGAATGCTTCAGTCAGAAAAATTTCAGATACTGACGATCCGGAACTAAATGAGAGAGTGAAAAACAAAGTTGAAACTTTTCTTCTAAACATTGAGAATGATGTAAAAGATCTTTCGGGAAACGATTTTGAAACAGTAAAGTTAAATTTCAGTTCAAAATATAAAAACCTTCCTCAGCGGTTTCATATCTATCTTGATGAAGTTATAAAGCATTTTTTAAGGTGAATAAAAAATGTCATTCCGAACTAGTTTCGGAATCTTGTTTTTTAAGATGCTGAAATGAATTCAGCATGACTTTACCAATACCTTCAGTTACCTTTCCTGATATTTAATCGTCATATTATTTAACTAAACTTCCGTTCATCAAAACTTTGTATATAAAAATTTTTATTTTGTATAGATTTGTAGGCAGAGAAAATTATTTTTCTAAATACTAACTGTTATTAACAATAATTTTTATACTGGCATTACTATTGGGAAAGTTAAAAGGACAAATAGTTTAATATCAAAAAGGGTGAAAAAATGTTTATAAAAAAAATACTTTTTTTTGTTACTGCTTTTACGTTTATCTTAAACTGCACTTTATTCTCCCAGGAGGAAGAAAGGGGGAAGGAAGAAAAAAGTGATTCTGCTGGAACAGAAGAAATTAATTCATGGGATAATGATGATTGGGAAGATTTCAATTTTGAGTTTGATTTATTTGATTCATACAAATCACCATCAGTCTCTTTAACATATGGATTTTCTTCAATTAATCTTCATAATTTTTCAAGTTCATTTGCTAATTCTAATATTCCGGAAATAAAACTCGGCTACACAACAGAAAAACCCGCCTGGAAAGAAGAAGGGATTCTGAAATATAAATACAATTATCTCTTTTTAAGCAATGTAACCACAGATATTCAGGGTACGCCGAGTGCGAATGAAATTGAATCGAACTTGTGGAGATTTGGTTTTGGATGGGCGAATGGTTACGGTTATGATCTTGGTTCAGCAGCTATTATTCCATACAATTCCTATTCATTAGCCTGGTCAAGATTAGAAGTAAAAAATTTTCCAGCTAATGAACAGGATAAAAATAAACTTAATCTTTACAATGATGCATTCAGATTTGGAACTGGCTCTGAAGCGGGATTAAGAATAAAAGTAATTCGGCAGATTACTCTTGAAGCCGGTTATGAAAGATCTATAATATTTGAAAGACACTTATTCTGGAAATGGGCAGGCAGCGCTTTAATTGAAGCTGCCGGGCACTGGGCTTTGGATTCCTTTATTGATAAGATTATGGATTCATCTCCTTATGCTGCACCCGTTGTGGGTTTTGTTCTTAAAAGTGCTCTCTCTTACGGAGTTTATGAACTAAGACAAGAAAAAATGAACTGGCCTTTCAAAAGTGCAGCACCGCTTGCCTATGACCAGTTTAAGTTTGGTTTGACATTTACTTTTTAAATTCTTACGCGGGCTAAATATTATAATTACAAGTGGGGCTCACTTTGGAAGAGGCTGTCTCAGAACTGTCATTCCGAACTTGTTTCGGAATCTTTGGATTTGATTTTAGGCAAAATTCAGAATCTGAAACGAGTTCAGGTTGACAAATTAAAGCTTTTGAGACAGACTCTTTGGAAGTGAGTCTCATTATTAAATTTCTTTATCTACAAACTTAATCTTCACACTTACAATTTCAGAATCACTTCCAAGTCTTACAGGAGGACCCCATGTTCCAACTCCGCAGGTAACATAAAATTGTGTCTTTTCTTTCTTTAAATATCCCCAGCTTACTTTGTAAATCATTTTTGTAATATAGTTAAGAGGGAACATTTGTCCGTGGTGTGAATGTCCTGATAGCTGAAGCTCGATATTTTCCTGCACAACTTCATCAAGCCCGCTTGGTGTATGATCGAGAATAATCACAGGGAAATTCCTATCAACATCATTTAGAATATTTTTTAATGATTTTCTCTGTTTGCTGGTGAAACTGGTAATACTTCTGTCTTCTCTTCCCAGAACATAAAAACTATTGGCAATAAGCATAGTTGAATCTCTCAGTATATTCATTTTAAGTTCATTCAGATATTTATCAGCTTCATCCACACCAATTATAAATTCATGATTCCCGTTGGAAACAAACGCACCATATTTTGATTTTATTTCAGAAAGAGATTTTGCAATACTTCTCCGCTTTAACATAGAAACATTGTCATCAAGAATATCTCCCGGCATTAAAACAATATCTGCATTAAGAGCATTTATTTTTTCTACGATTTCTTTACAAAGTCCCCTGTTGTTAACCGGAGTTAAATGGAAATCGGCTACAAGAACAACATTAAGCTCATCCAGCTTTGAAGCTTTCTTGGAGATTTCAATCTCCTGGTAATTAACTTTGATAATTCTTGTATTAAAATATCCAGCCATAATAACTATGCAGCTTATCAATATTACAGAAATAATAATTACAAACTTTACCGCTGGATAGTTGTTTGTTATAAATGATGGATAAATATTAAAGAAATGATTTAACAACCTGCTGATATCAATTAAAAGAATGAAGAGAAAAAAATAAAGCATGAATGCAAACCATAAGGAACCCATCCATAGCAGAATATCATATAATAAATCAGGTATATTTGTATTCAGAATTCTCGCTGCTATATAAGCTAATGCCGAGAAGCTAAAAATAGCAGCGTAAATTGGTTTAAGAAAAGGAATATGTGAGATTGCCTGCCAGCCGCGGATAAAGATATAGTAATTTAAGGCAGTGTAAACTATGAAGAAAATTATCAGGAATGAAGACATAATTTAAATAGTTTTGTTCTGAAATTTTGAATTGCTATTAATCCTGAAGTAAATTTAGTACATATTTATAAAGATATGAAAGTATAAACTTCCAAGGAGAAGGAATGAATATAATTATTAAGTCTTTCATAATATTTTGTTTTTTGTCACTCACAACATTTGCTCAGAAAGATATTGAAGGAAGCAAAGATCATCCGCTCATTCCAAGATTTCCAGGATCAACTATAGTTTTTTTTAATGAAGTTGAAAATGGAATTTATGAATATACACTCGGTCCTTTAGTAAGATCTTCCTCTGATGAGGATTTTAAACTCACCGATACAAGAAACCTGCCTGGTGACATAACAAGGATACAATATAAATTGAATGAGACTGATATTTCTAAAGTTGTTAATTATTATGAACATTCATTAAAGCAGAACGGTTTTGAAATCATTGCAATTACTAAAGCTGATAAACCGATGGAAGTTGCTGGAAGGAATTGGACGCTATCAGTTTATGACGATCTGGTTTATAGGGAAAAATCAAATATTGCCGGAACTAAAACGGGTAGAGATAACAGGTACTATATTGCGGGACATATCCACAGGCTGAACCAAAAAGCATATTTTACCATGGTTATAAATGAATTTAATAATGGTGAAATATATGTTCACGTTGATATAATCGGATCCGATACAAAAACGGACGAAAAAAAAGTTTTGAGTGTTGAACTAATAACACAAAGAATTAATGAAGATGGTCATGTTATAATTAATGGAATTTATTTTGATAAAGACAAAGCCTATATCAAAGAAGGCTCGGAGCCCGCTCTTGAAGAAATTGCAAAATATTTAAAACAAAATATGGGTATCAGTCTTTATGTTGTTGGACATACAGGTATGCTCAGTAACCTTGATTTCCAGATTGCACTCTCAAAAAACAGGGCTGACGCAGTTATAAAAGCACTTGCAAGCAGGTATCAAATTAATTCTGAAAGATTGAGCCCACAAGGTGTTGGTCCTCTTTCGCCAATAACCACCAACCAGAATATTGATGGGAGAGAAATCAACCAGAGAATTGAACTTGTTTTGAAAAATTTTTAGAAGCTAGGAAAAACATTTGATTTCTAAAATTTTTAATGATAAAAAATATTTTCAACTAACACTCTTTATTATAGTTCTTTTTTCTGTTGTGTTAAATGTAATTCTGTATTTTGCTGGATTTTATTCAATTTCAGCAGATGAAAGCGGTAGGACTATTGATGCTTATAATTGGATTAATGGAACTTATGAAGGAGTCCCAACCTGGCTTCCATTCTATAATGTTGTTATAGGATTTGGATTAAAAATTTTTCCAGATCTGTTTTTTACCCCGAGAATAATTATTTCAATCTTTGGAGTTTTGGCTTTTATCTCTTTTATCTGGATGACACATGAAATATTTAAAGACAGGTATATTACTCTTCTCTCCGCACTTATTGCTCTCCTCTATCCCTCAAGAGTTATTTTAAGTTCTGTCCCTCTTTCAGAATCATTTTTTTTCTTTTTTATTTTTTCAGGTATTGCCTTTTTTACAAGGTGGCTGAATTCAAATAAAAATTATCTTTTATTTTTTTCTGCTTTAACCTTTGCTTTTTCTTCCTCTGTAAGATATGAAGGCTGGCTCTTCTCGGCCTCTTTCGTACTTGTATTAATATTTTTCAAGCTATTAAAAACAGAAGAAATAAATACAAAAACAATTATAATTACTGGTTTAATTGGTTTGATATTTCCGGTTTACTGGTTCATTTATCAGTCGGGTGCTGCCGGTAATCCCTTTCAATTTTTTTATGATGTAAATAAAAATTATGAGCACACCCTCGGAATATCTTTCTTCTCTATACTTAAGCATAATTATTTAACAAGGTTTATACATCATAATCTTATTTATCTTTGTTTCCCGGGCGTGTTTGTTTCAATCTATCTTTTTTTAAGAAACAGTAAAATAAGGAAATGGATGAGCTTAATTTTAATTCCATTTATTCCGCTTATTCTGGTTTCTTTTACAGGAAGAGGAATACCAACACATAATATCTGGAGAATCCCTGAACTCTGGAATATTCTTTTGATACCCTTCACTGCATATTTTATGAAGAACCTCAATTCATTTGAAATTAAATATTTAAAAAATTTAAAAAAGGGTGCAGTTCCTTTAATAATTATTATTATGCTGATGTATTATTCTTTTCACGTATACAGGTATGTAGATGATGAATATCATTTTACGAATGAAGAACTTAAGATAGGAAGATATGTTGAACAAAATTTAATTAAAGCTGACCCGGAGAGTAAAATATTAATTGAAATTCCCGATTGGTCTTATCTTCATATTATCCTAGCGTCCAACAATCCCGGAAACTTTATAAAAAGCTCTGAGGGAGGCGATCCACGGCTTATTAGAAATCCTACTATCACTGAAAGCAGCAGAATAGATCTCGCTGAAATCACAAATAAAAATATCGGGTTTATTCTTGTAAAAAGCCGGGAACTGAAAAATAAAATTCAGTATAATCCTTTCTTTAAAGAGAGAAGAAATTTTAAAGAGTGGTCTTTGTACGAAGTTCGATAGCATGAGAGAGCAAGTTCAAGTGCAAGTTCAAGAAGTTTTAAGCATGAACTTACACTTGAACTTCGAAGGTTACTCAAGTTTAAAAACTTCTCTGTATCCTCCTTCAACAAGACTCATATAATCTTTCATAATTTCTTTCACTTCAGGTTTAGAAGTGAAACCACGAACCTCTTTTTCAAATCTGCCGAAGTCATCAGTTTCATACTGAAGAACAACCGTCCAATATTTCCCAACAATATCTGTCATGACTTTTGCATTTTTAAATCCTTCTTTCTCCATAAAAAGAATAGTTTGCTTGAATTTTTTGGCAAGCTCACCCGCTTTTCCCGGTTTTGTTGTAAATACATCTCTTATAAGAAGCATATAACCTCCTTGGGATTTTGGTTTGTAGAAATTATTAATAGGAAAATTTAAAGTAAAGATACTTTTTAATTTTTAATTAAAAAATGATGAAGAATAATATTTGTATAAATAAAACTTACCTGTTTTAAGCTTGTTAAAGCAAGTTGTTTTAGCTTGCCATTTTTTGGATATTTCCTGTCGTCAGTTATAATGCCTTTTATAAAATAATTAACACATTCCTGATGTTGAACTAAGTCCAGTATCAGATATCCATTAAGAGATCGAGAATAATTTGCAAAACTTAATCTTCGCTTTATCTCTTGTTGTACCAGTCTTTCTCATAGTTGTTCTTGGCTATATCTTAAAAAGAATTGGAATAATAAATGAAAATTTTATTACGGTTTCATCAAAATTGGTTTTTAATATTTCGCTTCCTGCATTAATTTTCTTTGAGATATCGGCAATTGACGTTAGTGAAATATTAAACATTGGACAAATAACATTTATTTATGCCGGTACATTAATTTCTTTCGGTTTAGCATGGCTTATTGCAGAGTATATTTCGAAATCAGGAAAAGATAAAGCGTCGTTTATTCAAGGAAGCTTCAGGGGAAATTTTGCAATTGTTGGACTGGCAATCGTCGTTAATTATTATGGAGTTGAAAATCTTGGTAAGGCTTCGCTTGTTTTGGCTTTTACAATTCCGCTTTACAATATTCTTTCAGTTATTGCTTTAACAGTTCCTTTAAGAAAAGAAAGCCAGCTTAATTATATAAGCGCTCTCCTTGAGATTGCAAGAAACCCTTTGATAATTGCAGTGCTTGCAGCTCTTCCATTTTCTTATTTAAGAATTAGAATCCCCGATGTAATTCACACAACGGGAAATTATCTTTCAGCATTAACGTTACCTTTGGCACTGATTGGAATAGGGGGCTTTCTTAGTTTTAGAGGTATTACAAAGAGTTCTTCGCTTACAATAGTTTCAACTTCTTTAAAGCTTATTATACTTCCTGCACTTGCAACATTTGCTGCATACTTATTTGGTTTTAATGGGATGGATCTTGGAATAATTTTTATTCTCTTTGCTTGCCCAACTGCAATTGCAAGTTTCATTATGGCTGAAGCAATGGGAGCCAACAGCAAGCTTGCCGCAAATATACTTTTGTTAACTACTCTTGCTTCAGTTGTAACAATGACGCTTGGTCTTTTT
>Ga0154732_1048_pt1 | contig 22401 bp, 19 predicted proteins | sample Rifle2008BG16ft_FD_105740 | JGI IMG/M metagenome (GOLD analysis project Ga0154732, IMG submission 105740) | Ignavibacteria bacterium RBG_16_34_14 | reverse complement strand
GAAAGTGGAATAACGGAGGCAACAATAAATCCGCCGCGAAGATTCATCAGCAAGAGAAAGAGAATGATGATTACAAATAAACCGCCTTCACTCAGATTTTTTATTACAGTTTGAATTGTCCTTTCAACTAATGCCGTTCTTTCATAAAAGGGAACAATTTTGACTCCCTCGGGAAGAGTTTTTTGAATTTCAGCAACCCGTTCTTTAACTCTTTCTGTTACTAATCTTGCATTTTCACCTTTGAGCATCATTGTAATGCCGGCTACTATTTCGGATTTGCCGTTTAAAGTAACAGCGCCCTGACGAATTGCTGCACCTTCCTTTACCTCAGCAACATCTCTAACAAAAATTGGAGTGCCTTCGCTTGTCTTAACAATAATGTTTTCAATATCGCCCATCGTTTTTGCCAAGCCTTCGCCGACAACAATATATTGTTCCTGCTTATGCTCAATATATCCGCCGGGTGCATTTGCATTGTTATTTTCTACAGCTTCAATAACATCGCGAATAGAAAGGTTATACTTTAAAAGTTTCTGCGGGTCTATCTGAACCTGGTACTGTTTAAGTTCACCGCCAAAAGTATTTATTTCAGCAAGTCCGGGAATACCTGCAAGCTGTTTTTTAATAATCCAATCCTGAATTGAACGCAGCTCCATCGGTGTGTAACGCTCGCCAACAACTTCATACTGATATATTTCTCCAAGCCCTGTTGTAACCGGACCAAGTTCCGGTTCGGCAAGTCCCGGCGGCAAATTTTCTTTAGCTTCTTGAAGACGTTCAAAAACAAGCTGACGTCCGAAGTATGTATCAACATTATCTTTAAAGATTACAGTAACTGCTGATAAACCAAACTTTGAAATAGAACGAACTTCTTCTATGTCGGGAAGATTCTGCATTGCTACTTCGATCGGATAAGATACAAGCCGCTCAATCTCTTGCGGTGCTAAAGCCGGTGCTACCGTAAATATTTGAACCTGGTTTGTGGTGATGTCGGGGACAGCATCAATCGGTAACTGGTTTGCTGCAATAATTCCACCAATTATCAGAGCAATAACTCCAAGTATTACAAACATTCGCTGCCGGACTGCGAAGAGAATTATTTTATTTACCATTATTCAATTCCCTCCTTGCCTTTAGTAATCTTAATTGCTTTTTGAATATTGGCAATGAAGATTGCACCATCGCCGGGTTTACCTGTATATGCTTCACGTTTTATTGCCTCAACAAACTTTTCTTCTTCTTCGTCATGACAAATCAATTCAAGCTTATACATATCGCTGCTCTTTTCAATAAACTCCATATCATATTTTTCGGTGGTAGGGTCTTCAAACAATCCAAGCCCTTTAACTTTAACAACTGAAATGTTTGTAGCACCGTTAATTTTTAACTGCTCAATTACACGGTGAGAAATTTCGGGTCGTATATATGCTTTAATTTCTTTCATTCTTCTTCTTCCACAAATGTTTCTTTTGCAAGCTCGGATTTCAAATAGAATGTTCCGCGTGTTACAACTTTTTCTCCGGCTTTTAATCCATCAAGAATTTCAGTGTAGTCTTTTGTTTCTTTTCCAAGCCTGATTTCTCTTCTTTTAAATGTTGTATCATTTACGACAACAAAAACATATACACCATTCTTTTCTTTCATAATTGCTAATGATGAAACTTTCGGGTTGGGTCCTCCCAATTTTGATGAAACCTTTACAGTTACAAACATCTCCGGTTTTAATTTGTTAGAAGAATTTGATACTTCGAATCTTGCTTTGATTGTTCGGGATAATGATTCAACTACATCATAAATTCTTGTAAGTTTAACTTTATAGGTTTCATTTGGATACGCAGTGGGAATAACTTCTCCGGTTATTCCTTCTTTGATAAAAGGAAGGTCTTTCTCAAAAACATCTGCAAGCACCCAAAGGTTTTGAAGATTTGCAAGAAGGAAGAAATCTTGGCCTACCTCAACAAATTCTCCGAACCGTGCTTCTCCGCTGAGCAGTGTTCCGGTAAACGGTGCACGCACCGGAAGCAAAGTTAGTGGTGTATGATTATCAGCAAGCCGATGAATTTCTTCTTCGCTTAAACCAATTACTTCAAGCTTCTTTTTGGCAGATTCATAAATTGATTTTGAGGTTGCGTGTTCGGGATCGTTTTCTTGTATTCTTTTTAATCTTTCTTCAGCCTGAATAAACTCCGATTGCATTGCAAGAAATTCCTGACTGTAAAGTTCAAGAAGAACTTCACCTTTGCTAACACGATCTGAAATAAGAGCGTGAACTTTTTCAATTCTTCCTTTTACACGTGAAGTGATGTGTGCGGTCAATGCTTCATTCAAAGCTATTCTTCCGGATAGCAAAAGAGGAACATCAACTTCTTTTGTTTCAATAGTTTCAGTTTTTAAATCAATATGTGTCAACTGATGTGAAGTTAAAACAAGTTCACCTTCTTCATCAGTATGAGTTCGTTCGGGATAATCTTCCTGTTCACTGTGTTCATCAGCTTTATTACCGCAGCTTAATAAAAAAGCGGAAAGTAATATTAAAAGAAAGAGATTTATTTTTTTGTACATATAAGCTCCATTAAAAACTTGTTTAATTTTATTAATCTTCATTCAGCCACTTCAGATGACACTTCAAGCTCTATTAATGCAACAAGTGTATTGTAAACCGTGCGGGAATATTCGACTTTAGTTGTTCTGTATGTTCTGTAAATATCAAACAGATTTAGCAGATCAATCTGACCATTCTGATATGCAATAATTCCTGCACGAAGTTCATCTTCAACATCATTAAGAAGTGAAGTATCAAACAATCGTAATTGCTCTTCTGCAAAAGAAAGATTTTTGAATGCGGTTCTAATACTCTGTGCTACTCTGATTTTAGTATATTGATACCGAATATCAGAAATGGAAAGATTTGCTTCAGCTTCCTGTACGTCTCCCCGCACACCGCTTGAATAAAACATTGGTAGGGAAACGCCTACATTTAAACCAAGATATTGGTCAAAGCCTTTTATAGGAAGCGACTGACGATTTTGCAAAGCCAAACCAAAACTAAAATCAGGTAATGCATTCTTTTCGGCTAAAGATAAAAACGATTTACTCTGCTCAACCTGAATTTCAGTTATATGAAGAAAGCTACTTTGCAAAGAATAGAAATTAACAACAGTATCTTTATTTATTTCTGAGAACTGATATAACAGTGAATCAGTCAACTCATACTCAATACCATTTTCTTTTCCAAGTAGAATTTTTAATTGTCCGACTACCTGCTGATAATTTTTCATCGCATCAAAAAGCTCATTCTTCAATCTTGATATTTCAACCTTGGCGCGAATAACATCCAGATAGCTGCTTGTTCCGGCTTGATAACGGTCTGTTACCTGATCAAGAAAATCATTCAACAGATTTATATTTGATTGAATACTTTCAAGAATCTGATTTGAAAGCAGCCCGCTGTAATAAAACTTTTTAACTTGTAAAGTTATCAACTTCTTTACCCGTTCATAATTCAATTCCGCAATTTTCTTTTGCAGTTCAGCAGATTGAATTCTTTTACTTATCTTTCCAAAAAATTCAATAGGCTGATTAAAATTGAGATCAATCTCACCTGTTTCACCAAAATCAAAACCGGTTGGAAATTCATTAACTTCCAGTGAAAGCTCTAAATTCTGTAATCTTCCGGCCTGAAGAATCCTTCCATCGGAGGCATCAATATCTCTTAAAGCAGAAATTATTTCCGGGTTATTCTGTTGTGCAATTTCAATTGCTTCATTCAATGATAATTTGATCTTGTCGTTATTCTCTTGTGCATATCCGCTTACTACTAAATAAACGAGTACGAACAAGACAAAAAGTTTGTTCATAAAAACTCCTGCGAAGTTTATTTTTAATTTTTGAGGGAAAGAATGCTTTATGAGATTTTAGGAGGCTGCCAGATTTGTGCGAAATGATTTATTAAATATTTGTTTTGTTTGATGACTGGATTTTCAGCAGATATAAAATAATTACTGAACGAAATTATCTTTTCAACAGAAAAAGAGTTTGAACAGCAGGCGCAAAAGCAAAATTCGCAGCAATTATCTTCAGGTATTTCACTCTTTTCTGAAGACAAGCTAATAATTTCTATCTTAGTAAATGAAATATTTTCTGTGCAAGGATAAACAGAGCAAGTAATTATTAACACTAAAATTATTTTTATGAATTTCATTGCTGTAAATATAATATTATAACCATTGACTTCTTAATAATAATCATAAATGCACTCGGTTATGATGGGATAATTAAGAATAAGAAAAGCTTAAACTAAACATAGTTCCGTTTTCGTTTGAAAACTGGTATTGCCCCTGAAGTTTTCCAACCAAATCTTCAATTATTAATAAACCCAACCCTTTTCGTTTTTGTTCTGCTTCTTCTTTAAAACCAATACCATCATCTTTTATAATTAAATATACCTTGCCTTCAGTCACTTTCAATTTAACTTCAAGTATTCCATTCTCCCTATCCCGAAAGGCATGTTTTAAAGAATTATAAACAACCTCATTAATTATCATCCCAAGGTTCAGGCATGTTTCAACAGCTAAAGGAATATCATTAATATCAATTTTATTTCTGATATTCTTTCCATTATGTTCAAAGCCGGTAAAGATTTTTTCAACCAAATCCTCTATAAAGTCTTTTGTGCTTACGCTTCCAATATTTTTACTGCTTAATTTATCATGAATCAAACTCATTGAGTTAATTCTCTGCCTTATGGTTTGCAATATATCCTTAGTTTTTTGGTCTTCCATTTCATGCATAGCAATTCCAATCATGCTGGAGATAATCTGAAGATTGTTCTTTACTCTATGGTGGATCTCCATTAAATGAGTTTCATTTTCTTTATAAAGAATTTTAAGCTCCTCATTTACTTTTTTGTACCTGATTATCATAAAATATGAAACTATCATAAGTAACCCATTGATAGTTCTGTTTAGAATTGTCATGTATTGCGGACTTTGGTGTGGGGGTATAAAGAAACCTATTATTGAAAAAACAATACAAGTAATTAAAATGAAAGCAGATTGTTTTTTGGTGAGATATAAACCAGCTGAAACGGTTACAATTATATATAACCCAAACCTGATAAACCCTATTGGTGCTAAAGCATCAACCAGTAAAGAACCTAAAGATGCCAAAAAAAATAGAATTATTTTTTTCATATTTATTCTGTCAGTCTTTCTATAGAAAGTGAAGGCTTAATTTTATTTATGCACCTTTTAAGCCCGGGACAAATATTTATGTAACTGTTGTAAAGATAGAAATTAAAAAATTTAAATGTTAAGAATTTTTAAATTAAACTAAACCGGAAATTATAAAGCAGTACTTATATGGAACAGAAGTGACAACGGATTGGAAGATTAAAAGAACCCCTTGAAAAATAAAGTTCTCCCTTAAAGTGATATCATCTCGAAATCTTAATTCGTAAATCGTAAATCCAATGTTCTATTTTCTTTTCCAGTTAAAAGTTGCAGGCTTTTCTTTGCCATCTTCAGTCCATGTCCAGGTTTGTGTAAAATTATTATTATCAGCAAAGTTAAAGCTGAGTTTATGCATATGTCCGTCAGATATTTTTGCCTCAACCTTACTTAATGAGATTTTGTTTTAATAATGATTTTGTTACAAATTGAATTCATTTGTCTTATATAGATTCTCCTTAAAACAGATATAAGTTTATAGTAAACCCATAATGTTTTATAAGTATTGTGATATAACTCCCATTTGAAATATTTTTACAAATAATTAAAATAAAAAACATTCACCCCAATCGGTTTTCTAAGAGAGTTTTTCTGAGATTATGATTTGTAGGCAGGGCGATCAATCAGACAAAAATATTAATTTTTATATTATTCTCTTTTATTTATTTTCGCATTCAATTAATGTTTAACAACGGATGGAATGACAAAAAATTCAAAGAAGAACAGGATTATATTCATTGATCTGATGCGTGCATTTGCAGTATTGATGATGGTTCAGGGTCATACAGTTGATGTTCTTCTCTCAAATAATTATAGAACTCCAGACTCTCCGTTTTTTTCTGCCTGGCTATTTATGAGGGGGATGACAGCCCCCATATTTATGTTTTCAGCGGGAACAGTTTTTACTTATCTCTTCAGACTTACTGATGAACCTTTTCATAAAAATCCCCGGGTTATTAAAGGAATAAAAAGATTCTTGCTTCTTGTTGGATTAGGTTATTTACTAAGATATCCCACATATACAATTGTTGATTTTTCAGAAGTAACCCGGGAAAGCTGGAATATTTTTTTTGCTGTTGATGTTCTTCAACTAATTGGGTTTGGAGTTTTATTTCTTATAGTCTGCGCTTTTATTGCTGAGAAAATAAAACTGCCGGATTATATCGTTTTTACTTTAACAGCATTATTATTTTTTCTTATTTATCCGGTGTTTGATAAAATAAACTGGATTACAATTTTTCCTGAACTGATAGCCGGATATTTTTATACAGGCAGTGGTTCTATATTTCCTCTTTTTCCTTGGGTTGGCTATGTAATTTGCGGTGGTATACTTGGAAGCTATTTAGCAAAGAATCCAATGATATTCAGGTCATCTGTTTTTAGTTTCAGGCTTGGTTTCATTGGTGTTGTTTTAATTATTCTCTCTTTTTTTTCTTATCCCGTTGAAAGTTATTTTTACGGAAAAAATATTGCTGATAATGAATACATTGATATAATTTTGTTAAGAGTAGGTTTTGTACTAGTTCTTAATGCGGTAATCTCATACATATCAATCAGCATTGAATTCATTCCCCGGATTATTATTTTGATTGGCAGAAATACATTACTAATTTATATTGTTCATCTGACAATATTGTACGGAAGTGCATGGAATCCCGGACTTAGCCAGCTATTTGAAAAAAGTTTTAATGTATGGAATACAATTGGTACTGCTCTGGCTATGATTACACTTATGGTTGCGATGGTAGTCTTAATAAATAAATTTAAAATAAGAAATAAAGAATTAGTCACTTGAGAACTGAATGACAAAACCTGATATATTAAATAGTGAAGTAAGTATAGAAGAAAAGCAATTTGAGCAGACACTCCGCCCGGCAATCCTGAAAGATTTTGCAGGGCAAAAAAAAATTACAGATAATCTTAATGTTTTTATTTCTGCTGCAAATAAAAGAAATGAAGCTCTTGATCATGTTTTATTAACAGGACCTCCGGGTTTGGGCAAAACAACACTTGCATATATAATAGCAAATGAAATAGGTGTTAAATTAAAAATTACTTCAGGACCGGTTCTTGAAAAACCTGGAGATCTTGCCGGTATTCTTACAAACCTTGAGGAAAAATCAGTTCTATTTATTGATGAAATCCATCGTTTAAGCCCCATTGTTGAAGAATATCTTTATTCAGCAATGGAAGACTATAAGCTTGATATAATGATTGACAGCGGACCAAGTGCCCGTTCAATTCAAATAAGCTTACCCAAATATACTTTAATTGGCGCAACGACCAGGGAAGGTATGTTAACATCACCTTTAAGAGATAGGTTTGGCATCAAGTTTCGTTTGGATTACTATGATAGTGAGACACTAAAAAAAATTATTATTCGTTCATCAGGTATTCTGAAAATAAAAATACAAGAAGATGCTGCTTTTGAAATAGCAAAACGTTCAAGAGGGACACCGAGAATTGCTAACAGGCTTCTCAGGAGAACACGCGACTTTGCCGATTTTGAAGATAAAAGTGCAATTGATATTGATGTATCTAAAAAAGCACTTAAAGCTCTTGAAGTTGATGAGTTCGGTCTTGATGAAATGGACAAAGATATTATTCTTACTATCATAGAAAAATTCGGAGGAGGTCCGGTTGGACTTAACACAATTGCAGTTGCAGTTAATGAAGACCCTGGAACAATTGAAGAAGTTTATGAACCTTTTCTTATTCAGCAAGGATTTATAAATCGGACTCCGCGGGGAAGAGAAGCTACTGATCTAGCTTATAAACGGTTTGGTAAAAATAAATTTACAGGTAAGACAGACTCTTTGTTTGAATAACCGCTCTCACTTTAGATATACGTAGCACATATTACCGATCTGTGCTACGGTTATTTTTTTGTTAGGTGGTGAAACCGATAAATAAAATTCCTTGAAACAAATCGAGTTAATAATGCAAAATTTCCTTAAAATTATTCTCTTCGTTTTAGTAAACTTATCTTTAAACTTTGCACAAGAATTATTTATTCCTCGTGATATTCTTTCTGCTTATGAAAAAGGCACAAGATCTTTTGACGGAACACCGGGAAAAAATTATTGGCAAAACTCTGCTGATTATAAAATTAAAGTTAGTGTTAATCCCGCAGCAAGATTAGTAAAAGGAAGTGAAAAAATAATTTATTACAATAACAGTCCCGATACTCTTAAAGAAATTATTTTTAATATTATTCAGGATCTTAATAAATATGAATCGGAAAGAAGTTTTACAATTTCAAAAGAATCATTAAGTGAAGGTGTGCAGATTGGAAAATTTTTGCTTAATAATTCTCCTGTTTTGTTAGAAAATAGTGAAAATGTAAGAAGAAGAAACACATTGCTGATTTTAAAGATTACTGATAATCCTTTTCCTCCAAAGTCTACTATGAATTTTGAAATTGAGTGGAACTTTATAATTCCCAAAGGAAGAAATCCAAGAATGGGAACTTATGATTCAACATCTTTCCTTATTGCTTACTGGTTTCCACAAATAGCAGTTTACGATGATATAGATGGATGGGATATGCTTTATCATACCGGTGAGCAGGAGTTTTATAATGACTTCTCTAATTATGAAGTTGAAATTACTGTACCAAATACTTTTGGTGTATGGGCAACCGGAATACTTCAGAATCCTGAAGAAGTTCTAACTCCCGAATATTTAAACAAGTATAAAAATGCCTGGACTTCAGATAAGATAATTAATATTGTTAAAAAGGAAGAAGTTAGATCTGGTAAAATTTATAAGTTCGATTCCGAATTTAATACCTGGAAATATAAAGCAGAATATATTCCCGATTTTACTTTCAGTACGAGTGATCATTATTTATGGGATGCCGTTAGTCTTGTTGTTGATGAAACTACAGATCAAAGAGTTTATTTAGCTGCTGTGTATAAAGAAGAATCAAAAGATTTTTATGAAGTAGCAGAGATTTTAAGAAAAACAATAAATTATTTTTCAAATGAACTGCCCGGTATTCCATTTCCGTATCCTTGTTTAACAATCTTTAATGGTTCCGGCGGAATGGAATTTCCAATGATAATTAATAATGGCTCTGCAGAAAGGAGATCAGGTACAGTTGGAGTTACATCTCACGAAGCAGCTCATGAGTATTTTCCTTTTTATATGGGTATAAATGAAGAGAAATACGGTTGGATGGATGAAGGTATGGCAACTTTCCTTCCTTTTGATTTCCAGGAGAAAGAAGGTGAATATAATCCGCGGCTTCATAACATACGGGGTTATGAAAGATATGCAGGAACAGAAATGGAATTACCAATGATGATACCTAACTATCAGATGAAAGGTTCTTCCCAGAGAATGGCAATATATGTTCGTCCTGCGTTAGCTTACGATTTTCTTCGTGATGCTCTTGGCAAAGAATTATTTGCCGAATGTATGCACGAATACATCAAAAGATGGAATGGCAAACATCCGATCCCTTATGATTTCTTTTTCACTTTTAATGAGGTAAGCGAAAAGGATTTAAACTGGTACTGGAAACCATGGTTCTTTGAGAGAGGTTATCCCGATCTTAGCATTATTGGTGCATCTTTCGAAAATGGAATTCTTGAAGTGACAATTGAAAAAGTTGGAATTATTCCTACCCCTGTTGAGCTTTCTGTTACTTTAGAAGATAGTTCAATTGTTGAAATTTATGAAACTGCAATGATATGGGAAAGAAATCAAAATACTGTGATTATAAAAAAAGAACTTGGCGTAAAACCTCTTTCAGTAACACTTGGCTCAGATATGATTCCAGATTCAGACACAGAAAATAATTACTTTAATTTTTCAACATCAACACATTGATTTATTTTTGTCATGCCGGTCTTTGAAAAAATTGTCATTCCGCACTTGATGCGGAATCTATAGAATGAAAGCATGAGTTCACCACTTGCAATCTTTACTAAAAAAGTCCTACAAGGCACATCTCAATTCTGCTTTATAATTTTCTTTTCTATTGAGTAGAAAAATTTTTGCACTCTCATTTACCATCAACCATCTTCCATCATACATATTTATGTGATGCTCTCCACGGAAACTTCAAGTACTGTTTGTTAATTTGTCGTTGTAACTAAAATAACTATAACAAAATTCTAATAAGGAGTAACCAATGGATAAGCTAAGAATAAAAGGTAACTGGAATGAGATAAAAGGTAAGATAAAACAGCAATAGGGACAGTTGACTGATGATGATCTGAAATACCAGGAGGGAAGGGAAGATGAACTTCCGGGAAAAATTCAGAAAAGAACAGGAAAATCAAGAGAAGAAATAATTCAATTTATAGAGAGTCTTCACTCATAAGAGGAAAAGGCACACCTCTTAACCTAATAAAAGCATCCCGGTTTATTCGGGATGCTTTTATTTTATATGAATGAGTTGAATTACCTTAATATTCTATTACTTAAAATTTCTTGAATATTTCTTCTACCATCGAGAACTGAATGAACATAAATTTTATTTTTTTTAATCTCGTATATTATCCGATAAGGTTTGTAATGAATTTCAAAATACTTCTTTATACCAGTGTTTCTTAATTCTTCCGGGATGTGACCTCTTTTTGGAAATCTTTCTAATTTATTGCAGGTCTCTTCTATCTTATCTAAGAGTTTATTTGCTTTATCTAAAGAATCATTAATTGAAACATAGAAAAATATTTCCCTCATATCTTCTTTAGCTTGTGGATCAATAATGACTTTATATTTCATTATTATCTTTGCTTAAAGCTTACCTAAAACTGATTAAGATCTTTGCGAAGTTCGCTAAAAGTTTCTTTGATTCCTTTTGCATCAGGATTTTCTTCACTTGTCATTGCTAAAAGTTTTAACATTGCAAGTGTTTCCTGTGTTTTCTCATATAATTTTATATCCTGTACAACTACTTTTGCTTCTCCATTTTGAGTGATGACAAATGTTTTTTGATTCTTATTAATAGTTTCTATCAGCTCCGCCGCATTTGCTTTTAAATAGCTTATTGATTTTACTGATTCGCTTAGTTTCATTGCTAAGTCCTTTTTTAGACCAAATATAGTCTATAATAATTTATGAATCAACTTTGAAATACCACGAAGGAAGAGAAGATGAACCTCTGGGAAAAATTCAGAAAAAAACCGGAAAATCCAGAGAAGAAATAATTTAATTTATAGAGAGTCTTCACTCATAAGAGGAAAGGCACACCTCTTAATCCAATAAAAGCATCCCGAATAAATCGGGATGCTTTTTTATTTTTAAATTTAGTTTAACAAAAATGAAGTAGAGAAACGTAGTAATAACAAAAAAAAATTCCCTTCAAAAAATGGAATTATTAAAACCAAGAATCTTATCCCTTTGAAAATTTCATTCATCACTGTAATGAGTTTTATCTTATAATAAGATATTGACTTATTACTAATTTCTTCAATTATTCCATCCTATTCGACAAAAAATATAATTACTCTAACCAACCGTTCGGAATATTTGAGTTCTGGAATAATGGAAAACTTCAAAAAAACATTATTCCATTACTCCAATATTACAATGGGTTCTGCAGAAGGTTAGAGATTGTGTTTGCCTGATATTAAACTTATTAGCATATTTCTTTAACCTATATCTTATTTCTATGAAAATCTTAAAATTATTTCTCTATTTATTACCAACAATATTATTCATTATTATTCTTTCTGCAAGAGAATTAAGAGAAGGGGAGCTTGGTACAATTTCTAATCCTATTAGAATTTATTTTACTCCTTCTGTGGATGCCGAAAGAATTACCACCAATGCAAAACAGCTAGTAGATTATCTGGAAAAGGAAACTGGTTATTACTTTACAACTGCAGTTCCCGCAAGCTTTATTGCTGTGGTTGAAGCTTTCGGGACTAAGAAAGCGGACATTGCTGGTATAAATACTTTTTCTTATTTAATGGCTCATGAAAAATACGGGGCGGAAGCTAAATTAAGAATTGTAAGAGATGGTGGTGAAACATTTTACAAGGGACAGTTCATAACAAGATTTGATTCGGGAATTGAGAGCCTTGCTGATATCCAAGGGAGAACAATGGCTTATGTTGACCCATCTTCTACTTCAGGTTTTATTCTGCCAAAAGCTATGCTTGATAAGATGGGAGTTAAACCGAGTGAAACTGTTTTTGCAATGAAACATGATAATGTAGTAATAATGATTTACCAGAGGCAGGTTGATGTAGGTGCAACATATTATGCTCCGCCTCGCCCGGGAACAGGAGAAATTCTTGATGCGAGAATGCGTGTTAAGCTGCAGTTTCCTGATGTTGAGAAGAAAGTTAAAATAATCGGATTTACTGAAGAGATTCCAAACGATCCATGGGTTTTCAGGAAAGATATGGATGAGGAGATGAAAGAAAAAATAATTAATGCTCTGATAAAATATGTTAATACTGAAGAAGGACAGAAATCAATGTACGAGATTTATGATATAGTTGGTTTGATACCTACTAAAGACAGCGATTATGATAAGTTAAGAAATATGCTGAAGGAACAGGGTATTTCATTTGAGAAACTTGTAAAGAAATGATGATGGAAGTAATTTATAAAGTGAGTTAAGAATTTATTTTAACTATGTTAACACAGGGATGAACTCATCCCAACCCTTACAGAGAGAAGGGCTGTAAAATATTGGGTCTTTATGTTAATATTCTGTCTGCTCATTGTCATTTATTGTTTAACTATCAATAAGTCTCTCTCTTTTTAAGAGAAAGATTAGAGTGAGTTTTTTTGGTAAAATGATTCTCGAAGTAAAGAACCTGCACAAAATTTATAACAGCGGAACACATGCTCTTAAAGGCGTTTCAATCTCAGTTGAAGCGGGAGAATTTCTTGTAATTATCGGTCTCAGTGGTTCTGGTAAATCTACTTTACTTCGCTGCATAAACCGGTTGATTGAACCTACTTCAGGTAAAGTAAAATTCCTTGGCAAAGATATTACTCATATTAAAGGAGAGGAATTAAGAAAAGTCAAATCACAGATCGGAATGGTCTTTCAGCAGTTTAATCTTATTAAAAGAAGATCTGTTTTAACAAATGTAATAACAGGAAAACTTGGTTCGCTTTCAACATTCAATTCCATCATTGAAAAATTTGATAAGGAAGTAATTAATGAAGCACTCAACAATCTTGAAACTGTTGGCATAAGTGAGAAGGCAAAAGAAAGAGCTGATTCTTTAAGCGGTGGACAGCAGCAGAGAGTTGCAATTGCAAGAAGCCTTATGCAGAATCCAAAACTGCTTCTTGCAGATGAACCTGTTGCATCGCTTGATCCTGCAACATCAAATTCCGTTATGCATTATTTTGAAAAGATAAATAAAGATTTTGGTACTACTGTAATTTGTAATCTTCATTTTTTAAGTCTTGTAAGAAGGTATGCAACAAGAGTTATTGCCTTAAAGGCTGGCGAGATTATTTACGAAGGACTTCCTCATGAGATTGATGAAACATGGTTCAAGACAATTTATGGTGAAGAAGCTGAAGAGGTTGAGATAAGATGATAGCCGAACCTGAAGTTGAAATTCATCCTCAGAAAATTATTGACAGGAATAAACGGAAAGAAGATAAGTTTAATTTTATTAAAGCCATTCTGCTCGATATCTTTCTTGTCTTTTACTCACTCATAGTTTTACAGCGGGCTATTTATTTCAAGTTCATTCTTGATCTTCGGGAACTACCATTCTCGTGGAATGAAATTGGAATTATATACCTTATCAGTGTGGTTACTGGAATTCTATGGACTTCAACTAAAACTTCATTATCCTGCAAACTTTTTGGAATTGCAAAAGATAACAAAATAACGAAATGGACAGTTGAGATTTTCAGCTGGTTTCTTTTCAACATTACTTTTATAGCGGGATGGATTGTAACAAAATTTTCTATCGTAGATATCTTCAGCAGTGAAGGCATACAAGGTGCACAAAGAATATTCGGCGCACTCTTTCAGCCTGAGATGGGAATTTTTGATGATGCTTTGTTCGCAATAATTGAAACAATTTACATTGCTCTTCTTGCTACACTTATTTCAATTCCGCCTACTCTGCTTCTTAGTTTCTTTACAGCCAGAAATTTAATGAGAGATAACAAAATTGCTTTTACTGTTTATTACGTTCTAAGAATAATATTGAACTTTATCAGATCAATTGAGCCTTTAATCTGGGCTATAATTTTTTCTGTCTGGGTTGGTATTGGTCCATATGCAGGAATGATTGCACTGCTTGTTCATACTATTGCATCAAATGCAAAACTTTATTCCGAAGCAATTGAAAATATTGAAGAAGGACCCATTGAAGCAATCTCTGCAACAGGCGCAAATAAAATTCAGATTGTATGGTATGCAGTTGTTCCCCAAATTTTACTTCCGTTTTTGTCATTTACAATTTATCGTTGGGATATAAACGTAAGAATGGCAACGATTATTGGACTTGTCGGCGGCGGCGGAATTGGTACAATGCTTATGCAATACCAGGGTCTTGCAAGATGGCATGAAGTAGGACTTATAGTTTTAATGATTGCTTTTGTGGTTTGGGTAATGGATTATATTAGTGCAAGAATAAGAGAAGCAATTTATTAAGATCCCCTTATAAATTAGCAGCTTAATAAGAACCAAAAAAAATATCTTAATTAAATATTGATCATTGAATATTGAAAATTCTCAATAAACAATAACTCAATAATCAATTTTCAATTTCTTACCCTTAAGCGTCAAGACTTTTGGATAATTGAACTATATATCTATCTCAAATATTCCTTACTTCTGAAGTACCATCTTATTTCTCAATCTTACTTCGCCGGATTTCAACTCATAAATATAAATTCCACTTGGTAAATCAAAGCCATTAAATTCAAATGTATAATCACCGGCAGGTAAAATTTCCTGTGTAACAATCTTTACTAATTCTCCAAGTGTATTATAAACAGATAATTTTATTTCTGAAGTTTTCGGCAAAGCAATTTTAATATTTGTTGATGGATTAAACGGATTTGGATAGTTCTGCTCAAGAGCAAAGTCAGCAGGTATCAATCCGGCATTAACTGTAACTTCATTACTATACTCATACGAACCATCAAAATCAATTTGTTTGAGGCGGTATGAATATTTTCCATAATCTTTAATAAAATTGGTGAAGCTGTAAAACTGGTTTACAGTAGTTGTGCCTCTGCCATCAACAAATCCAATTTTCTCCCAATCCACACCTTGCGGATGTAATCTTTCAATCTCAAAGCCATTGTTATTTATTTCAGAAGCAGTATTCCATTTCAGCATTACAAAATTTCCCCTGGTTTCTGCAGTGAATGAAACTAATTCAACTGGCATTGGAGGCACTTGTGTTAAGGTTGCAGTTTTAAGTACAATATTATTGGAAGGATCAAACTGAACACTAAGGGGCTGTCTGTTAAAGCTCCAATAAAAAAGTTGATTATTTACATCGTTCATAACTCTGATAGTAGAATCTGATCCTGTTGCAAAATGTATTTTTATCTCTATAGGCATTTTATAGAATCCTGTATTTGTCTGAACCTGCTTTGCTAGAAATCCTGCTTCCCATAGAGAGGCTGACTGCTGAGAAATATAAAATTGGTTCTGGTATTGTGGATGATTCGGCTGATAAATCCATTCATCAAAGAACCAATTATAATCCTGCCCTGTAACAATGTTTACTATATTATTAAAATCATCAGTAGTTGCATTTTTATATTTAAGTCCCGGTTCATTCGCATAAGTGGTTAATACTTCAAAAAAATCTTCATCGCCAAGAACATATCTTAAAAGATGAAGAACACAGGAACTTTTCAGATAAGTTATTGCATAATTAAACAGAATATTAATTGGCGGCGGCTCAATTGCCCATTCTGGATTTGATATTGCCCAGCCGGGGTTATTTGAAAGATAAGAAGAAGCATTACCGTTTATTTCACTTTTATAAGAAGTATAACCGTACAGATGCTCAAGCCATAGAGCCTCTATATAAGTAGCGAAGCCTTCATTAAGCCAGATGTCTGCCCAGGTTGCACAAGTAATCATATCACCAAACCATTGATGTGCATATTCATGTGCAATAAGAGATTCATACCAGCAATCCGGGCATATGCTGGTTAAAGTCTGATTTTCCATACCTCCCCATGGAAATTGATTATTGAGGGATGCAAACCCGTTTTTTTCAAACGGATGTTCGGTGAATGTTTCTGAGTAAAAATCTGTCATCTCGCTAATTATACTCTCCATATTGGCCGGATTTTCACCGTTATTATAATAAAATCTAATTGGGATGAATACACCCGGAGTAGATATACTTTCCCAATAAACTATATCAAGATTATAATTTACTTTTCCGCTTAATAAAACAAGATAAGTTGCTACGGGGTCTCTGCTTACCCAGTTATACCAAATTGTGTCAGCTATTTTTACTGAGTCATCCAATCTTCCATTCGAGCCAAGTTTTACAGTGGCAGGAACTTTAAGAGTAATATCAACTGTAGCTTTGTCGGATGGATGATCCCAGCAAGGAAACCATTTACGCGCACCTTGCGGTTCGCAGTCTGTAAACACCATTCCGTTGCTAACATAAAAAGCCTCATCGCTAATGTTGTTATGATGATAGTTTATGCTGATGTCAAGCTCTTCACCAACATTATAAATTCTATCTAAATTTATTGTAAGTACATTGTTTGCATGTGTAAAGCTGACTCCTGATAATCCAACTGCATCAATTCCGATCGACGTATTTACAGCATTAAGCTTTATTGAATTCAATACTGAATCAACCTTTATTGTTATGACTTCCGATGCAGTGTATGATTTTGGGTAAGGGCTTAAAAAGCAATTGTAAATATTCAGATTTAGGGTATAATTAAGAACATCATAACTATGCTTTATATCAGCGTTAATTTCATCTATTGGGGTAAGAGAAGATTCTATTTTCTTTTGCGAACAGAATTCCGAACCTTTTTTAACAGGCTGTGGATAAGTTAAAGTAGCGGTTAATAATATTGTAAGAATTATTCCGTATACGTGAAATCCGTTTGGTATTGTAAAGATTTTCATTTTCTCCCTTTTTTGAAATTATTGTAGTAAATACAGGTTATTTATGTCCAATTAGATTATTGGTTATATGTAATTGATTTCATCCTTTGTTAAATCGTTTTCATGGCTTTATTTTTTATTGCATTTGACAAGTTTTAAAGAATTTAAAAACATTATAATCTAACATAAGTATTCATTCTGTCAGTATGAAAGTATTATTGTATAAAACTTAACAATAACTTAATATTAATTAGGAATCTCAGATTCATATTCTACATATATTTTAATGTTCAATAAAAATTTTTTGAATAGAATCGAGGGCAATTATGAATAATTTATTTAAGCTTCTCATAATATTTTTGACTGCAGCTATTCTTTTTGTGGGCTGTAAAAAGAAAGAAGAAGCAGAGAAATCAGTAATTACTATAAAAGGCTCTGATACAATGGTAAACTTATCCCAGAAATGGGCAGAAGTTTACATGCAGAAAAATGCTAATGTTTCAATACAGGTAACTGGTGGAGGTTCTGGTACTGGTGTTGCTGCATTACTTAATGGGACTACAAATGTTGCAAACTCAAGCAGGGAATTAAAAGAGAACGAATTAAAAGATGCATCTCAAAAAGGAATTACTCCTAAAGTATTCGAAGTTGCTCTTGATGGAATAGCAGTTATTGTTCATCCTAGTAATCCTGTTAGTAGTTTAACTCTTCTGCAAATTGCAGATATTTTTACTGGTAAAATTAAAAATTGGAAAGAAGTTGGTGGGAAGGATTCTCCAATTACTTTGTATGGAAGAGAAAACAGCAGCGGCACTTATGAATTTTTCAGAGAACATGTTTTACTTAAAAAAGATTATGCAACTAATACTCAGGTTTTACAAGGTACTGCTGCATTAAGTGAAGCGGTTGCAAGAGACGTGAAAGGGATCGGTTACGGTGGTGTTGGTTATTTTGCAGAAAGAAAGGATGTTAAAATAATTGGAGTAAAAGCAGTTAAAGATGATGATCCGGTCTTTCCTGCAACTGATGGAAAAGTAAATTATGAAGATATTTGGAGTAAGAAATATTCCATTTCACGTTATCTTTATTGTTTTACAAATGGTAAACCAAAACCTGAAGTTCAGGCTTTTCTCGATTTCATTCTTTCAAGTGAAGGACAAGAACTCGTAAAGCAGATGGAATATATTCCACTGCCAAATAAATAAACTGATGTTATGCAGAAGGCGTAATCATAATCTTAATCGTACTCTTAATCGCTTAAAAATCGAGTATGATTAAGATTACGAGTACGATTACGACGATCTTTGCCTGACCTCAGTAAATAATATATAACATATATAAAACAACTTAGTTGAAAAACTAAGGTGGAGTTTTAAGAAAGAGAGAGAGTTTGAAGCAATATTTTTTAGTTTGTACTCTTATTGTTTGTTCAACAGGATTGTTCGGACAAAGCAATGGTAAAATCTCTGGCTATATGTTTGGAGATTATTTTTACAATATTTTCCGGGACAATAATATTGATTCCTTAGGCAATGTTATTCTTCCGGGGAAAAAAGATTTTAATGGTTTCCAGTTCAGGAGAATTTATTTTACTTATGATTATAAAATCTCAGAAACTTTTGATACAAGATTCAGAATTGAAGCCGACCAATTAGCAAATACCAGCAATGGAAAAATCGGAGTTGCTTTAAAAGATGCTTACCTGAAATGGAAGAATATTTTTGATGGCAGTGATATAATATTAGGTTTGCAGCCACAACCGGCATTTGAAATTTCAGAAGCAATCTGGGGCTTTCGTTCTCTGGAAAAAACTATTTTGGATCTCAGAGGAATAGTCCCATCACGTGATCTGGGAATATCATTAAAAGGAATGTTTGATAATTCAGGTAATATAAATTACTGGGTTATGATTGGTAATAACAGTGGTAATTCTCCTGAGATTGATAAATACAAAAGATTTTATGGGCATCTTTATTTTAAACCTTTAACAAATTTTTACGTTACAGTTTATGGTGATCTTAAAATCAGACCATCGCTAAAAGTAAATTCTGTTACCTTAAATAATAACGATATCACTACAGCTCTTTTTGCAGGTTATAGTGAGAAAGATATATTCAGTGTTGGAGTTGAGAGTTTCCTTCAGATAAGAGAGAATGGATTTTTTGAACAAGGTGCAACAAGCTTGATTTATCAGACTAAGAATGCACTTGGAATCTCTGCTTTCGGATCTTATAACTTTTCATCAATGATAGGAGCAGTTGTAAGGTTCGATCATTTTGATCCTAATATAGATTCTGATTTCAAAGGTGATTCAAGAAATTTTTATATTCTCAGCTTAGTCTTTAAACCTGAGGCAGCAGTTTCAATTATGCCTAATCTGCTTTACGAAACTTATGAATCTACAAATGGAAATAATTATGATGCATCCGTTACAGGCAGAATAACTTTTTATTACAGTTTTCTTTGATACCAAAATTTAGAAGATAAATATTGATAACAGAGCAATCAAATATAATTGAACCGAAAACTTCTGAAATAATCATTGAATCCTCCTTCGGAAAAAAGATAAAAAAATCAACTCGCATAAAAGAAAAATTAATTAAGTATTTCTTTGCTGTTAATGGAGTAATGGCTCTTGTTTTTATCATACTGATTTTTATCTTCTTATTTAAAGAAGGATTCAATGCTCTGGAACATATCGGGCTTCTTGATTTTATTTACCTCGATCAGGTTCAGGCAGATGGTTCTGTTCAAAGAGTATATGAATGGTATCCAACTTCAGCAGAAGCAAGATATTCATTAATTCCATTAATACTTGGAACTTTGCTTACTTCAATTCCTGCAACAATAATTTCTACAATTTTTGGTGTAGCGGCAGGAATTTATCTTTCTGAAGTTACAAACCCTAAGCTGAAGGAATTTCTAAAACCGATGATTGAACTTTTTGCAGGAATTCCGACTGTTGTTCTCGGTTTTATTATGCTTGTTATTGGCGCATCATTTTTCAATGATCTTCTAAATCCTGAAAACAGGTTGAATGCTTTTATTGCTTCACTCGGTTTGTCCTTTGTTATAATCCCTATTATAGCTTCTTTAACCGAGGATGCACTACATTCTATTCCGAATGATTTGCGAATGGCTTCTTATGGATTGGGTGCAACAAAATGGCAAACAATAAGGCATGTTATTTTACCGGCAGCATTCAGCGGCGTATCTGCAAGTATTATTCTTGGTTTCGGAAGGGCGATTGGGGAAACTATGATTGTGCTCATGGCATCAGGAAATGCAGCCAATATCACAACAAATATTTTCAGCAGTATAAGAACAATGACTGCAACAATTGCTGCTGAAATGGGTGAAGTCTCTCAGGGTTCTGATCATTATTATGCATTATTTTTTATAGGAATTGTTTTATTTACAATAACTTTCTTTCTTAACCTTATTGCAGAAATAATAATTAACAAGATGAGAAAGAAAAATACTTTTTAGCAGATGGAAATCTTAAAGCAGAAACATAAAGATATACAGGGAATAGTTTTTATTAATCTTACAAGATTATTATTCCTTGTTCTTGTTATAGTTTTATTTTTGCTTTTAGGAAAAATTGTTATAGAGGGATCAGGAATACTTTCTCTAGAATTTATTTTTGATTCTCCCAGAAACAATATGACTGAAGGAGGAATTGGTCCTGCTATTTTTGGAACCATTGCTGTAACATTTATTATGGTTCTATTAGCTGTTCCTCTTGGAGTTTTTTCAGCTATCTATCTTAATGAATATGCAAAAGATACATTCTTCACAAGAGTTATAAGAACATCAATAAATAATCTTGCGGGAGTTCCTTCAATTGTTTTTGGTTTGTTTGGTTTGGGTTTCTTCATTCTTTTTATAGGAAGAAATATAGATGATGTTCTGGCAACAGGTTTACTTTTCGGACAGCCCGCATTGTTATGGGCATCTGCCACGCTTGCAGTTCTTGTTCTGCCAATAGTAATTGTCTCAACTCTTGAAGCACTGAACTCAGTTCCTAAAACTCACAGAGATGCTTCGTATGGTTTGGGAGCTACTAAATGGCAAACAATAAAACATGTTGTTCTTCCTCAGGCAAGACCTGGCATTTTAACTGGAACTATTCTGGCAATAAGCCGTGGTGCAGGAGAAACTGCTCCGATTCTTTTCCTTGGTGCAGCTTTTTTTCTTCCAAATCTTCCGGTTGTTGATTTATGCATCGGAGATTACTGCATTCCTATGATTAATCCTACAGAACAATTTATGTATCTTGCATATCATATTTTTATTTTGGCAACGCAGTCAGCTAACCCGACTAAAACTTTGCCAATTCAATATGGATCAACATTAGTTCTTATTGCATTAACTTTTTTGCTTAACATAACAGCAATACTTTTCAGGTACAGGTTCAGAAAAATTTTAGGAAGGTTATAAAAATAAAGCTTACGTGAGGCGGTCTCCAAAGCCTTAATTTGTCAACCTGAACTCGTTTCAGGTTCTGAATTTTGCCTAAAATCAAATCCAAAGATTCCGAAACAAGTTCGGAATGACAGTTTTGAGACAGCCTCACGATTTTTCTTAAAGTATATCTGTTTTAAAAATATTTTCTTATGAAAGAAGTTAAAATATCAGTTAATAACCTTGATCTTTATTACGGCGGGAAACAAGCGTTAAAGAATATTTCTGTAGAGATTCCTGCTAAAAAGGTAACTGCTTTTATAGGACCTTCCGGCTGTGGTAAATCAACTTTCCTGCGGGTTCTAAACAGGATGAATGATTTGATTGATCATGTAAGAATTCAGGGTGAAGTATTAATTGAAGGTATTAATATCTATGATAAACAGATCGATGTTGTAAACCTCAGGAAAAGAATAGGAATGATTTTTCAGAAATCAAATTTGTTTCCAAAAACGATTTATGAAAATCTCATTTATGGTTTGAAGATAAACGGAGTGAGAGATAAAAAAGTGCTTGATGAAACAGTTGAAAAAACTTTAAAGCAAGCAGCACTTTGGAATGAAGTTTTCGACAGACTTCACGAACCGGCTCTAAGTTTATCAGGCGGACAGCAGCAGAGGCTTTGTATTGCCCGTGCTCTTGCTGTTGAACCTGAAA
>Ga0154732_1042_pt1 | contig 22763 bp, 23 predicted proteins | sample Rifle2008BG16ft_FD_105740 | JGI IMG/M metagenome (GOLD analysis project Ga0154732, IMG submission 105740) | Ignavibacteria bacterium RBG_16_34_14 | reverse complement strand
CTCTCCCTTTTCCCTCTCATTTAATAAGGAGAGGGATTGAGGGTGAGGTAGTTTTTATTGTTTTTATTGCTTTAACCAAATTAATTACTGAAGTTTGAAGGGGAAACATCCGAGGGTTATTGATGTTCACAAAATTGAAATAAATAGGTTATAATTACAAATTATTTCATATGAATGATGCTGTAAAAGGAATTTATATTTCTATCGTCGATATCATTGGTATTTTTATCCCGGGTTTTGTTTTTATAGTAGGATTATTCTCATTAACACACCAATGTAGTCCGGAATTCTTTAATTATTTTAATGAAGGTAGTAGTAATAAGTATGAATGGATATCAGAACCTCTTTCGTTAGGTATTGTTTTTATATTTTCATATGTCCTTGGTTTCTTATTACGATTAGGATCCATTAGATTATTACAAAATATATTACACTATCAAAATGGGATATAAAATTAAAAGAGTCATCAGAAAAACTTGAGAAATTATTATTATCATTATTTGATAATGAATTTAATGAAAGTCTTTTAGAAATTAGTAAAAAAAGTACGAATTTCGAGTTATCTCATACGGCTCCGTTATTTCATTTAGCTAAAAGAATTATACGAAATTGTTCGCCAACATTATGGGCAGATGCTGAACGATTAGAAGCAGAGATTAGATTTCTTGCGGGATTATTTATTCCGTTATTTTTAGTCTTTGTTGATTTCTTAATATTTGTCTTTCATTTAAATTTCAACCTTATTGCGATTATATTTCTACTAATTACTGCTTGCAGCTTAGGAATAATTTTGTACGCATTTCCAATACGTCGAATAAGAGAAGTCATTTATATATATTATTCAGCAATTATAGTTTTAAAAAAGTTTAATGGGTATTCGCAGTCATAATAAACATCTTTGCAGTCCAGAACCAATCCTTGACAGTTATTGCTTTATCCAAATTATTTCCCAAAATTTCAATAGCTAAAGCATTATTATGTTTCTAACTTTGGGTAGCTCTTTACAAATAACTTTTAACAATGTCCAATCAACTAATAAATCAATATTATACTCAAAGAGATAAGCTTATTCAGTATGGCGGTTCACGGAATGAGCTGAGTATCCGTGATGCTTTCCGTGATTTGCTTAATCATTATGCTGATAAGAAAAACTTAATGCTCATTTCAGAAGTCAGAGTTCAAGGTACAAAAGGCGAAAAGGTTCAGCCGGATGGAACTCTTAAAAATGCTTTAAGATTAGATTATGGTTACTGGGAAAGCAAGGATGAGAAGGATAATATTGATGATGAAATAGAGACCAAAATAAGAAAAGGTTATCCACTTACTAATATTCTTTTTGAAGATGGAATAACTGCAGTTCTTTTTCAGCATGGTGAGCCAATTGAACGTATTGATATTACTGATCGTGAAAAGCTCGATAAAATTCTTACAAGGTTTATAAGCTATGAGCATCCGCAGGTAAGAGAATTTAATGAAGCTCTTGAAAAGTTTAAGGAAGATCTTCCCGATATACTCGATGCACTCCGTGACCTGCTTATAAAGCAAGGCAATGAAAACAAAAATTATGTTGAGGCAAGAGATAAATTCTTAGAACACTGCAGGCAGGAAATAAATCCTGATTTCACTCCTGATGATGTTCGTGAAATGATAATACAGCATATACTTACTGAAGAAATCTTTAATGCTGTTTTTGATGAGTCTCACTTTCACAGGGAGAATAACATTGCACGTGAACTTGAGAAAGTAATGGAGACTTTCTTTACAGGTTCTGTAAGAAGAAATCTCCTCGATCATATTCAGCATTACTATAAAGTTATAAGTAATGCTGCTCGTAACATTCCCGACCATCACGAAAAGCAAAAGTTCTTAAAAGTTATTTATGAAAACTTTTATAAAACTTATAACCCTAAAGCTGCTGACAGGCTTGGAGTTGTTTATACTCCGAATGAGATAGTTAACTTTATGGTTGAAAGCACCGACTATCTTTTGCAGAAGCATTTTGGAAAAACTCTTGCTGATAAAAATGTGGAAATACTTGATCCTGCTACAGGGACAGGAACTTTTATCTGCGATATTATTGATTATATCCCCAAGCAATATCTTCTCTACAAATACAAAAACGAAATTCACGCAAATGAAGTAGCAATACTTCCCTACTATGTTGCTAATCTTAATATTGAGTACACTTATAAACAAAAGATGGGATTGTATGATGAGTTTCCTAACCTCTGTTTTGTTGATACTCTTGATAATACAAGTGCATTACAATATATGGGGCAACAGGATTTTCATTTTGATTTTAGTCATGAAAATGCTGCAAGAATTAAAAGACAAAATGAGAAAAAGATTTCTGTTATTATTGGTAATCCGCCTTACAATGCTAACCAGAAGAATGAAAACGAAAATAATAAAAACCGTGAGTACCCTGCTATTGATAAAAGAATTAAAAACACTTTTATAGCCAACAGTACTGCACAAAAAACAAAGTTGTATGATATGTATGCAAGGTTTTATCGCTGGGCTATGGATAGAGTTGAAAGAAATGGAATAATTGCTTTAATAACTAATAGAAGCTTTATTAATTCCAGAACCTTTGATGGATTCAGAAAAACAATACAAGAAGATTTTCAATATGCTTTTATTATTGATACAAAGAGTGATGTAAGAATGAATCCTAAAATTGCAGGAACAACACACAATGGTTTTTGGAATACAAACTGGTGTTGCTGTAATGTTTTTAATTCGTAAAGAAGATGTTGAACCTTCTGATTGCCAGATTTTTTATACTGAAATGGATGACTTTTGGAGAAAGGAACAAAAACTGCAATGGTTTAATGAAAATAAATTTGAGAAAATTCCTTTTCAAAAGATAACTCCCAATAAAAGCAATAATTGGATTAATTTATCTAGCAATGAATGGGAAACTTTAATTGATATTAAAAAAATCTTTTCAAAAATTTCACCTGCAGTAAATACAGCAAGAGATGAATGGGTTTTTGATCAAAGTATAGAAAGCTTATCAAATAAAATTAGATATTTTATTAAAGAATATAATTCTTTTGTCGTAGGAGGTAAGACTAATTTTATAGAAACAATTAAATGGAGTGCAGCACTAAAAGGTCATTTCGATAAAAAAAGAAAACTACCAAGTTTTGATAATGAATTATTAATTCCATTTGAATATCGACCATTTAAAAATTTAAAATATTATAGTGATAAAATGTTGAGTGATAGACTAACAATTAATCACTATGAAATGTTTGGGAATAATTTATCAGAAAGTAATAAAATTATTTTATTGAATGCTGCATCAGGTGGTCAAAAACCATTTAGCATTTTTTGTTCGGATATATTGGCGCCTTTTCAATTCTTTGTAGATCCAACACAATGTATATCCTTATATCGTTATCCAAATGATAGTCTAAAAAGTAACATAACCGATTGGGGATTAGAACAATTTCAAAATCATTATTCTTCGCATGGTCATGCTGAACTTGTTTCAGCATCTAAACAAGCTACGAAAAAGATCCTGAAACGAGTTCAGGATGACACCAACAACAAACAGATAACAAAGGAAGATATCTTCCATTACGTTTATGGAGTTCTTCATAACCCTGCATACAGAAAAAAATATGAGCTAAACTTAAAGAGAGAATTCCCGCGCTTTCCTTTCTATAAAGACTTTTGGAAATGGGCAAAGTGGGGAAAAGATTTAATGAATCTGCACATCCATTATGAAGATGAAAAAGAATATGCCTTAAAACGTATTGATGAAAAGCCCAAAGAGAAAAAAGAAAACCATAAAACATTCTTCCCAAAAGTAAAAGAGCCGGAACAAATGTTCAGTACACAGGCAAAAATAAAAGTAAAGTTAAAAGCAGATAAGGAAACCGGAACAATTGAGATTGATGAGATAACAAAGCTTAAATCCATTCCAAAAGAAGCCTGGGAATATAAACTCGGCAACCGCTCAGCTTTGGAATGGATACTCGACCAATACAAAGAAAAGAAACCAAAAGACAAAACCATCGCCGCAAAATTTAACACCTACCGCTTCGCAGATTATAAAGAACACGTAATCCAACTCCTTAAAAAAGTAACAACAGTAAGCAATGAGACAATGAAGATTATTAGAGAGATGGAGAGGGAGAAAGAATAGCCCATAGCTTCAGCTATTGGAGATTAATGAGGTAAAAGCAGCCCATATGCTTCTGCTATGGGAAATAAGAATTACAAACCGTTAAAACGGTTCTATTCCGATTTTTTATTTCTTATATTCCCACGGTTAAAACCGTGGGTTACATACCATCGGATAAAGCAAAACAAAACTCCAACTATTGACTAAAAAAACAATAGAAATCAATCCATAGCTTCAGCTATGTGTATAAAAACTTACTTAAGCAACCCATAGATTTATCTATGGGAACAAAAACTAACACCAATAATTCTAAACCGTTTCAACGGTTTAAAATGGGAGGGCAACATGTCTCATTCACTCTTTAAAATATGGATTCATGGAATATTCGGCACAAAAGACAGAACCTCATTAATAAAAAATACCTTTGAAGCACAATTACATTTACACATAAAAGAAAAATTAGAAAGAGACCTTGACTGCAAGGTAAGAATAATCAATGGAACAGAAGATCATATTCATATTTTATTTTTATTATCGCCAAATTTCACATTGAAAGATATTTTCCATAATGTTAAAGGGGAATCTTCACATTGGGTTAACCAATCCGATTTTATAAAATATAAATTTGCATGGCAGACAGGATATGGTGCTTTCTCGGTTAGCGAATCAAAGATAAATGAAGTTGAAAAATATATAGCCAATCAGAAAGAGCACCATAAATTAATCTTGTTCGTGCGCGTTTTTTTTTCGCTAATGTTCATTAATTTCCTGCTCGTGTGAGTTTTAAAATGCTTCTGCACTCTTTTTTTATGCTACTGCGCGGTTTTATTTTGCTCTTGCGCTAATTAATTTAGCTCCTGCGCACTTTTATTTAGCTAATGTTCACTTTTATCTGTCTCATGTGGATTTTGCATTCTCACAATCAAACACACATTTGGGTTTTTGTTTAGTACACTTTACATTTAAGAGTAAACAACTACTAAATATTTTTTAGATTTTTATAAACCAAGCTGGCATCAAATAAATTCTACGTTCTTTTGTATTAAGACAAAAGAACAGAAAATTCTGAATAATAATTTTTGCCTGTACTTTTCTTAGCATAAGAAAAGTACCAAAAGAAGCATGCACTTTAAAAGAAATTCTAAAATTATCCTTCGTTTCGCTAAGATAAATAAACTCGTCCCGATAAAAATCGGGACTCAAACAGAATTTATCTTTAAACGCTTCACTCCGGATAATTTTTTTCACGAATTTCTTTTAATGTGCAGGAAATTCACAAAGCAAAACAATGGTCACGGAATAAAAGCATTGCTAAATGACTTATAAATATTTAACTTTGTATCAGATTTTTGCTAATAAGAATGATGATTTTTAATAAAAAATATTTCATAATTACCTGTCTTAAAGACCACAGAAGCTATTTTGTTTCTCGTTTCGAGAACGTATTCTAATTCCATCCCAGTTTTCAGCCAGAGGCTGATTCCATTTAGCGGGAAATTAACTTAAAATTTACTTTTTTTTAAAAACCAAACGGTATTCTTTTTGGTTAACGGTATTCTTTTTGGTTTATAATTTTAATTAATAGGTGTTAAAATGATGGAAAAAATTTTGATAAAAGATAAAATCTCAGCAGATGAGGTTCACGAAATCCTGAAGCAATATATGCTTGTAGATGGATTTGATTTCGTTCCCGATTTACGTAACAGTCATGGTGTTTACCTTATAGATGAAAAAACAGGTGATACCTACATAGACTTCTTTACATTTTTTGCTTCTTCACCTTTAGGATTAAATCATCCGAAGCTTAAAGCAGTAAAAGATGAATTAGGATTTGTTGCAGTTAACAAACCTTCCAACTCAGATATTTATACAACTTATATGGCAGAGTTTGTAGAGACTTTCGCAAATATTGCAAAGCCTGATTATATGAAATATTTATTCTTTGTTTCAGGCGGAACACTTGCAATTGAAAATGGCTTGAAGGTAGCCTTTGACTGGAAGGTCCAGAAAAATTTTGCAAAAGGATATAAAGAAGAAAAAGGTCAGCAAGTAATACACTTCAAACAAGCTTTTCATGGAAGAAGCGGATATACTCTTTCATTAACTAATACAGACCCAAATAAAATTCTATACTTCCCAAAGTTTAACTGGCCAAGGATTACAAATCCTAAAATTACTTTCCCTATTGATTTTCATCTTAATGAAATTATTGCGCTTGAACAAAAAGCAGTTGATGAAATTTATGCTGCAATAAAAAATAATCCTGATGATATAGCTGTAATTATAATTGAACCTATACAAGCTGAAGGAGGTGATATTTTCTTTCGGAAAGAATTTTTTGATAAGCTGCGAGAGATTGCTGATGAGAATGAAATTCTCTTAATGTTTGATGAAGTACAAACAGGTTTTGGAATAACAGGAAAATTCTGGGCTTCGGAACATTATGTTAAACCGGATATTATCGCTTTCGGTAAGAAAGCCCAGATTTGTGGAATTATGGTTTCTGATAGAATTGATGATGTTGAGGAGAATTGTTTCCATAAATCAAGCAGGATTAATTCAACCTGGGGAGGTGACCTTGTTGATATGGTAAGATCAAAACATATTCTGAAAATAATTAGTGAAGAAAATCTTGTCGAAAATTCAAGAGTTGCAGGGGAATATTTACTTGAAAAATTAAAAGGAATTCAAAAGGATTTTCCGAATCTTGTAAGTAATGCTCGCGGTTTGGGTTTAATGTGTTCTTTTGATCTTCCCTCAGCAGAGATGAGAAATAAATTCAAAGAAACCTGCTTAAAAGAAAGATTGATAATACTTGGATGCGGAGAAAAATCTATCCGTTTCAGAACTCCATTGAATATCACAAAATATGAAATTGATGAAGGATTGAATGTTATCAGGAAAGTTTTATTTTTACTTTCGTAAATAAATTATTTATATACTACTTGCATGATGCGGCTCCAAATAAACGGAGCCGTATCATTTTAAATAATCTTAAATCCCAAATTTCAAATCTCAAATAACAAATAAATACCAATTTTCAATAATCAAATAATTTGAAAAATCCAAAGTGATTTTCGAACTTGGCGATTGTTATTTATTTGTATTTTGTATTTTGATTTTTGGAATTTAGCTATGTCAGGTTTACTTTATATCGTCAGCACACCGATTGGTAATCTTAAAGATATTACTTTAAGAGCAATAGAAACCCTTAAAGCAGTTGATTTTATTATTTGTGAAGACACACGTGTTACTTCAATTCTGCTGAAGCATTATGATATTCATAAAGAACTTATCTCAATGAATGCTCAAAGTGAATCAAGAAAAATTCCCCAATTGATTGCAAGAATTAACAAAGGAGAAAGTTGTGCCTTGGTTTCTGATGCAGGAACACCAACCATTTCTGATCCGGGAGTAAGATTAATTTCTGAAGCAATAAAAAATAATATACAAGTGGTTCCGATACCTGGTGCTTCTGCTGTAATTACTGCATTAAGCATTAGCGGTGTACCAACTGATGCTTTTTTATTTGAGGGCTTTCTTCCTAATAAAAAAGGTAGAATGACTAAACTGAAACAATTAGCAAATGAAGAGCGCACTATTGTTCTTTATGAATCAACTTACAGAATTGAAAAGCTGCTTAAAGAACTTTCTGAATTTATGCCGGAAAGATTCCTTGTAATATGCAGAGAGTTAACGAAGAAATTTGAAGAAGTAAGAAGAGGTTATCCAAAAGAATTATTAGAATCTTTTAAGAACTCTGTTAATAAAGGTGAGTTTGTTGTAGTAATAGCCCCAACCAGGGTAAGAGAATGAAGGTATAAGGTATACGGATTATAACTTATACCAGATTGCATATACCATATACCCATTTCGCTACTCACTATCATAATCAACCAAAGCTCTCACATCATATTTTTTAAGCTTTGTTCTTCCCTTAAGAAAAGATAATTCAACAATAAAAGAAACCTGGACGACCTGCCCGCCTAATTTTTCAATTAATTTGCATGCTGCCTGTGCGGTTCCTCCTGTTGCTAAAAGATCATCGTGAAGAAGAACTTTATCCCCTTTTTGAATCGCATCTTTATGTATCTCCAGAGCATCATTTCCATATTCAAGAGCATAAGTTATTTTTTCAGTTTCAGCAGGAAGCTTTCCAGGTTTTCTGCAAGGGACAAACCCAACATCAAGTTTTTCTGCCAGGGCAGTTCCAAACATAAATCCGCGGGCTTCAATCCCAACAACTTTGGTAATATTTTTGTTCTTAGCAAAATCAAATAATAATGTGGAAGTTTTTTTTAATGTAACAGGATCTTTAAGAAGTGTTGTTATATCTCTGAAGATTATCCCTTTTTTAGGAAAATCTTTTACATTTCTTATAATGTTTTTAAGGTCATCACTCATTCCTTGCCTCATTTTTATGAAGAAAATTTTCAAGCCCCATTTTAAAATCCTCAGATGAGCGGCTGATTGCATTTAATCTTACACAGTAATCAACAGCTTCTTTAATATTAAGGTTGGAAATATCGGCAATCATCTTTTTTGTTAGTTTCATACTAAAATCAGAATTAGAAATAAGTTTATTGGCAAGAGTTTTTGATTCTGTTAAAACATCTTCTGCAAGGTAATCTACTAAACCTGATTCATAAGCCTTCTCCGCTCCAATTATATCTCCCGTAAGAAGAAGCTGCTTTGCTTTTACTTCTCCTATTTTTTTTATAAGGAAAATAGAAACTATTGCCGGAATAAAACCAATCTTTACTTCGGAATAACCAAACTTTGCATTAACCTCATCAGCAACAATAAAATCACAGACGTTTGCTAAACCACAACCGCCGGCTATTGCAGCGCCATTTACCGCAGCTATTGTGGGAATTGGAAAGCTGTATATTTCCAGGAATAATTCTGCAAGTGATTCAGAATCTTTTTCATTTTCAATAGAACTGAAATCTTTTATTTGATTTAAATATTCGAGATCTGCACCTGCACAAAAACTTTTTCCTTCTCCGGTAATGATTAAAACTCTTACATCATTGTCGTTTTTAATCTCATTCAATTTTATTTTTAGTTGATTCACAAGATCTGGATGAAGTGCATTTCTTTTCTCAGGTCGGTTTAACTTAATAATTGCGAAGTGGTTTTCTTTAATATACTTTATCATTTGGGTTTGAAATATACAAAAGAGGAAATAAATAAATCATTGTAGTTAATAGCCAAGAAAAGCTTTGCGTAGAGTTTAAACTGCAATTTTATATTCGTTTAACTCTTCAAGATATCTTAGAAGAATATCTTCAACAGGTTTATATTCAGTAATTGTCATCATTCTCGCTCTTATTTGCGAAGCATTGTATAATCCCTTAAGATATCCTGAATAAAACTTACGATGTTCCAATACTGCTCTTTTCTCCCCTTTTACTTTAACAGCAAGTTCAAGATGACGAATAGTTGTTTTAATTCTTTTTGCAGGATCAACTAAAGTTGACACATAACCTTGAGTTAACAATTGTTTTGCATCTTCAAATATCCATGGGTTTCCAATCGCACCTCTTGCAATCATCACCCCATCGGCACCGGTTTCATCAAAAGCTCTTTTAACATCATAGGCAGTAAGAACATTTCCATTTAACACAACAGGAATTTTAACAGCTTCTTTAACATTGCGGATCCATTCCCAGTAAGCTTCACCTTTATGTCCCATTACACGGGTTCTGCAATGTACAGTGATTGCTTTTACTCCAACGTCTTCCATTCTTTTTGCAACTTCAACAATGTAAATGCTATTGTTGTCCAAACCCAACCTTGTTTTAACAGTAACAGGAATAGAAATAGAATCAACTACTGCCTTAACAAGCTTCTGCATATATGCAGGATCTTTAAGAAGTCCTGCACCAGCACCGCAAGCAACAACATTTTTAACCCAGCAGCCAGCGTTAATATCAATGAGATCAGGATTTTCTGCTTCAGCGATTTTTGCAGCACCAACCATAGAATCAATGTTTGCACCATAAATCTGGATGCCGACCGGTCTTTCCTCTTCAACAATTTTTAGTTTGTTATGTGTTTTAGCCGAAGCCCGTACTAATCCCTCAGAGTTAACAAACTCAGTATAAACAACATCAGCCCCAAGTTCTCTGCAAACCAACCTGAAAGAAATATCCGTTACATCCTCCATTGGAGCAAGAAGAATTGCTTTTTCTATATTTATTTTACCAACTAAAAACATATTTATTAAATAAATTTAGACATTTCTTCCTTGAAAATTTGATAAACTTGTTTTGAATTTTTGACAAGTGACTCCATTTTTTCAGAGTATAAATCAATAGCATAAGCATGACTAAAGAAATGTCGAAAAGCTAAATATTCACCTAACTGAATTTTGCTTTCCTCGGATAATATTTTATTGTCAACTGCTTTTTCTAAAAGTTCTTTATGCCAGGTTTTATTTTCAGGTATTATAATTTTTTTAGATATAAAAACTTGTTTTAAAATATTTTCAATCCCATTATAAAAATTATGAAGCAACGCAGCAACACCTGCAAGCTCTAATATTGACAAATATGGGAGCTTAGTATGAGACGGCAATTCATTAAATACTTTATCTATATTCTCAAATTCTGCTTTTATCTTCAGCGACAATTTATCCATAAAGAAGAATACCTTCTGATTTAATAATCTCGTTAAATAAAGTTTTTTTCTTGAGATCAATTAAGTCAACAGGTTTAGATAAAGCAAAAATCAGTTCACTATAGAATTTAAAAAATAAAGAATCAGGAATGCCTTCAACTGCTATATCTATATCATTGGGTTCCTTTTTTGAGTCAAGATTAGAACCAAAAAGATATAATTTAGTTGCCTTATATTTTTTAGCAATATCTAATAATTTATTTTTATCTTCTTTTGAAATCATCTCTAACTAATTTTTTCTTATTTTTATAGCTTAAAAATAAAAATTATTATGCAAACTAACGAGATATTTATTCAAACATTCTAATAATAGTAATGAGAAACAAAATCTATTTTGTTCTAATAACAACATTCCTGACATTATTTGGTTGTTCAACAACTAAACAAATAGTCGGTGGAAAACAGACAGAACAAATTCTTCAAAAAGAAATAACACAAACTGTTCAGGTTGATTATCTTTTATACCTGCCAAAAGATTATAATTCCTCCAAAAAATTTCCACTGCTGCTTTTTCTTCATGGTTCAGGAGAACGAGGAAAAGATCTTGAAAAAGTGAAAGTGCATGGCCCGCCAAAACTTATCGCAAGCGGAAAAGATTTTCCTTTTATAGTTGTATCACCTCAATGTCCTGAAAACCAGTGGTGGTCAATAGCTGATCTTGATGTTTTATTAAATGAAATAGTTGAAAATTATAATGTTGATCCTCATAGAATTTATGTTACCGGCTTAAGTATGGGCGGATTTGGAACCTGGGAATTAGCAATAAAATATCCGGATCGTTTTGCCGCAATTGCACCAATATGTGGAGGAGGTAATTCTCATTTGGTAAGTGTCTTAAAGGATTTACCTGTTTGGGTTTTTCATGGCGCTAAAGATAATGTTGTTCCTCTTTCGAGTGCACAGGAAATGGTAGATGTTCTGGAAAAAGCCGGAGGAAATGTGAAGTTCACAATTTATCCTGAAGCCGGTCACGATTCCTGGACGGAAACTTATAACAATCCTGAATTATATGAGTGGTTTATAAAACAAAAAAGAACCAGTACCATCCCTTAAAAGGATAGTATTGGTGAAATAAATTAATACAAACCCACCTTTGCCTTCAAATAAAATATACTGTAAATAAGAATAGCCAGCACAAAAATAGCACCTGTTAAAAAAGGAAAAGAATGCCCAAAGAACTGGAATGAAAATCCTCCCCAGAGAGGTCCCAGTACTCTTGCTAAAGCAGATGCAGATTGGTTAATGCCAAGTACTGCTCCCTGCTCATTATCGGGAGTAACTTTAGATAATAAACTTAAAGACGTAGGTATAAGCAAACCTGTTCCCAATGTAAACACACCTGAAACAACACCAAGCATAGTATAATTTGTACTGTTTGGCATTAATAACATTGATATAAAAAGTAAAAAAGCACCAAAAGAAATAATCGTTACGTCTTTATACCGTTTAGTTAAAAAATGTATTAAACCTGTTTGTGAAAAAGCTGAAAAGATTCCCATAATGCCAAACAGGATTCCAATCTGCATATCGCTTAAATGATAGTCTTTGTATCCTAATAAAGAAAATGTTCCAAAGATATTGGACATTGAAAATGTAATTATGAAAAAAACAATTATAACTATTCCAATAGCAGGTCTTCTTAAAACTTCAGAAAATATTTTGAAATCAAAAAGTCTGTGAGTTTTTCTATTAGATTTTTCTTTAAGGCTCTCAGGAAGGACAAACCATGTTACCAGAAAAGCAATAAAGGAAAATGATGCACCGGTATATCCTATAATATCAAGTCCATATTTAGAAAGAAAACCCCCAATCAATGGTCCGAAAACAAAACCTAAAGCAAATGCAGCACCAATTAATCCCATTCCTTTAGATCGGTTTTCTTTTGTTGTAATATCTGCAATATAAGCCTGTGCAACTGAAATGCTGCTGCCGCCGAGCCCTGCAATTATTCTGGATATGAACAAAACAAGATACGAACCTGCAAAAGAAAATATAAGGTAACTTATGCTTGAAAGAAGAAGACAGATAACAATTATCGGTTTCCTTCCCTTTTTATCTGAAACTGATCCGAAGAAAGGATTGAAGATAAACTGTACAAAAGAAAATATTGCAACGAGAAGTCCTATCTGAAAATCAGATGCCTGAAAATTTCTTACTGCAATTGTTGGAAGAATTGGGATTAATATTCCGAATCCTATAAGATCTATAAAAACAGCAAGGAAGATCAATAATAAGGGAGATTTATTTTTCAACTCAACTTATCCAGCTCCATTATTACTGCGTCTGCAAACTGATCAGTACTAACATAATTTTGAGCATTGATATCTTTTGTTACTTTTTTCCCTTCAGCAATTACTTTGGCAACAACTTCCCAATCTATTTTTATCCCTGAATGTTCAAGTACTTTTGTTGTAGCTTTAGTAATTTCCCGTCCTATACCATCACCAGGAATTAACGTTATCCTGTAAGTCAAAATATATTTCCTAGTGCAAAATTATTAAAAAATGTTTTTAAATATAAAAAGATTTGAAGTAAGGATTTTAAATGGAAAATGTATAAAGAATTATTCTATTGGATTTTGGATTTCCTTTAACTCAAAGCCCCATTCAAAGTGAATGATATCAAATCCTCTCGGTTTTATATCTGTAATAAGAAGAGGTTTTTCTTTGTAAAGATTTATTTTATCCGTATACTTCCTCATAATTTCATTTGTATCATCAAATGCCTGCTTCATATTTCTTAAATCTGAATCGGAAAGGTATTCTTCAATTGAACTTTTATAATCCTGAAGTAAAGGAAGAATAACATATTCATTTCCATTATCAGTTTCTCCTTTATAAACCCAGGTAGGGATATAAGAAACATCTGAAATATAAATTGCTGTGCTATTTAAGTTTTTTGTTATTTCAATATTCATAATTACACCTGCATCTTTATATCTATCCCTTTGATTCGAAATGAAATTACCAAGAGAATATGCAACAAAACCTGTATCAAGCCTTCCTTCTTTTGATTTATAAAATTGAGTTGGCTGTAAAACGTGAGGATGTCCACCAATAATTATATCGGCACCATAAAAAATTGTTTTTAATACAACTTCTTTTTGGAAAGATGATGGTTCTCTTTTATATTCATCTCCGAAATGATAATGAACAAGAACTATTTCTGCTCCAAGTTTTCTTGCTTTTTCTATATCTGATTTGATTAAATCAAAATCAATAAGATTTATAAGATAAGATTTCCCTTTAGGAACAGGGATTCCATTTGTTCCAAAGGTGTATGCAAGAAAAGAAATCTTTATTCCTTTAATATCAACAACTCTTATTAAATCTCTATCCTCTTTAGAAGTGAAAGTGCCATTATACAGCAAACCGTTTTTCTTTATCTGCTCAATTGTTCTTAAGACGCCAGCTTCTCCCCTATCAAGAGAATGATTGTTTGAAGTTGTTAAGAGATGAAAACCAGCATTATAAAGTGCAGTTATATATTCATCGGGAGTGTTAAAGAAAGGATAGCCGGAATAGCCTTTGCTCTTCCCTGCTGTAACAGTTTCAAGGTTTCCAAAAACAAAATCAGATTCATAAAAATATTTTTTTACTTCCCTGTAAACCGGGTTAAAATTAAAACTATCCTTTTCAACTCTTGCATAATTATATTGAGGTGAATGGCACATTAAATCGCCGACAACAGAGATTCTTATTGTGATAGTTGAATCTTTTTTTATTGGCTCAGAATTGGTTGAATTGAATAATAGGATTATAAAACAAATGAGATAGAAATTGTCACGCTGTCCCGATTTTATCGGGATCAGCATCTTGGTCTTTAATAAGGAAAAGATTCCGAAACAAGTTCGGAATGACAAATGGAACATTTTAGAAAAATATTTTTATTGAGTAGCAGAAAAGATGTGTTTAAATAAATTCTCCTGCAAGAGTGTAGAGCGACTAAAGTCGCTCTACAAATCATAAGTAACTTAAGTTATTATCCTTTCTGTTTTTCAGCTTTCCTTTGGGCTTTTACATCCTGTACATCTTTACGGATTTCCTGAGAAAGTTTTCTCAGATCACTTAAGCCTTTTCTAACTCTTGTTCCTGCAGCAGCCTGTCCTCTTTCATAGAACTTCTGGAAATCAGTTTCCAATTCTTTTACTGCATTTACTAAATCCTGGTATTTGTTCATAGATCCTCCTTATTGTTTGGTTGTGAAAAAGTTAATTAACGTTCTCCAGCACTAATTCAGCAATATCTTTTACAGAAACTTCTTCTGTCTTTTCAAAATGTTTTACTCCATCATTAAGCATTGTCATACAGAAAGGGCAGGCAGATGCAATTGTATCTGCTCCTGTGGCTAATGCTTCCCTTGTTCTTTCTTCATTTATTCTTCCGCCTTCTTCATCTTCAAGAAACATTCTTCCACCACCGGCACCGCAGCAGAATCCTTTGCTTCTGCTTCTTTCCATCTCTGTCAGCTTTAATCCTGAAATACTTTTTAAAGAATTCCTGGGCGAATCATATACATCATTATATCTGCCAAGGTAACAGGAGTCGTGATATGTTGCTTTTATTTCCGCATTATTATCTTTTAATTGTATTTTTCCTTCATCAATCAATTCATTTATAAATTGAGAATGATGCTTGACATTGTAATCTCCACCAAACTGTTTGTATTCTCTTCCGAGGGAATGAAAACAATGTGGACAAGCTGAAACAATATTTTTAACTCCATATCTGTTAAGTGTTTCAACATTCTCTTTTATCATCATTTGTGACAGGTATTCGTTACCAAGTCTTCTTGCTGTATCTCCGTTACATTTTTCTTCTGTCCCGAGAATCCTGAAATTAACTTCTGCCTTCTGCATTAAAGCTGCAAACGCTCTTGATACTTTTTTGTACCTGTCATCATAAGAACCGGCACAGCCAACCCAGAAAAGAACATCAGTATCAGAATCTTCCGCCATTGTTCTGATATTAAGTCCTTCTGCCCAATTACCTCTGTCAGAAAGATTAAATGCCCAGGGAGTGAAGTTCGTTTCTAAACTTTTAAATACATTATTAAGATTTGCGGGAAACTGAGATTCAGTTAAAACAAGATTTCTTCTCATATCAACAATTGAATCAACATGTTCAATCATAACAGGACATTCTTTAACGCAAGCCATACAAGTTGTACACTCCCAGAGTTCAATGTCTGTAATATAATCATGAACAAGAGTTTTTTCATCCCGACTTGTCGGGATACCTGAAGTTTCTCCATTAACCAGATGCGGAGCCTTGTCTCTTGTTCTTCTCCTTATATCAACAATAATTTTTCTTGGAGATAATGATTTGCCAACTGTTGAAGCCGGACAAGCATCAGTGCATCTTCCACATTCAGTACAGGAGTAGCCATCAAGTATCTGTTTCCATGAGAGCTGCTCAATATCTGCAGCACCATAAACTTCTAATGATTCATCTTCAAGATTTACAGACTTAAGCGTATTTCTTATTTCATCGAGATTTGAAAAATATGTATTGGGAATTGATGTAAGCACATGTAAATGCTTTGAATACGGCAGGAAGTTCATAAATCCGAAAATTACTACTATGTGTGCCCACCAAAAAAATTCGTAATTGGAAAGTGCGGAATTGCTTTCCGTACTATAAAAAATTCCTGCAAGATAATTTGATATAGGGCGAACTTCATATTCTGATAATGTAAAATTATGTTTGGCTACATGAGAAATATTCTGCCCTAACATAAAAACACAAACAAAAATAATTAGAACAAGAATAAATGCTGCATCAAGTTTTCCCGCTTTATCAACTTCAAGTCTGGGGATATGAACTACAAATCTTCTGTATAAAGCATAAAGACAAGCAGTAATTACAAGAACAGAAAAAATATCCTGTATGATTGTAACCACAGAATAAAATGGTCCAGTAAACTCAAGAGTGAATGATGAGTAGAATCCCTGAATCATTACTTCAATTATAGCAAATAGGAAAAGAACAAATCCCCAGAAAATTAATAAATGTAAAATGCCCGCTTTAGGATCTCTTAAAAGTTTTGTTTGAACAAAAGCCACCGTCCAAACTTTCTTTAATCTTTTTCCGGCATTATTAAACCTATCATCTTTTTTCTTTGCAACTAACATGTAACGGATAAGATTTCTGCAGCTCCAGCTAAAAATGGAAACTGCAAGAATAAAGAAAAGAATAAAGATGATATTTTTTAATTCCATTTCATTTTAAAGAAAATTCAGAATCAGGATTTTCTTGAATTCTTTTTTGTAGTTCCAAAATAAATTGTGGCAGCCGTAAAAACTTTTATAACTGTCCATATAGAGAAGATAGCAGCACCGGCTTTTACCGCCTCGTTAAAATCTTTAATAAAGAAAATATGAAGGTAGAGTGTTCCAAAGAAAATAATTAATAACGCTCCAATAAACATTGAAGAAACAACAACAGAATAAGACTTATTTATTTCAATTAAATAACCAGCAACAAAGGCTGCTAAGGGAAAAGCAAGAAGATAACCTCCGGTTGGTCCAATTAGTCTTGCAAAACCTAAAGCTCCTTCAGGAGTTTGTGCAAAAACAGGCAAACCAACTATACCTAATGAAAGATAAATTAGCTGACTGACAGCTCCCCTTTTAGCACCTAAAAAAGCTCCTGATAAAAGAACAGCCATCGTTTGCAAAGTAAAAGGAACAGGTTTAACCGGAACTGTAAATTGCGCAGCAATTGCTGTTAAAAATGAAAAAGAAAAAATCCATACAATTTTATTCTCTACTGCTTTTTTTAATATATTTTTTAAGGAAATGCTTTTTACTATTTCATATGTGTTCATATACACCTTCGATTTTAATTTAAAAATTTGATTTTTTCTAAAAGTTTTTTAGAGTTAATCCAACACTATATTCAAAAAAAATATTTGAAAAGGAACCAATTAATTAAGTTCCGGCTGGTTTTAAAGTTAATATCCTCTCGCATTCCTGCCAAATATGCTATTTATAGTTAGAAAAGTCAAGAATTTAGCTCATTTTAGAAGTTTTTAAATTTATAGAAAAATTCTGAGCTTTAAGACTCTCTTGAAATTGTTCATTTTCTTTGTTTTCATTAGCTAATTCATTATTTTTTTGAAGAAAAGCAATTTAATTGTAAGATGAGATATTTGTTAGTTATTCCCTCAATTGATATTAAAGATGGAAAAACCGTTAGAGTAGTTCAGGGAATTCCTGAACTTGAGTGCAAAGAATATGGAAGCGATCCGGTGGAAATGGCTAAAATATGGCGTGCTGAAAATGCAAAGCTACTGCACGTTGTTGATTTTGATGGTGCATGGGAACATTCAAGAAAAAATTATAAAATAGTTGAAGAGATTTGCTCTTCGGTAATTATTCCTGTTGAATTTGCTGGTGGGATTCGAAATCTTGATGATGCAAAACAGATTATGGATACAGGAATAAGCCGATTGGTTATAAGTACAATGGCTCTTGAAAATCCGGATGAATTTAAAAAAGTTTTTGAAACATTTGGTCCCCAAAAAATCGTTACAGGACTTGATATACTTGGTAATGAAATAATAACAAGAGGTAGAAAAAGAAAAACCGGAATTTCTTATAAAGAATTTGTTAAGAATATGGCTGTTATGGGAGTTGAAAGATTTATTGTAACTGATGTTGAAAGAAATGGTATGCTTAAAGGTCCTAATCTTGAATTAACAAAAAAAATTGCTCTTCTCACAGAAAAAAAAGTAACACATTCCGGTGGCGTTAGTAATAAAGATGATTTAATCGAAATTCAGAACCTTATGCCTTTTGGTGTTGATTCTGCCATTGTTGGCAGAGCTTTTTATGAGAATAAATTTCCTTGCCAGAGACTCTGGCGCGTTGCAGAATCAGGAATATTCAACTGAGGTAAATAAAATGAATGATAAAAAAAAGGTTATACACAGCAGCTTCTGGGCAAACATCTTTAATTCACCTGAGAAAACAAACCTTAAAAAATCCTTACAATCCATTCCTGTTTTCAGTAACCTCTCAGGAAGAGATGTATCAAACCTCCTTAATATTATTCATCACCGGAATTATCTATCGGGAGAATATATTTTTTACCAGGGAGATCCCGGAATTGGGCTTTATATTATAAATGAAGGTGAAGTTGTTATCCAGAGAACAAATGAAAGCGGTGAAATAGTTCCTCTTGCAACTTTTGTTGAAGGAGATTTTTTTGGTGAGCTTGCTCTTGTAGATGGAGAAAAAAGATCAGCTTCTGCAATTGCAAAAACCGATTGCAAACTTTCGGTAATATTCAAACCTGACCTTGATGAATTCATTGAAGCATATCCAAGGAAAGGGATTAAAATTCTCCAGGGGATTTCACAAATATTAGCTTTTCGTTTAAGAAAAATAAATGAAGATCATTTTGCTCTTCAAAATAAATTAAGAGTAACATCGGAGACAGATTATGGAACCTAAAATAAATAAAGTATTAGTACCCATCGATTTTTCAGATTATTCTAAAAGCTCTCTGAAATATGCAGTTAATTTTGCAAAGCATTTTAATGCTTCTTTAATTCTCGTGTATGTTATAGAACCGGTTATTTATCCGCCTGATTTTAGTATGGGGCAGATTGCTATTCCAACTCCGGGACTTGAAATGGATAAACGAGCAGTCGAAGAACTTGATAAACTTGCTGAACAAGAAATTCCTTCAAGCTTACCGGTTAAAAAGATAATAAAAACAGGCAAGCCTTTTGTTGAAATAATTGAAACTGCTGCTGAAGAAGATGTTGATTTAATAATCATAGCAACACATGGGCATTCCGGAGTTGAGCATATTTTATTTGGAAGCACTGCCGAGAAAGTTGTAAGAAAAGCTCCCTGTCCTGTTTTGACTTTAAGAGAACCTGCAAAAGGATTTCAGTTTAAAGAAGAGATGAAGAAGTAAAGATTGACTTTGAGATTTGGGGCTGTAAGACTTTGGGACTCTGAGACTCTGAGACTTTGAGAAATTGAGCACTAGGTGAGGCAGCTGAAACACAAACCTGGTTGGAATTTTCTGTAAACTGCGGTTACGTCAATAATGATGATTATAATTTTTTGATGAATGAATATGAAAATATTTTAGGAAAATTAGTTACAATGTCAAACCAACCTGAAAAATGGTCTATCTAATTTTAATTAAACTTTAGGAGTTTCATAATCTCCTAATCCCAAATTCTCAAAGTCGCACAGTCTCAAAGTCTCCTCTTCTAATTCTTCCTGTCAATTACGAATTCAACGAGTGCTTCCAAAGCCAATTTACCTTGAGAATCCGGAAAAATTTTTAATGCTTCTATTGCTTTAGACGAATAAGAATGAGCTTTATCAAGAGCATAATCAATTCCTTTATTCCTGCGGACAAAATCTATAATCTCATTAACACTTTCCTTGCTATGTCCATTCTTAATCATCTTCCTTAGTTTTGAAGCTTCCCCGTTTGAAACCTGGTTTAGTGAATAAATTAATGGAAGAGTAATTTTCTTTTCTTTAATATCTCCACCGACCGGCTTACCAATCAGTTTTGTTTTCCCTTCATAATCAAGAATATCATCTCTTATCTGAAATGCAATACCTATTGATTCACCAAACTGCTTCATTGCATTATGATATTCAGGTTTATCTGATGAACTTAAAGCGCCGATCTGGCAGCAGGTTTCAAGTAAAGATGCTGTTTTATCAGAAATAATTTTGAAATATGTTTCTTCATCAATATCAAGTTTTCTTGTTTTTTGAATTTGAAGAAGTTCACCTTCGGACATTCTCTTGACTGTATTAGTAATTACTCCAAGGAAATCATAATCTTTACCTTCAACAGCAATCATCAATCCACGTGAAAGAAGATAATCTCCCATTAAAACTGCTGCTTTATTCTTAAAGATTTTATTTACAGACCAAATACCTCTTCTCTTATCAGCATTATCCACAACATCATCGTGCACTAACGTAGCAGTATGAAGCAGCTCAACAAGAACAGCTCCTCTGTATGTTCTTTCATTTACTTCTCCGGTTACTTTTGCAGAAAGAAGAACCAACAGCGGACGTATCTTTTTTCCTTTTTGTCTTATGATATATCGGGCAATCAAATCAACAAGACCAACTTTGGATTTCATTGATGATTTGAAAATCTCATTGAACTTATCAAGTTCGGTTTTTATAGGTTTACTTATTTCGGAAAGATCTCTGCTATTCAATTTTTCTCTGGGATAGTTTTGAAATCAATATACTTATTTCATATAATACAACCAATGGAACTGCCAGCACGATTTGTGAAACAGGATCAGCACCCGGGGTTAAGAAGGCAGCAAGTACGAGAATAATTACTATAGCGTGTCTGCGATATTTTTTCATGAATGAAGGTGTTAAAATTCCCAGCTTTGTTAAGAAGAAAGAGATCATTGGAAGTTCAAATATAAATCCCGATGCAAGCATTACACTTATGATTATAGACATATATTCATCAATAGCAAACTGGTTTACAATCGCTTCAGACCCAAACTGTGCAGCAAATTTGAGTGATAAAGGAAGCATTACAAAATAAGCAAATACAATTCCCGTAAGAAAACAGAATGAAGAAAAAATAACAATCCAGGCAATATATTTTCTTTCATTTTTTCTTAAAGCAGGAGCAATAAATTTCCAGAACTGCCAGAAAATATTTGGGAGACTTAGAACTATTCCCCCCATTATTGCAACTTGTACATAAAGGAATAATTGTCCAAAAGGTCTCAGGTTCTGGAGTTTTGCTCCTGAATCTCTTGCAGGTTTTAATAAGATAACATCAACGAGAAAATCAATAAAAATCCAGCAGATTATTGCACCTGCAACCAACCCAATAATTGCATAAATAATTCTCCATCTCAGTTCCTCGAGATGCTCAAGGAAAGTCATTTCTTTTTCAAAATATTCTTCTTCGGCAGGTTCTGTTGCCAATGCTTTACCCATTTAACTCTGCATATAGTGGAAATCCTAAACAAAGCTGTTTTACATCTTCCATAATTTTTTGGAGTTTGGATTCATCTTCAAAATTATTTATTGCATCATTAATAAATCCGGCTATCATCTGCATTTCATTCTCTTTCATACCTCTTGTTGTAACAGCAGGTGTACCAACCCTTATTCCACTCGTAACAAAAGGAGACCTCTGGTCGAATGGGACCATATTTTTATTCACGGTTATCCCGGCTTTCTCCAAAGAATTTTCTGCCTGCTTTCCCGTTATATTTTTATTTGAAAGATCAATTAAAAGAAGATGGTTATCCGTTCCTCCGGAAATAATATCAAAATTATATTCATTTAACTTGGAAGAAAGAGCTTTAGCATTTTTAATTACTTGTTCTGCATAGTCTTTAAATGAATCCTGAAGAGCTTCACCAAAAGCAACGGCTTTTGCCATAATGATATGCATCAATGGACCACCCTGAATTCCCGGCATAACCTCACTATCAAGAAGTTCAGACATCATTTTAACTCTATCTCCTTTGGGAGTCTTAATGCCAAAAGGATTTTCTTTGTCTTTACTCATCAGGATGATTCCTCCTCTTGGTCCTCTTAATGTTTTATGAGTTGTTGATGTAACAACATCACAATATTTTAATGGGTTATTGAGCAATCCTTTAGCAATTAATCCGGCAGGATGAGCCATATCGCAAACTAAAAAAGCACCGACAGAATCAGCTATTTGTCTGAACTTTGCATAATCCCATTCTCTCGGATATGCACTTGCACCCGTTATTATTAATTTAGGTTTTTCTTTTTTAGCTAAATCTTCTATCAGATTGTAATCTAAAGTTTTAGTTTCTTTATTTAAAATATAACCTACTGCTTGGTACAATTGTCCTGAGAAATTAACAGGAGAACCGTGAGTCAAATGTCCACCATGGGCAAGACTTAATCCTAGAAATTTGTCTCCGGGTTTCA
>Ga0154732_1167_pt1 | contig 23250 bp, 21 predicted proteins | sample Rifle2008BG16ft_FD_105740 | JGI IMG/M metagenome (GOLD analysis project Ga0154732, IMG submission 105740) | Ignavibacteria bacterium RBG_16_34_14 | reverse complement strand
AAGAGTTTATGGACTTAACTTTAGCTCAGCAGTTTTTACAAACATAACTTCTGACCACCTCGATTTTCATAATACTTTTGAAAATTATTTTAACGCAAAGAAAATTCTTTTCGATTCTTTAAGCTCATCGTCATTTGCAATCTACAATTCAGATGATGAGAATGGCAGGAAAATAATCAGAGACACAAAGGCAAATCTTATTTCATATGGTACTTCTTCAAATTTAGATTTCAAATTAAAAGATATTAAATACGATTTATCCGGAACAACTTTTATTGTCGAGCACAAAGGTAATTCTTATCCTGTTTCAACTTCTTTAATAGGAAGGTTTAATGCATATAATGCTTGTGCAGCTTTTGCGGTTGGTTTTGTTTATGGTTTTAAGAATGAAATAATTTTAAAAGGAATTAAAGACACAAAACAGGTCCCAGGCAGATTTGAAGTTATAGGAAAAGAAAGAAAAAAAGTTATAATAGATTATTCACATACAGCTGACAGCCTGGAAAAAGCTCTGGAAGCCGTGAAGGATATTGTAAAAGATTCGAGTCAGATTTATACAGTGTTTGGTTGTGGAGGCAACAGAGATAAAACCAAGCGACCGATTATGGGAAGGATTGCTACAGAGTTAAGTGATTTTGCTGTTGTTACTTCAGACAATCCAAGATTTGAAGACCCTTTTACTATTATAAAAGATATAGAAGCCGGGATCAAAAAGAAAAATTATAAGGTTATTGAAAATCGTGAAGAGGCAATTGCCTATGCTATTAAAAATTCAGAAGAAGATGTTGTAATTCTTATTGCAGGAAAAGGTCATGAGAATTACCAGGAAATTAAAGGTGTAAGAAATCACTTCTCAGATAAAGAAGTTGCTGAGAAATACCTTGATTGATGAAAGTTAAAATTACTCTTAAAAATTTATTTGATTTGCCCGGTTCTGAAATAGTTAATCCCGATAGTTATGAGGCCGTTTCAAAAGTTACGATTGATTCGAGAAAGATTGAACGAGGTTCTTTGTTTATTGCGATTAAGGGAGAAAAATTTGACGGACATGATTTTGTAAGAGATGTTATTAAAAATGGAGCTTCCGCAGTTGTTATTGAAAGAAAAAAATATTCTCAGTTTGATGATATCGAAGTTCCGCTTATTCTTGTTGATAATACAATTAAAGCGTTGGGATTACTTGCGAAAGTATGGAGAAGGAAATTAAAAGCAAAAGTTATAAGCCTAACAGGAAGCGTGGGCAAAACAACAACAAAAGATATGATGGCAGTGTTACTTTCAGAAAAATTTAAAGTGAATAAAACATTAGGAAATAATAACAACCATATCGGAGTGCCGTTAACAATTTTTAATACGAACGATTCTCACCAGGTCTTGGTGCTTGAGCATGGAACAAATCACTTTGGTGAAATTGCGTACACTGCCGATATAGCTCAACCTGATTATGCTTTAATTACAAATATTGGGAATTCTCACTTGGAGTTCTTAAAAGATAAAAAAGGTGTATTAAAAGAAAAGATTTCTTTGTTTGAAACAACAAGAAAAAGAAACGGAATTTTATTTATCAATAACGATGATGAGCTTCTTTCAGATCTATTTAAGAATTACAAAAAGAAAATTACTTACGGCACTGGAAAAAAATCTGATGTGAAAGGAAAGATTTTAAAATATACTGATGATGGTAAACCAATAGTCGAATTAAGATATAAAAGAAAAAAAATCAAAACTGAGTTCAATTTTTATGGAGAACAAAGCTTTAAAAATTTGCTTGCTGCTTCAAGCGAGGCTTTTAAGCTGGGATTAAATAAAAAGCAGATTTTGAATGGATTGAAAAAACTTACTCCCGCAGATAAAAGATTGAATGTAACTAAAAATCCAGATTTCATTTTGATAGATGATACATATAATGCAAACCCCGATTCAATGAAATCATCTCTGGAACTTCTTTCAAAGATAAAAGCTTTTAAAAAGAAAGTCGCAATACTTGGTGATATGTTCGAATTGGGAGATACTGCAGAAAAGCATCATAAAAATCTTGCTTCTGTAATAAAGAAAAACAAGATAAATGAAGTTTACACAATCGGAAACTTAATGAAAATTCTTAATAAAGAGTTAGAAAAATCAGGAATTAAGTTAAGCCATTTTTCAAGCAGAGATTCTTTATCGAACTTCATTTCTTCAAGTGATTTTTCTGATTCGGTAATTCTTGTTAAAGGTTCGCGAGGAATGAAGATGGAAGATTTTGTTCAGAAAATAAAAGAGAAGAATGTATAAATGCTCTACTATCTTTTTGATTATATAAATAAAACTTTTAATCCACCAGGATTTGATATATTCCGCTTTTTAACCTTCAGATCGGCAGTAGCAGCAATTACAGGCTTATTCCTTTCTCTTTATTTAGGACCAAAGATCATAAGAAGACTTCAGAAGAGCCAGATAGGTGAAGCAAAAAAAACTGATGCACCCAAAACACATTGGTCAAAAGCAGGAACTCCAACTATGGGAGGACTGATTATTATTATCTCAGTCTTTATTCCAGTACTTCTTTGGGCCGATGTTAAAAGCATTTATATAATATTAATAGTTGCCGGGACTCTTTGGCTTGGTGCAGTAGGTTTCCTTGATGATTATTTAAAAGTAGTTAAGAAATATCCCAATGGGTTGATTGCTCGTTATAAACTTCTTGGTCAGGTATTAATTGGTCTAGTTGTTGGTTCTGTTATTTATTTCTCTCCACAGTTTGAGGGTATTAATACTGTTACAACAGTTCCTTTTCTCAAAGATATAAATTTTGATTTTTCATTTCTTTACATACCTGTTGTTGTTTTTATAGTTACCGCTACAAGCAATGCAGTTAATTTAACTGATGGACTTGATGGTCTTGCAATAGGAGTAATCGTGATTGTAATGCTCACACTTGCAATCATAAGTTATATAAGCGGTAATGCAATCTATTCAGATTATTTGAATATAATTTATTTACCTGGTTCAGGTGAATTAACTGTTTATGTTGCAGCATTAATTGGAGCTGCACTCGGTTTTCTCTGGTTTAACAGTTATCCCGCACAAGTATTTATGGGAGATACAGGTTCGCTTGCTCTCGGTGGCGCTTTTGGAATTCTCACAGTATTAATAAAAAAAGAATTGCTTATTCCTATTCTTGGGGGAGTTTTTTTCCTTGAGACAATTTCAGTAATCATTCAAAGACTTTACTTCAAGTACACAAAGAAAAAATATGGTGAAGGCAGACGCGTGTTTAAGATGGCTCCGATCCATCATCATTTTGAACTTGAAGGATGGGCAGAACCTAAAATTGTTATAAGGTTTTATATCATTGCTATCATTCTTGCAATTGTGAGTTTAACATCTTTTAAGATACGTTGATATGGAAATCAAGGGTAAAAAGATCTCAATAATCGGTGCTGTACGCAGTGGAGTTGGTGCAGCAAAGCTTGTGAGGAAATCAGGCGGAATTCCTTTTGTTAGTGATTTATCTGATGAATTTAAATTAAAGGATTCTATTTCAAAATTGGAAGAAGAGGCGATTGCTTTTGAGACCAGAGGACATTCAGATAAAGTTTATGATTGTGAACTTATGGTTGCAAGCCCGGGCGTTCCTTCAAATGCAGAAGTCCTTAGAGAAGCTGGAAAGAGAAATATCAAAATTATTAGTGAGCTTGAATTGGCTGGAAGTTTTTGTAAAGGACAAGTTGTGGCTATTACCGGGACAAACGGTAAAACAACAACAACAGCTTTGTGTGGACATTTATTCAATATGTGCGGGCATAAAACATATACAGCAGGAAACATAGGATTCGCTTTTTCCGAAATAGCTCTTGATGTAAAAGAAAATGAATTTGTCTCGCTTGAAGTCTCAAGTTTTCAGCTTGATTTAATTGATGAGTTTAAACCAAAAGCTGCAATGATATTAAATATTACTCCCGATCACTTGAACAGGTATGAAAACAAGTTTGAGAATTATATTGTATCAAAATTCAGAATTTATAAAAATCAGGATGAGAATGATTTCTTAATTCTGAATAAAGATGATCAGACAATTACTGAAAATATAACTTCACGAAAAAGTAAAATTTTTTATTTCTCATTAAAAGAAACTCTTAATAATGGATGCTACAAATCTGAAGACCAGATAATATTTAACCGCGAAAGCGAATTAGAATTTGCGTTTCCCCTAAATGAACTGCAGATAAAAGGGAATCATAATGTAGCAAATGCAATGGCGGTTATTATAACAGCCAAGATTTTTGATTTTGATAATGAAAAAATAAAAGAAGGTTTAAGAACATTTAAAGGAGTCGAACATCGTCTTGAACTTGTAAGGGAAATAGGCGGAGTTAAATATATAAACGATTCTAAAGCAACCAATGTTGATTCTGTCTGGTATGCTTTGCAAAGCTTTGATGAGCCGATATTCCTGATTCTTGGAGGACAGGATAAAGGAAATGATTACCAGCGAATAAAAAATCTTGTTGAAGATAAAGTGAAAAAGATATTTGCAATTGGTTCATCGGCAGAAAAGGTTTTTAACTTCTTTCATTCAACAGTTAAAGTTGAATTAAAAGTATCTCTTGAAGATGTAGTAAACAGTGTAAGTAAAGAAGCGATAAGCGGTGATGTGGTTTTATTATCACCAGCATGCGCAAGCTTCGATATGTTCGATAATTATGAACATAGAGGAAAAGTTTTTAAAGGAGCTGTAAACAATTTATAATGAAAAAATTAGCTGCAACAATATTTTTTGAATCAGTCGGTTTAATGTTGCTTGGGTTGATTTTAGTGATGAGCGCAAGCAGCACATACAGTGAATTCAAATTTGATAGTGTGTATCACTTGTTCAATTCACACTTGTTCAAAGTAATACTTGGATTTGTATTCATGGGAATATTCTGTGTAATCCCATATGAAATATATAAAGAGTATAGCAAACCGGTTGTAATATTTATTGTTTTTATTCTGCTTCTAACATTAATCATTGCACCTTCATACAAAGGCGCCGGAAGATGGATAGATCTTGGTTTCATTGCTTTCCAGCCAGCAGATGCAGCAAAGTTAATTCTTATAATTCATCTTGCTGCTTTAATTGAATCTAAAAGGCATCTTATTAATGATTTTAAGAATGGATTTATCTATCTCTTTTTCTGGGTAATGATTATTTGCGGATTAATTCTTATTCAGCCAAACATCAGTAATGCAGTTCTGCTGGCATTCATTTCTATTGTTTTGTTATATGTCGGTGGTGCAAAATTCACACATATAGTTACTTCATCGGCCGCGTGTTTTTTTGCTGGTGGAATCGGAGCAATGATATTTTCTCACTCAAGGGAAAGGATTCTCTCCTTTTTAAACAATTTAAGCAGTGGTGGAGATTTAAATATTCAGGTTAAACAAGCACTGCTTGGTTTGGGAAGCGGTGGAATTTTTGGCGTCGGTATTGGTCACAGCAGGCAAAGCAATCTCTTCTTACCCGAAGCTTATGGGGATTTTATTTTTGCAGTTATGGGAGAAGAACTTGGATTTATAGGTGCTGTTTTTGTTATAACAACTTATTTAGTTTTATTCATTGCAGGAGTGATAATTGCAAAACGAACAGCAGACCGTTTTGGGCAGCTTCTCGCTTTCGGAATTTCATTTTCAATTATTCTTTATGCTTTTATAAATGCTGCAGTGTCCACAGGATTATTTCCAACAACAGGATTACCGTTACCTTTCATTAGTTATGGAGGCACATCATTAATCTTTTTATGTATATCCATTGGAATATTAATCAACATTGCAATTTCAAATTCGAAAGAGAAAAGAATGGATGAAGTTGTTTTGACTTCATCTTATAGAGTGGCGATGGATTCCCAAAATGAAAGAGAATGAAAACAAAAAGAAGAAATTTAGGTTTTTATTTGCTGGTGGTGGTACTGGAGGACATTTATTTCCAGCAGTTGCTGTCGCTGAAAAGATCAGGAATAAAATTCCTGAGGCAGAAATTCTTTTTGTCGGCTCTAAATCCAAGATTGAAGGAAGAGTTATTCCAAAACTTGGCTTTAAGTTTAAGTCAATCTGGATTAAAGGTTTTGCCAGAAGATTTAGTCTTGAAAATTTTCTATTCCCGTTTAAACTGGCTGTATCTATAATGCAGTCAATATTTATAAATATGAATTTTAAACCTAAAGTGGCAATTGGCTCTGGTGGTTATTCAGCAGGTCCTGCAATATTTGGTTCATATTTAACGGGTGCTAAAATTGTTCTTCTTGAACAGAACAGTTTCCCGGGTGTTACTACAAAAATGCTGGAAAAATATGCAAAAGAAATTCATATAAGCTTTGAGGATTCAAAAAAATATTTTAAAGATAAAAGTAAACTTAAACTTACAGGAACTCCTGTAAGAGAAGGATTATTAAACATTAACAGGGAAGAAGCATTTAAAAGTTTTGGTTTAAATGCTTCAAAGAAAACTTTGCTTGTTCTTGGAGGGAGTTTAGGTGCAGCTTCCATTAATGAAGCAATTGCAAACTCAATTAGTTTTTTTGAAGAGAAGGATATCCAGGTTATCTGGCAGACAGGAAAAAATTATTATTTAAAATATCGGCACTTATCATCAGAAAAAATAATTGTAAGAGATTTTATTGAAGAAATGAATTTCGCATACTCGGCTTCCAACCTTATCATTGCCCGTGCAGGTGCAACCACTATAGCCGAGTTACTGACGCTGGAGATTCCTGCAGCATTGGTCCCCTCTCCCAATGTTGCAGCGAATCACCAGTATTATAATGCAAAATCTCTGGCAGATCAGAATGCTGCTATATTAATTGAAGATCATCTGCTGAAAGATAAAATAAAAGAAGTTGTTTTAATTCTTTTTGATGAGAAAAAATTAATTGATTTACGTATGAACGCTAAAAGAATAAGTAAACCTAACGCTGCAGAAATAATAGCTGAAAGCGTAATTAAATTAGCTCAAGCATAATGAACGAAAATAAGAAGATATTCAAATACAACATGTCTTTTTATTATCAATCTACGATAATCTATTTTATAGTTTTTGTTTTTTATGTAATAATTAGAGGAAAGTTTGTTGAAGGTTCTTTTAAACTGATAACAAAAGACCCGATCATTTATTTATTTGGAGTTATTGTTTTTTATTCACTTGTGAGTCTTCTTTATAACATTTACAAGAATAGACATCTTGAAATATCAGATGAAGAAATTTCATTTGTTAACAAATTCAGAAGTAAATCTTTTAGAATTAATGACATAAAATGGATAAGAATATCAAGGAAGAGAAAACCTTCAAAGAAAAGTCCGTTAAGATTAATAGGAATAAAAATTAGAACCCGGAGAAGACTAATTGTATTAAGACCATCGGATTATGAAAACACCGATGAGCTTTTAATTTTTTTTAATGAACTGAAAGCACGTATTGAGAAAAAATAGATGTTCAAGAATATTAAAAGAGTTCACTTTGTTGGAATTGGCGGTATCGGGATGAGCGGAATTGCAGAAATTCTACTTAACCAGGGATTTGAAATTACAGGATCCGATAAATCGTTATCTGAGGTTACAAATCGGTTGAGCGATCTTGGAATAAAAATATTTGAGGGGCACTCTGCAGAGAATGTTAAAGACACTGATGTTCTTGTTTATTCTTCTGCAGTTTCACTCGATAATCCTGAAGTTCGGACAGCTATTGCAAAAAAGATTCCTGTGATAAAACGCTCTGAGATGCTGGCTGAAACAATGAGGTTGAAATACGGAATAGGTATTGCCGGAACTCATGGTAAAACAACAACAACATCAATGGTTGGTTTAACCTTAACAGAAGGCAAAATTGATCCGACAATCATTGTTGGCGGAAAGCTCAGCGGACTTGGTGGAACTAATGCACGTCTGGGTAATGGCGATTTCATTGTTGTTGAAGCAGATGAATTTGACAGAACATTTTTAAAATTAACTCCTGTTATTGCTGCAATTACAACATTGGAGAGTGAACATCTTGATACATACAAAGACCTTGACGATATAAAATCAGCTTTTATTGAATTTGCAAACAAAGTTCCATTTTATGGTTTTGTTGTTCTTTGTCTCGATGAGCCTGCTCTGCAGGATATTATTCCAAAGATAAATAAGAAAATTTTTACTTATGGTTTGACTTCTCAGGCGGATATAAGAGCAATAGACATATCTCATGAGAAGTTTTCGAGCCGGTTTACAATTAAGTATAAAGAAAAAGAGCTTGGAAAAATTGAATTGAAAATTCCCGGTATTCATAATGTTAAAAATTCTCTTGTGGCTGTTTGCATTGCAACTGAGTTGGGAATTGATTTCAAAACAATTAAGAGTGCTCTGGAATCCTTTATCGGAGTTTACAGAAGATTTGAAGTTAAATATAATAAAGAACTTATGGTTGCTGATGATTATGCTCACCATCCAACTGAAACAAGTGCAACACTTGCTGGAATACGAGCAGGATGGGATAATAGATTGATTGCGGTTTTTCAACCGCATCTTTACAGCAGAACTAAAGATTTTTACCAGGAGTTTGGAAGATCTTTTCTTAACTCAGATGTTTTTATTTGTACTGATGTTTATCCGGCAAGAGAAATTCCCATTGAAGGCGTTAGCGGTGAGCTTATATCAAACGCAGCTAAAAATTTCGGTCATAAGAATGTAATCTATGTTAAGGATAAAAATGAAGTCCCTAAAGTTTTAAACGATTTAAAACAAAATGGAGATATTATAATTACAATGGGTGCGGGTGATATCTGGAAATATGGAGAAAAATTTGTGGAGATGCTGAATAAGTAATATGGAAAGAGAAACTAAAATAAAAATTATCGGCACAGGAATTTTTATTATTCTTTTGCTAAGTGTTGCTTATTTAGTCTATCACTCTAATAAAATAGAAAAGAATGAAACTATTGAATCAGTTAAGATTAACGGGAATAAACTTTTGAGTGAAAATGATTATCTAAACTTTGCGAGATTATCTGACCTTTCAAATAATAAATTCTCCTTACCTGTTATTAAAAGCAGGTTTGAAAAACATCCTTATGTATTAAAGGCAGATGCAAAATTCATTAATGAAAAAGAGGTTAAAGTTTTTATTACTGAAAAAAAGATTTACGGAGTAATTATACAAGGTAGCGAAGCATTTTTTGTTGCAGAAAATTTTCAGTTGCTTCCGGTTTTTCAAAACACAAAGATGTTTGACTTTCCAGTATTGAGCAATATAGATAAGGGTAGTGATCTTAAATCTCTTAGAAAAATTAAGAGCATAAATATTCTCCAGGCATTTAAAATAATTGATGCGTCCAAATTAATAAGTACGAAAATACTAAAAGACCTTGCTGGGATTAATTTAAGAAATGGCGGCGATGTTGTGCTTACATTTTCAGGATTAAGTATCCCCGTTATCTTCGGAAGAAACTATGAGGCAGAAAAAATGGTTGCTCTCGAAGCCTTATTAAATAATTATTCAATTAACAATAATCTGCTTGCCGAAAGCGATTACATTGACCTTAGATTTTATAATGATATTTATATCGGTAGTATACAGAGAGTAGAAATGTAAATGAAAAAAGATATAATTTCAGGACTCGATCTGGGAACGACTAAAGTATGTTCTGTCATCGCAGAAAAGTTTGAAGATGGGCATTTTAATATTCTTGGTTTTGGTGTTGCCCCATCAGAAGGATTGCATAAAGGGCTTGTTGCGAATATTGGCAAAACTGCTGAAGCTATTAAAGAAGCAGTTTCAATTGCATCCAACCGTGCTGGGTTTGAAATTAATACTGTTAATGTTGGCGTTGCGGGGGAACATATTACATCTATGAGGCATAGAAACTATGTAACCATTAGCAGTGAAGATCGTGAAATTACAAAGAGTGATCTTGACAGGCTTGAAGCTGACGTAAGAACGATAAGAATTCCTTCAGATCGTCAAATACTTCACATAATTCCCGAAGAGTTTTCCGTTGATCACCAGGGAGGAATTGAGAATCCAATTGGCATGTCAGGCTCAAGGCTTGAAGCTACAAATCATATTGTACTTGCTTCAATTCCGGCAATTCAAAATATAAAAAAATCAGTTGAGAGAGCCGGTTTAAATGTAAAGGATTATATTCTTCAACCAATCGCTTCAAGTTCATCTGTGCTTGAAGAGAGTGAAAAGGATCTTGGAGTTGCACTTATTGATATTGGCGGCGGAACAACAGACATTGCTGTTTTCCATCATAAAGCAATTAAACATTCAAGGGTTATTGGAGTTGCTGGTAACCAGGTTACAAATGATATAAGGGAATCGCTGGGAGTAGTTTCGGAAGAAGCAGAAAATCTTAAAAAAGAGTATGGCTATGCAATTGAAAGTGCAATAATCAGGGAGGAAGATATTTTAATAAAAGGTGTTGGAGCAAGAGGAAATACAAAAATTCCAATAAGTCTATTAACTCAGATAATCAGTTTAAGAATGAAAGAGCTTTTTGTTCTAGTTGATAATGAAATAAGAAGTGCCGGCTTTAAAAATAAAATTAAAGCTGGAATAGTGCTTACAGGCGGAGGCTCTTTAATCAAAGGATGCAGTGAACTTGCCGAGGAAGTATTTGGTTTACCCGCGAGAATAGGAATTCCACAGATCCCTGGTGAAGGTTTGTCGAATGAAATAGAAAGCCCCGAATTTGCTACTGTAGCAGGTTTAATAAGGGGTATTCCCGGAGGTAAATCAAGTGATTATCAGTCTCTTATTAAAATTAGAAGAAAAGACAGCAAAAATAAAATCACCCGGCTTGTTAAAAGGGTGCAGCAGTTTTTTGATGAATTATAATAAAAGAAGGAGGAACTATGTCCCGATTTGCAACTTTAGATAAGGAACAGCCGATGTCTGCCATCCTTAAAGTTATTGGAGTTGGCGGCGGAGGTTGCAATGCAATAGAAAGCATGATAAAACGCGGTTTAAATGGTGTCGAATATGTCGCTATTAATACGGATGCCCAGGTTCTAAACAGTAGCAGTGCCTCACATAAAATTCAATGTGGAGGTAATATTACAAGAGGACTTGGTGCTGGAGCTGATCCAAATGTTGGGAGGAAATCCATAGAAGAGGATAGAGAAAAGATAGCAGATGTATTATCAGGCTCTGATATGGTTTTTGTAACCGCAGGAATGGGCGGTGGGACTGGAACAGGCGGTGCACCTATTATTGCTTCTATTGCAAAAAGCATAGGGGCATTGGTGGTTGGAATTGTAACAAAACCTTTCAGATGGGAAGGTAAAAAAAGAATGCTGAATGCTGAACAGGGAATCCAGGAATTAAAACAATATGTAGATAGTTTAATAATAATTCCTAACGAAAGACTTCTGAGTGTTCTTGAAAAAGAGATTAATGCATTTGATGCCTTTGATAAACCAAATGAAATTCTTTATGAAGCAACACGTGGAATTGCTGATATAATTACAGTTGAAGGATTGATAAATGTTGATTTTGCAGATGTTCGTGCGGTTATGAATTCAAGTGGTGAAGCTTTGATGGGCAGTGGTACCGCAAGTGGTGCAAACAGGGCAATTGAAGCAGCGCAGAAAGCAATATCAAGTCCACTGCTTGAAGGGATTAATATAAAAGGTGCCAAGAGTGTTCTGCTGAATGTTACAGGTTCAAGCAATCTTTCAATGCAGGAAATAAATGAAGGTAACAATGTTATTTTTGAGGCTGCAGGCGAAGAAGCAAATGTAATCTTTGGCTGTGTAAGAAGAGAAGAAATGAATGAAGCTGTTTGCTATACAGTTATTGCAACAGGGTTCGAAGGTTCTCAAAAAAGTTTTGGTTCAAAACATTTTAAAGTAACTCCACAAAAAGAAAGTGATTTCAGAAGCGGTTTCAGCTTCTTACATAATGATGAAATAGATAAAGAAGATCTGGAGGTTCCCACAATCTTAAGAGTTCAGAAACCAAAAGCATCTTTTACTAAAAAGGATGATGATGATCCCCAGACAGGCTTTACATTTGAATCATCAAGGTATAACTGGGCTAAAGAAAAATCCGAGAAAAAGGAAGAGGAGGAAAAAGTAAAACAGAATAAAGATGATGATGAAGATAGTTCATCCTTTCTCAGGATGATAATGGATTAAAAATAAGTTCAAGTGTAAGTTCAAGATTAAGAATGAACTAATAACAAATGACCATTACTTTGAAACGATTCCTACAGGCGAAGCTATAGTGATGACAGGAGATTTAATGGGGTTCATGATATAAATATCATTAACTCAAAAGAGGTGTGCATGAACATTCTTGAGTTGCTCGGTATTGTTTTCCTTATTGTTATTATTTTTAATGTATTAATTGGTATCTGGGCAGTTAAAACTGCTCTTTTTGGTGAAGAAGATGTTGAGGTTTATTCCCGGCATTAATTATTGATTATTCATCACTTATCCGGGATTCAACAAGGACATTTTCATCATCATTAATATCTACTTTAATGATGATTCTATTTGGCCTGCAGCATATTCTGCATTCTTCAATAAAGTCCTGCTTGTCACCGGCAGTCAAATCTACCCAAACAGTGTTTTCAACACTGCAATACTGGCATCTCCATACAAGGTCATCATCCGTCTGCATCGTTAATCATCCTTTATAGAATTATTTAAAGTTTACAAACTGAGTTGGAAAACTAAGTTCAGCATCTTTAATCATTTTAATCACCGCCTGAAGATCGTCAATCTTAGGACCTTGAACTCTTATCTGCTCATCCTGAATCTGTGCATTTACTTTAACCTTTGAATCTTTAATCATCTTTGTTATAATCTTAGCATTATCTTTGGAAATACCACTTTGAAGATTAATTTTTTGTCTCAGCCTGCTGCCAGCGGCTATTTCAGGTTCGTTAAGCTTTAATGCTTTTACCGATATGCCTCTCTTAATAAATTTTGATTGTAAAATATCAATACTTGCCTTACGTGAATAATCATCTTTTGTATTCATAACTATCGTTTTATCTTTTTTATTTAATTCAATAGTTGTGTTAGAATCCTTCAAATCGTATCGCTGGTTAATCTCTTTAATAGCCTGATTAACAGCATTATCTGCCTCCTGCATATCAACTTCACAAACAATATCCATGGAATGGTTTTGAGCCATTAAATCTTCCTACAAAATTAAATACTTATTTAAACGTAACCTATAATCAGTTTATAATCAAGAATGTTTCTAAGATTCTAGATCTGGAAGAGTTTGTTGTAACAACCGAAGAAAAAAAAAGCAGATTATAAATAATTCGATAGATAAGTTTTATTACTTTTTATAAAATCCTATTTAATCCAAATCAATAATTAATAATTCATATCTAAATAATAGTTCCCATAAAAATTTTTTCTTTGCTCAACATCACTGAATAAATGATTATTAATTGCATTTATAATTTGCTTAATTGATTCATCTGCAGTGCACCGAGTTTGATAATTAAGAACATTCTTAATTTTATTGAATGACACCCGGTAATTTCTTGGATCAAAACCCCCCAGTTTATAATTAATTTTTGGGTTGTGTACATATTTTTGAATTAACTCCAAAATCATCTTCTTTGTATAATTTTCTTTATTGCTTCCCACATTAAAAACTTCACCTTGCACTTTATCTTTTGGCGATTCCAGCACTTTAATTATAGCTTCCGAAATATCAGCAATATGACAATAAGGCCGCCATGTATTTTCATCAAAGACAAGCAATTCTTTTCCCAGAGCCAATTCCCTGGCAAACTCCGATATTGTCAGATCAAAACGCATTCTATTTGAAATTCCAAATGCTGTTGCTAATCTCAAAATAGTTGAAGAATAATCCTGACTTTTAATGTTATCGAGAATATATCTTTCAAATTCAACTTTTGTTTCAGCATACAATGATTGTGGATTTAAATCTGAATTTTCTTCTGCTGGTGTGTCATCATTTCGTAAACCATAATTGCTGCATGTGGAGGTAAAAATGAATCTTTTTATAGATTTATTTGTTAAATGCTGAATTAATTTTTTAGGATATTCTAGATTAACTTTTTTGGCAAGATCAGGATATTTTTTACAGATAGGATCTCCAACCAAAGCAGCTAAAAGAACAACATCAGTAGTTCCCTTCAGAGAATTGTTTAAGACGACATCATCTCCAAAATCACCATACATGAAGGAAAAATTTTTTTCTTCAGAAAGATCTGAAACGGAACAGTTATTGTCATAAATCAATTTATCCAGGATACGAACCTTATATCCTTTATGGAGTAATTTTCTGCTAAGTACTGAACCGATATATCCGGCTCCACCAATAACCAGGATGTGTCTTTCTTCTTGTTTCATTTTTATTTCTTCAAGTTAAAAAATTTTTACTCCATGAGTTTCGTAACCTTCAGGACAAGTATTGTTAAAATTGGAATCAACCGTTTCAAAATATTTTATTGCTTCTTCCATATTAGAAATACCAAACACTTTCTTTTCATTAAAATTATAAATTAAAATTTCATAAGGGTAAAAATAATCTACTTCATATATTGAAGTTATAATTCCTTCTTCAGTAATCTGAAGATCAGGTGAAATAACATCTGCTTGTAAAGTAGTATCAGAGTAAGCCAGCCTTAAAGCACCACCAATATCCCAGCTTGACTCAAAAACAATAGCCGGACCAATATATGGGCATATTCCGTCTAAAATAAATTTTGTCTTTCCAGGAAGATAGGGAAAATTGTTTTTTATTTCGTCCATAGTTTCATTTTCAACTTTATAAGCTTCTTTCCAAAATGAGGCGATAGTATTGTTTATTATAAATCCGGAAACACAAACAAATGTAACTAATGCGCTGAATAAAATATTTCTGAATTTTATATTTTTTATTAAAGCAGATATGCCTGTAAATAATCCGATAAATATAATTACAATCCCAATTGATACTCCGATTAAAACTCTATTAGCAACTCCTGTTGTTGAAAAGGCAATACTATAATTAGTAAGAAATATGGAATAACCCCAGAAGAAAATAATTAATCCGACAGAAATCATTTTAATGAAAGAATTCCATTTGAAAATTGTAAAATCATATCTCTTAACTACTTTAAATAAATATCCGAATATTATTAGAGTTAAAAGTAAGCTTAATAGAAAAACCTGAATATTTGGATAATAACTATAAATATGTAAAAGCTTTTGCGGCAGCCCAATTCCATATTCTATAAAATTAATTTTAAATGCCTGAACTATATTGAAACCATAATCATAATCGCCGTAATCAAATCTAAAAGTATTCGCTAATAAACCACATATATGATCAAGAAAAGAATTATCACTTCCCATCATTCTGACAGAGGTAACAGTGAAAAACAGCTTATATATTAACGCAATTTTTAGAAAAATAAAATTTACTACAAGAAGCCAGACTAGTTTTTTGGTTCTGATATCTTTTTTATTAATAGTATCGGTTTTCAGTTTCCTGAAATAATAGTAAGTAATAATAAGATTAAAATAAAAGAAGGGGAGAAAGAGTTCATAAGTTAAAACACTAACGACAATTGCTGTAACGCTTATCAGCTTCCATAACAAGAATTTTGGGATAGGTGTTTCCAAAGCTTTTAAATCCAAAAGTAAGCTGCCCAGGCACATAACAAGGCAGAAATGATTTGGAATTACTGATGCCCAAAAATGAAAAGTTGAATAATGAGGAATAAGAATAAATACCAGCGGAATAGAAAGAACAAATAAATGCGGAAGTCTTAATTTCTTTAAAATTAGATAAAGAAGTACAGCATTTAAATAGAATATTACAGTATTTATTAAATGATATCCTTCGGGTGAAAAACCAAAAATGGAATAAAGCAATTTCCAGCTTATCAAATATCCCGGACGATAATTTTCCCAGATATTTATCTTATCGAAATAGAGCATCTCAAGAAAAGACCAATCATCACTATAGAAACCAATTTGAAAAACAAAAAGAATTCTGGATAATGAAATTATTATGATAAGAAAAAATATATCTTTAATGCTGTCATTTGGTAAGAGCATTCTAAATTTATTTGAGAGTTTTTCGGCAAAAGTCATTGAATAATTTCCGTTTTATTTTTCATCTCTGCAAGATTCCTAAAATTTATTAACTCAATTTTTCTCTCTTCGATGAAGTCTAAAATTTCAGGATCAGTAAGTGCATTTAATTCGGTATTCCAGTTATAATTCCAATGAGAGTATTTTGAAGAAGCGTCCTCATAACCTGGATGACACATAATTTCATATACACCGGTTTCAGGTAAGACCTGTAATAGTTTAAGCAAATTATCTTTGCTAAGATTTCCTCCAAATAAAAAGCCTGCCAGAGCATCAGTATGTAGAAAACTATTTTTTCTTCTGCGGTTAGATATAAAATTTAAAACCTTCAAAGATAGAATCCTTGAGAACGAAACTTTTTGAGAGAACATATAAGATTTTATTTTTTCAAAAGGAATTCTAATTACAGGAATATCATATTTCAAAGCGAGCTTTAACGTTATATCAAATACATCTTTTAAAACATGCAAATGCTGATGTCCATCAATATGAGTAATTCTTATTCCACTGTTTATTACTTTATTTACCTGTGCTTCCATTTCCAGTTGAATATCATCTTTAGAAATTTTACCAAGCAAATATCTTTTGAAAAATTGTTCAGCGTGAGGAAAAAACTTTCCCTCTGAAGTTACCAGAGAAGGCACTTTTTCAGGATTTAAAAGAGGACGTTCTTCAGCCAAGGTTAAATGAATTCCCATATCTAATGTGGGATAATTTTTTGATATTTCCACAGCCTGATCAAAAGCTTCTCCTTGCGCAACAATTGAGGTTGAAGTAACTATTCCATTCTTATGAGCAGCTAAAATTCCTTCATTAATATTTGGAGCTAATCCAAAGTCATCTGCGTTAACAATTAATTTTAGTTTGGCAGACTTCATTAATTCTTAAGCTATATATTTTATTAAATGAGGACCAACCATTTTTGTAACACTCAAAGGAAGATGACTCCAAATATTTGTTGCGAGTTTCAGTTTTTTATTTTCCTGGTTGATAGCTGGAATAGCCTCTATTTTGTTTAGATAATAATCATAATACAGTGGAACAGGATAGGCACCGAAATTCTGCTTGAAGATAAAAGTACCGGAATTATGTAATGATCTGCCTAGGTCAAAGAATTCTATATTTGAATTGGCAACCGATTTAATAATTTCCCAGTAAATAAGAAAATTAGGTTTATATACCAAATAATCGGGATGGGCAGCATTTGCATATCCAAAAATATAATTCCCAAATTTTATTGTTAATGCAACACTAATAGTTTTTTCAGATAGTTTAGCAATAAAAAGTTCTGCATCTCCTTTAAATTTTTTTAGAATCGCCTCATAAAATTTTTTACTGTGAACCGGTGTTCCCAGCAACTTCATATTATATGCCATCAAATTATAAAAATCATCTATGTACTCATTCCCACTTATGACTGTGACATTTGAATTTAAAGCCTTCCTTATATTTTGTCGGGCTTTTTTAGTAATGTTATTCCAGACTACTTCAGGGTCTTTATTTAATTTTATAATCAAAGTATAGTAATTAAGATACTTACCCCATTTTTCATTTTGTAAATTGAAGTTATTAAAATTTTTTATCTCAATATATTTTACTTCTAAAGAATTGGCTAAATTTTCACCTTCTTTCATCAAGGATTGTACAACATCAATATTATCAGCACAAATACCTCCATAAGAACCAAATACACCGGAGGCCAGTACTTTACCGAGAAGGGGAATTGAAATCAAAAATAGAGGTAAAACGCCAGCTACTTTCTTATCAACAAATGCCATTAAATAATATGGTTTATGTCCATAAATATTTTCAACAATTTCTTTCCAGGCAGTATGATGTATAAAAGAAGCAGAGGATGAATTAATAACATATTTATTCCAATCATCCTGAAGTTCATCATTAAGAAAATGAAAATATACTTTCTCCCTTTTTTCTTCACTCATTTAGGTTTTAAAAATTTTGAAAAATTGAGAACGGAATTTTATAAAAATTCTCATAGAAGATTAAGAGGTATGAAGTTTTTTCTCAAACAGTTCAGTATCAGGAATTAGTAATTCAGAAGAGAAGTCTCCTATTTTATCTTCGATAATATAAAGTGGTCGGTCTTTAGTTTCAATGAATATTCTGCCTATGTATTCTCCCACGATTCCCAAAGCAAAAAGCTGTACGCCGCCAAGAAGCGATATTAAAACTACAATAGTAGTCCATCCGGGAACATCACCCTGATAAAATATTTTTTCGATAAAAACCACACATAAGATTAAGAAGCTAAATACAGCAACAATTAATCCGCAGAATGATATAATTCTTAATGGTTTTGTTGAAAAAGAAAGTAAAGCATTTATTGCCATATTAAATTGCTGAAAGAAACTGTATTTAGTGTTTCCTCTGATTCTTCTTCCGGAAGTAACTTCCACTTTAGTTGTGGGAAATCCGGTAATACTTATTAACCCTGTAAGCAGAATTTGTTTTTCATTAAATTTTTTTAATTCATCAGCAACACGCCGGCTTAGAATCCTGAACATTCCGCTGTTGAGTTCAATATCATAATCAGAAAATCTATTTAATATTTTCCAGAATGATTTTGAAAAAAAGTTCCTGATAAAAGTATCGTTCTTTTTTTGTTTAATACCGTAAACAACATCAAAACCCTCTTTCATTTTGTTATATAATTTTGGTATATCTTCTGGGTAATCCTGAAGATCCCCATCCATAATTACAACAGCATTGCCAAAGGTATTATTTAGTCCCGCCATTATAGCAGTATACTGTCCAAATCCATTTGATAATTTTACTGTTTTTATCCTTGGGTCTTTTTTATTACTCTCTTTCAGAATTTCATAAGTTCTGTCTCTGTTTATATCTGTAACAAAAATTAATTCATGAGTAAGATTCATCGAGTTTACCGTTGTGCTGAGCCTGGAAATTAATTCTCCCAGATTTTCTTCTTCATTCTTCACAGGTATAACTATGGATAAATCTATTCTGCCCATTGCATCACCTTAGTTTAATTAATCCTTTAGAACATCCTTTAAACCACAGGAAATCTTTTCTATATTTTCTTCAGATAAATTATAATATAAAGGAAGAGTAATTTCATTATCAGCAACATATTCTGTTTTGGGAAGTTCTGATGTAAATTCTTTATAAATTGAAAACCTGTGAACTGCAGGGTAATGAACACTTGTTTCTATACCTCGTTCAGCTAGTTTTTTCCTTATTAAATCTCTTTTACCAGCATTACTATCTTTAAGAATAACAGGGAAAATATAGTTAGATGATTGGTGTTGGAAATCTTTATAAGGGATTATTAATTTACTAATATCATTTAGTTTTGATAAATAAACCCTTCTTAACCCCTCTCTTTTTTTAACATCTTTGTTCAATTTTTTTAATTGAGCAAGGCCAATTGCGGCTCTAATATCATCCATCCTGTAATTATAACCAAGCTCAAGAACATCATATTTTGTCGCATAACCCTTAGCTCTGTCATAAGAAACAGCGGTCATTCCATGTGATCTTTTAAGTCTTGCTCTTTTTGCGAAATTATCACTATTAGTAACGAGCATTCCGCCTTCTGCAGTTGTAATATTTTTATTTGAGAAAAAACTGAAGCAGCCGATATCTCCCAATGTCCCGATTTTCTTTTCTTTGTAATCTGATAAAGGAGCGTGTGCAGCATCTTCTATAATAAACAAATTATTTTCTTCAGCGATTTTTTTTATATCATCCATATTACAGGAAAAACCGCCATAGTGCATTGGAATTATGGCCTTGGTTTTTTTTGTTACCCTGGCTTTAATATCATCAGGATCAACTGATAAATCATTAAAAGAAGTTATATCAGCAAATACCGGTACGGCACCAACATATCTTACAACATTAACAGTTGCAACAAAAGTTAATGAAGGGACAATAACTTCATCTCCTTTTTTAATGCCTAAAATTTCCAAAGCAAGATGTAAAGCAGCCGTACAATTTGTAATGGCAATAGAATGTTTGACATTTAACAATTCCTCAAATTCCTTTTCAAATGTTTTAACATTTTCTCCCATAGAAATCCATTTAGATCTAACAGTTCTGATTATTTCATGCTCTTCTTCAGTATCGAAGTTAAGATCAAAAAGAGGAATTTTATAAGCGCTATCTTTCATTGAATTATTTAATATCGCTATTTTCATTATAACTTTTACACGCACTCTCATAATCTTCCCGGCGTCCAATATCTAACCAATATCCTTTGTGTTTATATCCCATTACCTTTTCATTATTATTATGAAGTGCCTGAATTAGATCGGGAATATTAAAAAATTCTCCTTTCGGCAGGCAATTTAATGCAAGAGGACTTAAAACATATATTCCCATACTAACAAGATATTTTAATGTTGGTTTTTCTTCCCAACCTTGGTACATGTTTTTGCTATCTAATTTAACCAAACCAAAATCAACAAAGACAGTTCTTTCAATAGAACCGATTGTAGCTGCGTTATTATTTTTTTTATGAAATTTTATCATTTCAGAAAAATTAAGATCGGATAGAACATCTCCATTGATTAGAATAAAATCCTCAGTTAAATCATCTCTTAGTAAATCCAAAGGACCAGCAGTACCAAGAGGTTTATCTTCAAGAGAATATTTAATTTTTACGCCAACTTTACTTCCATCACCCATCAAAACATTAATCATTTCAGATAGATGTCCAGTTGTAATAATTATATCATATATCTCTGCTTCTTTTAATTTTTCAATTAAAATCTCAAGAATAGGTTTATCACCTACCGGCATCAGAGGTTTTGGAAAATGAGTAGTATAAGGTTTTAATCTTACTCCTTTTCCACCAGCAAGAATTACAGCTTTCAAATTAAGATGTTCCTTTATTCATCTTCGAAATAAATTTCTTCGTTTAAAAACTCTTTTGCATTATCTTCAGGAATAAATGGTTCATCAAAAAATCTTTCAACAATCCAATTAAATAAATGAGGATCATCTATTGGGACATTATGAGTTGAAGAAGGGAAAATACATAAACTGGAATTTGGTATGTTCTGATAAATTTTAACAGTGTGTTCCTCCCGAATAACATCCCGATCTCCGGACATAACAAGAGTAGGTGCATGTATTCTGTGTAAATCTTCTAATGGTATATGAGGTTGATTACTCAATAAATCAAAATATTTTTTAAGCAGGGGCCAATTTTCAGTAGTATCATTTTTCTGAATATTATCATCAATTGTTTTATTCATTTCATTTAACCAGTCAATTGTCCAGTTATAAACGGCTGATGTATCCGGTTCTAAATTAGCACCACATATAACAAGCTTCTTTACTTTCTCAGGGTAATGTATAGCCAAAAGCAAACCTAAAATGCCGCCATCACTCCAGCCAATAATATAAGCAGAATCAATATTTAAACGATCTAATAACATAACCCAATCCAAAGCCATTTGTTCATATGTAATTCTCTCATTGTTACCTGAACTTTTACCATGTTCTCTGTTATCAGCAGCAATAATTTTATAATTATTAGTAAAGTAAGATATTTGGTTCGACATTTCAGAAATACTACCACCATTGCCATGAATAATAATTAATGGTTGGCCACTTCCATAAGTTTCATAATACATATTTATACCATTTACCATTAAATATTTACCATTAGAAGAGTTATCACCATATGGCATTTTCTTGTGCTCTTCTTTATTAGAACAAGATGAAAAGCTTAGTAAGGACAAAACCAGGAAGAATATGAATTTCCTTAACCGAATATGTCTCACAGTTTATACAGTCTTCTGTTGAATGTGTTTTGATTCTCTAAAATCTACACTATTACCACTATCAATAATAAGTTCTTCAGAATAATTTTCTATTTGGTTTAATTTTCTTTTCCTATTAAAAACATAACTTTCCCATACAGCAAAAAATACCCCGCTGTGAAGAAGTATCATAACTAAAGCAAATAATACAGTTAAAGAAGGATTGGAAACTAAACCGATTGTAATTTTATAAATAACGCCAACAATTAAAACTACTACGGTTATCATTTGTGGAATAATTAACTTTAAATTTTCTTTTAAGCGGGATTTTTCTTTAGGTGTCGAGATGAATGGGATCTTTATTCTTAAAAGTGCCGCTAAAAATGCCACGGTATAAACCGGCCACGAACCTAGAACCAAAATGTATCCTTCTGCATTAAAACCTTTTTTCTGTTTTTTAATGAAATAGAAATTTTTAGTAAAAACCTGGATAACAAAGAATATAGACAAAAATGGAAGTGAGTGTATTATATAATCTCTAAACAGATAATTAATATTTACAGAAAAAAGAGCCAGGATACAAAATATAAGATGAAAAGTAATAACCGGTCCTGCTAAATAATATGTCATTCTTGTCAAATAACAAATTCTTTTTCTTAAATCTAAAGAGCGAAATAACCTTGGATAGATTGTTAATAAAGATTCAAATACTCCTCTTGCCCATTTTATCTGCTGTTTAAAAAATGCACCAAGATCCGATGGAACCAAACCTTGAGCCAAAATCTGAGGTACATAAACTGAATCCCATCCATCAGCGTGAAGGTGAATAGAAGTATTCAAATCCTCGGCCAGTCCCGGTTTATAACCACCAATATTAATTAAAGCTACCCGTCTGAAAATAGAGTTACTGCCAAATACAACCGTACTGCCGCATCCGCTCATCCCAAGCATAGTAGCTCCAAAAAAATCATCGTTCATCTTACAGCATGCATCAGCAATAAAACTTTCATTTTGATTATAATGATCAAGTGCTACCTGCACGACTCCTATTTTTGGATCTTCAAAATGACCAACAACTTCATCAAGGAAATTTTTTTGTGGGATATGGTCAACATCAAAAATAGCGATTATTTCTCCCTCAGAATTTTCAAGAATATTATTAATATTTCCAGCTTTAAAATCTTTCTTATCTTTTCTTGCAAAGTAAATAGCTCCATTTCTATCAGCAATCTTTTGATAAGCACGGTTATTACCATCATCTACTAAATAAGTTTTATGAGGGTAACTCATATTAACCATTGCATTACAAGCTTTTTCAACAAGCCATTCTGGCTCATTGTAAGTGGGAAGAATGACATCTACCGAGAATGATCTGCTTGCATTTTTTCTTTTTGGATATTTGGAATGGAGAAAGATATACCAGAGA
>Ga0154732_1166_pt1 | contig 23736 bp, 18 predicted proteins | sample Rifle2008BG16ft_FD_105740 | JGI IMG/M metagenome (GOLD analysis project Ga0154732, IMG submission 105740) | Ignavibacteria bacterium RBG_16_34_14 | reverse complement strand
AGTTCCACTGGTTGATGGAGTGGCAGCAAATAAGGAACAGTTAAAGCTTGCAAAAACTCTTGTTGATTCTATGACGACTAAACTTTCTGAAATAGATTTAAGTGACAGATACCAGGATGCTGTTAAGGAAATGATAAAAGCAAAGAAAGAAGGGAAAGAAATTGTTTCTGTTACTGAAGAAATTACTCCTGTTGTTGATATGATGAAAGCTTTGAAGCAGAGTATTGAACAGGCAAAGAAAGAAAAGAAGCCGATGGAAAAAGCAAAGGGAGAGAAAAAGAAAGAAAAGGTCGCGGCAAAAACTGCAAAGACAAAAAAGAGAAAAAGTGCTTAGAGGACTTATCAAAAGTAAGGGTATCGTCACACTGAGCGAAGTCGAAGTGTGAGGTCGTGATTGCCAGTCTTCGACTACGCTCAGACTGACAAAGTACTTTTTATGCTCCCTCATAAAAAGGATTGGAACTGAAATTAATGGCAAAAGTAATTCAATTAGAGGTTACCCCTACACCGCCCAAATTAGGATACAAGAGAGCAAGGAAAAAAAAGGAACTTGAAAAAAAGGGGCAGCTAAATCTATTCAGACAGAGTGAACCACAGATTCACCATCTTCCTTCAAGGTTTACCCCTTTTGAAGAAGCCTTAACTCTTGATGAACAGGGAAACCCTGGTGCACAGGAAGCATACTTAAAAGCAATTCTTGAAAATGATTCGGTCGCAGATGCTTATTGCAATCTTGGCATACTTGAATCTAAAAATGGTAATGCATCAAGAGCATTTGATTGTTTTACAAAGTGCCTAAAGCTTGAACCTCGCCATCTTGAAGCTCATTACAATCTTGCCAATCTTTATTTTGAGGTTAATGATTACAAGCTCGCAAAGCTTCATTATGAAATTGCTGCAGAGATTGAGCCTGAGTTTCCAAACATCTATTTCAATCTTGCTCTTGTATATGCTTTGAATGAAGAATATAAAGATGCTATTAATGCATTATTTAAATATAAAGAACTTGTCCCTGAAGATGAAGGAAAGAAAGCGGATAATTTATTGAATGGATTGCAGAGAACTTTAAAGAACGAATAGAAAGAAATGAAATCATTAAATAAAAAACCGTTTAAACGGTTACAAAACCAGGATTCTTTTTTAGTAACCCACGACTTAAGTCGTGGGCTATTGAAGAAAAAATTATTATAACCGTTTTAACGGTTTACTATATAAATACATAATTTGGAGTAATTAAATCAGTTCAACAACTCTTTTAACTAACGCAGCAGTAATTCCCCAAATAACTTCTCCATTAAAATTATAAACATAAACTTTTCTCTTAAATCTTCCCCAAGGTTTAGAATATCTCGGGGGCAGTTTTAATTGTTCAACAGGAAGAAGATCAATCTTCTTTCCCTCTTCATCTATATAAAAAGGATGAGCTTCGAGATTAATATGGTAAGTTTGTGGTGGATTTTCTTTAAAGAATGAAACAGGAACAGTAAAAATTTTTTCTACTTCTGTTTCATCAAAATTTATTTTAGCTGGATTTCCAATTTCAACTTCTGCAATAAAAGCATTAACAACAACTCCGGGAATCATCAGAATTCCAAGCTGACCGATTATATTTATTTTTTCTTTTTCAATCCCAAGCTCTTCAATAGTCTCCCGGATTGCAGTCTCCAGCAGAGTTTTGTCAATCTCTTTATCAAACTCTCCGCCTGGAAAAGAAACTTCTCCTCCCTGTCTTATATTTGCTGCTCTCTTTTCAAATAGTAAGTGGTAATCATTATTAATTTTTACAAAAGGTATTAGCACGGAAGAATTAAAATATTCCTCCTTATCAATCAGTTCCGGATATTTCGGCAGTTTTTCCTTTAAAAGATTAAAATCAATCTCTTTCATTTCTTAATAATTCCTTAATGATTTCTTTACTTATAGTAAAAGTACATTAAAATACTTACGATGAACAAACAGATGAGAAATTATGACAAATGAAATATTTCAGATACTAATAGTTGTTACTTTGCTGGTTATTGCTTCTTACGATACCATTAAGAATGGGAAAAGAAAAAGCAATTAAACTTTAACTGCAATAATATTCCTTGCTTTAAGGTAAGATTTTATTTTCCCGAAACAATTTTCTTCTTCACCGATAAACTCCGGCGGTGAGATACCTTTCCTTTTATATAAACCTCTTAAAATCAAATCAGCCACAGCATTACAGGTATATCCTGTTGTTCTTGCCATTGAAGTTGTCTTAGTCATTTCATCAAAACGGTCAAACATTTTATAAAGATATTCTTTTTTAAAACCCTTCTCTTTTCCTTTTATATGAAGCTGCATATAAGTAAACTCAGGTTCATTCTCCCCAAGTTTCCATAAAGGAAAAAGTAATTTAGCGGAGAGATCAACGGGCTTAACCTTTACTCCATTTACTTCAATTGGCTGATGATTAAAATAACCCGCTTGTTTCAGGGCCTTAATTAAATCAATATGTCCGGGATAACGAAGGGTCTTTTCAATCATTGTTGGAATCTTCATTGTCTTTAACAAAGTGCGCAAGCCATCCGTATTAAAAGCTTCAAGTGTCCCTATATTTCCCACCTCAATTAATTCAGATCCACTCAAAGCATCTTTAATAACTTCAAATCCATTTTCTCTTAAACGTGCCGGTCTCATATATTCTTCAATTACATCAATTGGAGAAAAGGGAGCTTTATACTGGAAGGGCATTTTTCTTTTAAAAGGCAACCCGCCTACACAACATTTAAAGAAATCAATATTCATTCTTTTATTATAATAACCAAGAATGATATTGCTGAAACCCGGTGCAACTCCGCAGTCAACTACTGCAGTAACATTTTTTTCTTTTGCAAACGAATCGAGTTTAAAAGGATCTTCACTAAAAAAGGAAATATCAACAATGTTCTTTCCCGCCTCAATTACTGCCTTTAAAGTTTTGAATCCCATAAATCCGGGAACGGCTCCAATAACCAGATCAAAATCTTTTACAATATTAATTATTTCTTTTCTATTAGACAGATCACTCTGAACAGTTTTAATTTTCTGCTTTTTTAGTTTAGATAAGTTTTGAAGGTTAATATCAGCTGATGTAACGTCATAGCTTTTAGCAAGGTCAATTGCTATTGCATTGCCAACCATACCTGCACCAAGAACAATAATTTTTTTCACTCAGTTAATCCTCAACCTTTTTAAAAACTAAATCAATTGTGGTTTATAAATGACAAATTAATTTACTTTTTCCAGCTTTGCCAAAACTCTTCTTGCAGTTTCAGAAATATTGTCGGGAGTATAACCATATTTCTCCATAACAATCTCCACTGGAGCAGAAGCTCCAAACCTTTCTATGCTTACTGCTTCTCCAAAATCACCCAGATATCTTTCCCAGCCATGTTTAACTCCTGCTTCAACAGAAACTCTTGCTTTGATGTTAGATGGTAAAACTTTTTCTTTATATTCAGATGACTGCTGTTCAAACAATTCCCAGCTTGGGAAGCTGACAACTCTAACCTTAACCCCGGCTGTTTCTAGCTTTTCAGCAGCTTTCAAGGTAATACCGACTTCAGAACCGGAAGCCATTAAAATTATTTCAGGTGAGCCGGCATCTTTTAAAATATAAGCACCCTTTAATAAATTATTTGCAGAAGGGTATTTTTCCTGGTCAAGAACAAGGAGTCCTTGTCTTGTTAAGATAAGTGCAACTGGGCTTCCTTTGTGCTCAATTGCATATTGCCATGCATAGGCTGTTTCATTAACATCTGCCGGACGAATTACAATAGCTTTAGGTATTGCTCTTAATGAAGAGAGATGTTCAACCGGCTGATGTGTCGGCCCATCTTCTCCCAAACCAATGCTATCATGAGTAAAAACATAAATGGGTCTCACACCTGAAAGAGAAGCGAGCCTGATTGCAGGTCTAAGGTAATCAGAAAAGATTAAGAACGTTCCTCCATAAGGAATCACTCCGCCGTATAAAGCCATTCCTGTAAGTATACTTGCCATTCCATGTTCTCTAACACCAAAATGAAAATTTCTTCCTCCATAATTTTCCGATGAGAAAACCGGATAATCTTTGAGCATAGTGTTATTAGAAGGAGCGAGATCTGCCGAACCACCGATCAAACCGGGAAGTGATGAGGCAATTGCATTTAAAACTTTACCTGAGCCTGCACGTGTTGCAACTTTCTTCCCTTCATCTTTAAAAACAGGGAGTTTTGATTTCCATTCATCTCCATAATTCCCATTTTTCAGATCAATAAAGAGTTTTGCATCACCGGGATATTTTTCCTTATACTTATTAAAAAGCTTATTCCAGTTTTCCTCCTTCTCCTCACCTTTCCTTTTTATTTCATCAAAAAAGTTCATCACTTTATCCGGAATTAAAAATTTTTCATCTTCTGGCCAGCCTAGATTTTTCTTTGTAAGCTTAACTTCTTCTTCCCCAAGAGGAGAACCGTGCACTTCTGCAGTATCCTGTTTATTAGGACTGCCGTATCCAATATGTGTTCTCGTTACAATTATTGATGGTCTTTTATCTTTCAGAGCACTCTTTATTGCATTCTCAATTGCTTCAATATCATTTACATCTTCTATATGCTGAACATGCCAATTATAAGCTTCAAATCTTTTTCCAACATTTTCAGTAAATGAAAGATCAGTGCTTCCGTCAATGCTTATATCATTATCATCATAAAAGAAAATTAAATTCCCCAGCTTAAGATGTCCTGCAAGTGATGCTGCTTCGTGAGATACTCCTTCCATCAGGTCTCCGTCACTGCATATTCCATAGATGTGGTGATCAATAATTTTTATATCATCTTTATTGAATTTTGCAGATAAATATTTCTGAGCAATTGCCATACCCACAGCATTTGCAAAACCTTGCCCAAGCGGACCTGTTGTAGTTTCAACCCCGGGAGTAAGATGATATTCCGGGTGTCCTGGTGTAATACTGCCAAATTGCCTGAAGCTTTTAAGGTCATCTAATGAAACTTCAAATCCTGTAAGATGAAGAAGAGAGTAGAGAAGCATACTTCCATGCCCGGCAGAAAGAACAAACCTGTCCCTGTTATACCATTTGGGGTTTGAAGGATTGTAATTCATATATTTTGCAAAAAGAGTATAACCGATTGGCGCGCAGCCCATCGGCATTCCGGGATGCCCGGAGTTTGCTTTCTGAACTCCATCAACTGCTAAGAATCTTATTGTGTTTATTGCTAACTCATCAAATTCTCTTGAAACAACAGGCATTTTATTCTTCCTTACAGAATTAAGAAAAAGTATTACGGGTTCAAATATATTAAAAGGAAAAAGCCTCCCCAAACCTTACAAGGGAAGGGCTTAAGAAAATAAATTTAATTGCAACTTGATTATTGAAGTATAAGAATTTGGTTTTAGGTTGTTTTTCAAAAAGTAAAAACCGTAACACAGATTCGTAATCTGTGTTAAGATACCAAAATGAAATTCAACTATTTTAATACACTATATTAAAATATGCTACAACACCAAGATGAATTTGAAGAAGATCAGTTTTAGATTTTGAAACATCATAGGTTACTCTGCCATTTTCAACTTTAACAGAACCTTCTTTCAGGTATTCTGCCTCGGAACCAAAGAGATACCTGGCTTTAAGATCAAGATATAAGGAGCCAACATCATCACCAATATTTTCCATCAAGAGAATTATAAACCCTCCTCCAGCACCATAACTCCACGCAAAGTCATCAAAGTTTGTTGAACTTGCAACTTCCTCAACTCCACGGCTTTTAATTGTTGTTTCAGTAAATATATATGAACCGCCGAATAATCCTTCTGCATATGGTCTGAATGTTCCACTATAAGGAATTATTTGGAATAAGACATGAAAATTCACAAGATTATTAGTTCTGTCAACATCAACAACGACATCTGGAATATTAGGACTGAAAGGTTCTCTTCTCGTTTCACTTCCGTAATTTAAATATCCGAAATTTATTCCGAATGAAACAGGTAATCCGGGTTTGGGATCAAAGAAAAGAAACTGCAGGCTTCCTCCAAAACCAAGGCGGTCAATGTTGTCTTTAAACTCACCTTGCGGGAATGCAAGTGTGAAATTTATTCCGCCGGATTGAGCAAAAGAGCTACTGAAATATAAAAGAATAAAAAATAGTATTAGATTCCTAAACATTAATGAAATCCTCCCTTCAATGAAATCTTAAAATGCTTTTTCTCTTATGAAAAAATCTTTTATAAGAGCAAAAAGAAAAAACCTGCTCTGTTTTTTATAACCCAAAATAATTCTTTAAATTGTCTCAAAATAGTTCCTTTATAATTAGACTAAAAAAATTAATATGAATGGTTGATTTTAAGGACTGAAAAAATTAAGCTTTAATAATTATATCAATACATAAATTTCTAAGTTAACTGTGTTTAATAACACTATAATTTTTGCAACTCAGTATTAAATTTACCATCTTGATTTTTAGAATGATATAATAACAAGGTTGTACGGTGGAAAATAAAAGGAAAATATTAATTGTTGAAGATGAGTTTATTATTTCTTTAGATATTGAAGAAACTCTAAAAAATTTAGGATACGATACTCTTAACCACATATTAACGGGAAAGATTGCTATAGATAAAATTAATAGTTATAAACCCGATGTGGTTTTATTAGATATTTTTTTAAAAGATCAGATAACAGGTTTAGATATAGCACAAGTATGTAAAGAAAAAAAGATACCTTTTGTTTTTATTACTGCATCAACTAATGAGACAATCTTACGAAAAGCTAAAGAGTTAAATCCTATTGATATTATTTCCAAACCGATAACTACTAATAAAATAAAAGAGTTTTTAGCTAAGGTTTTTAACTAAGAAAGGCTGTGAGAGTTTCTTAGTTAATTTTTATAAATATATTATACCCCCAGGGTTTCAGTCTGAATGAAGCCGAAGAATCAAATTCTTTTTCTATATCAGAATTAAATTCCTTATACATTCCCTTAATTAAAGGTGATTCCAGTTTAATATTCTTTTCACAGCCGGATAAATTAAAAACAGAAAATATTTTTTCTCCATTTCTTTCACGGATAACTGCAAAGATATCAACATCATTTAAGTAAGTAAGAATCTGAAGAGTACCTCCCATTTCACCAGAAAGCAAAGCATTATTCTCCTTTTTAAGTTCACAGAGTTTTGTGTAAATCTGTTTAAACTTATCTTCCTTCCATTCGATAGGATCTTTCTCAAAAAACTGGAGTCTTTTATTCAATCCAGCTTCCTGCCCATTGTAAATTAAAGGCATACCAGGGGTCATAAAGGTTAAAGCTGCAAAAGCTTCTGCACCATCTCCGAATTTTTCATAAACAGTTCCGTTCCATGTATTCTCATCATGATTTGAAGTGAACTGCATCCTGAAAGCTGTTTCGGAGTACATCTCCTTTTCTTTTTCAAGTTGTGTTTTCAAATCACCTGCATTCTTTTTGCCTTTTGCAATATCACTCATTAAATGATGAACATCCCACGAGTAAGTCATATCAAAAGCCCGGTGGAGTTCAGGTTCCCATGCTTCTGCAAGCAAAAAAACTGGTTTTAAATTATCAAGTTCCTTTCTTGCTTCCAGCCAGAACTCGAGTGGAATCATTGCAGCAACATCACATCTGAATCCATCAATATCATATTCTTCAACCCAGAATTTCATCGCATCAATCATAGCTGTCCACAATTCTTTATTATCATAATTTAAATCAATTACATCAGTCCAATCTGCAACAGGAGGAACAAAATTTTCTAAAGAATCCTTTGTGTAAAAATCAGGATGTTCCTTTACCCAAACATTATCCCAGCCAGAATGATTTGCTACCCAATCAATAATAACATACATACCCATTTTATGAATTTTGTCTACAAGAGATTTAAAATCTTCAAGTGTTCCATGTTCAGGATTTACAGCTTTATAATCTTTAACTGAATAGTAACTTCCAAGAGACCCTTTTTTGTTTTTTTCTCCAATTGGATGAATTGGCATCAACCATAAAATACCAACACCCATTTCTTTTAACCTCGGTAAGTGTTCTTCAAAAGCTTTAAAGGTTCCCGCTTCTGTATATTGTCTAAGGTTTACTTCATAAATGACTTTGTTGTAGCTCCATTCAGGATGTTTAACTGAAATGATTTCCTGGCTGATTAATTCAGAAGGAATGAAAAAGAAGATTAATAGAAAGATAAATGAGGTTTTAATTTTCAGAAACATTGTTCGTGTCCTATTTAATGAATAACAGCTAAACAAAAATAAGATAAATTGATTGATGATATAAATCTATTTAACACTAATCAATATGATTTGAAAAATATTTTTGAAGCGATTTTCTTTTTCTCAGCCACTTATTGAGACCTGAAGATGACTTTGCAAAACAAAAAACAGATGGTAGAAGAAACAGCCAGCCTGGAAGTATTGGCAGCAGAAGCCCTATTAAACCTATAATTAAAAAGATCATCCCAAAAGAAAAATAAATCAATTTTGCGGTTTTATTCTTAGCTGGTTCTAGTTTCATCTCTATATTCTTCCCTTAGTTTTTTTATTAATATTAATGAGCAATAAGCAAAGAATGGTGCCGTGAATACATCAATTGAATAATGCACATGTTGTAATAATACAGCAACAGCAACTATTATTGTAGAAAATAGAAAGAAGATTTTTAAAGACCTTATATCAGCTAAAAGAAAAAGAAGGAATAAAGTTGCGGTATGACCAGAAAAAAAAAGATCTTTTGTAAGAAGCTGCCCGGTTCCAAAATATTCAACAAAGGGATCGCCTAAAGGAATCATCTTAGCGGGAGGATTTAAAGGAAGAAGGTACATTGCAATAATTCTGAAAACTGTCATTACAATATAACTTTGAAATGCGGTAATGAGTGATTCGGGATTTTTTAGGAAAACTATTATTGCAGTTATGAGTGAAATGTAAATCAATCCGAAAGTTAACCAGGTAAGATCAACAGGTTCAAATAAATTAAGAAGCGGGTCATTAACCACAACTCCGTCCCGTGTTTCAGCAAAGTTAAGAAAGTTTGCAAGTGCTGTAAGAATTAAAACAAGAAGAATAAGAGTAACAGTAAATTCAATTTTGAATTTTCTGCTTCTGAGAGCAACCTTCCAGTTCATCATAGATTAATTTTATCTATAAAATAAGGAAGCATCTGCCGCCAGGTAGGCCAGTCATGTCTCATATCGTAACCCCATAAATCCATCCAATGCTCAATTCCTTTTGAATGCAGAATACCAGACAACCTTCTTGAAGATTCAGGATCTTCATAAGGACCTTGTCCGCTCGCAATTATTATTGTCTTTGTTCTTAACTGTGATAGGACATGTTCATCTGTTAGATTAGGAAGATAATCATCGGGGGAATTAAAGTAACAGTTATCATCATAATAGCCGTTTGTATATTTTTTTAAATCATAAGTACCGCTCATTGCAATAACTCCCTGGAAAAGATCGGGTCTGCGGAAAAGAGTATTTGCAGCGTGAAAAGCACCAAGAGAAGCTCCGGTTGTAACAATCTTAGTTTCAGGGGAAGAATAATTTTTTAAAAAAGGAACAGCTTCATTGCAGATATAATCATTATACTGCTGATGACGAATAGCTTTATGAGCCGAATGCATATTGCTATTAAGCCAGCTTTCCATATTAATGCTGTTGATAGAAAAGGCTTTAATTTTCCCGCTTTCAATATGATGTGAGATGCTGTCTATTAGCTGAAACCTTTCATACTCAAGGTAATCCGCAGCAGCAGTTGGAAACATAAGAAGTGCAAAACCATAATGACCATAAACAACAATCTCCATATCTTTATGAAGACTGGGGCTCCACCATTTATAAATTTCTCTCCTCATTGAGTCTCCTTTCCGGTATAAGGTATATGGTATAAAGGTATAAGTTTCATTTTTAAATCAAGGAAAATAAATTTTTACAATCGTTAGAGATAAAAGTATAAAAAATATTATCCCCAATGCCATATACCCCCTATACCCTATACCTTTACTCCTTGTGCTCACAAAACTCTGTTAAAACACCGAAAGTGGATTTGGGATGAAGGAATGCGATATCAAAACCTTCAGCTCCTTTTTTAGGAGCTTTATCAAGAAGTTGAACACCTTTTTGTTCGACCTCTTTCAACTTTTCCGGCAGGTTATTAACACTGAAAGCTATATGATGAACTCCCTCTCCTCTCTTCTCAATAAATTTTCCAACAGGTCCATCTGGATCTGTTGATTCTAAAAGCTCTATTTTTGTCTGACCAACTTTAAAAAATGCTGTTTTTACTTTCTGGTCTTTAACTTCCTCAACTGCATAACATTTTAATCCAAGAACTTTTTCATAATATACAATTGCATCATCAAGGTTTTTTACTGCAATGCCGATATGTTCTATGTACTTTGGAATCATATTAACTCATTACCCTACTTTAAAAATTCCAAAACTCAAATAACAAATAAATCACAATCTCCAATTATTCAAATCTCAATGATAAAGGAAAGCTTGAATTTGAATATTGAAATTATTTGTGATTTGTTATTTGTCATTTGAATTTTTCTTTAAGATTATCTTTTATCAATTGGAACATAAGCCCTTTCCGTTTCACCCACATAAATCTGTCGTGGTCTGTAAATTTTTGCTCCGGAATATTCTCTCATCTCTACCCATTGTGCAATCCAGCCTGGTAAACGACCAAGAGCAAACATAACTGTAAACATACTAGTCGGAATTCCCATAGCATGGTAGATGATGCCGCTGTAAAAATCAACATTGGGATATAATTTTTTTTCAATGAAGAATTCATCTTTAAGTGCAACTTCTTCAAGGTTTTTAGCAATCTCCAGAAGCGGATCGTGGCTTATTCCAAGTTCATTTAAAACTCTATCCGCAGAAGCTTTCAATATTTTTGCACGCGGATCAAAATTTTTATAGACGCGATGACCAAAGCCCATCAGTTTAAATTTAGAATCTTTATCCTTTGCCAAATCAACATATTTTTTATAATTGCTGCCATCATTTTTAATCATCTGAAGCATTTGGATAACTTTTTGGTTTGCACCTCCGTGTAATGGACCTGATAAAGCATTAATTCCCGCAGCGATTGATGCAAAAAGATTTGCTTCACTGCTGCCAACCATTCTAACAGTTGATGTGCTGCAATTCTGCTCATGATCAGCGTGAAGAATTAATAGAAGATCAAGAGCATCTTCTAAAACTTTGGAAACTTCATAAAGAGCAGACTGGACCGAAAACATCATATTCAGAATATCAGCACAATAGCTAAGATCATTATGCGGATAAACATATGCTTGTCCAATTGATTTCTTATAAGAGAAAGCAGCTATTGTTTTTAGTTTTGCAAGGAGACGAATAATATTCAGGTACTGATCCTTTTCATATTCAGATTCGGGGTAATAAGCAGATAAAGAATTAACCATTGAAGAAAGTACCGTCATAGGATGGGCTGAAGGCGGGAAACCTTCAAAAAATTTCTTCATATCCTCGTGAATCAAACTGTGGTGTGTAAGGTCGTGCTTAAAATTTTCAAGTTCTTTTTTTGAAGGAAGTTGACCAAATACTAAAAGATAGCTTACTTCGGTAAATCTTGATTTTGCAGCAAGCTCTTCAATAGGGTAACCTCTATATCTTAAAATTCCTTTTTCGCCATCAATAAAAGTTATTTGACTTATACAGGAACCAGTGTTTGCATATCCATTGTCTAATGTTATTGCACCAGACTGACTTCTTAATTTTGTAATATCAATTCCAATTTCTTCTTCACTGCCAACAGTTACCGGAAGTTCATATTCTTTTCCATCAAGAATTATTTTAGCGGAATTCATAAACACCTGTAATTTTTTATATTGAATAAAAGTAGCTGTAAATTACGAATTTCAAGATTCTTTTGCTCATGACAATTTCGGAACAGAGAGAAATAAATATTATGTCAAAATATCCCTTTGCGCAAGTGCGGCTTAATACTTCTTTGGTGCCAGATATTTGTTGTATAGAATTAATCCAATAATAGTTACAACGCCAATCATAGAAAAGATAATCCATAGTATGCTTGGCTGATTAAGATTATCAACAAAATGCACATAAAGGTTCGCACCAAGAATTCCACCAATAAAACTGCCTAATACACCATAAAGGAAAGCATATCCAAGATACAATGCTTTTTTATCCTCCGGTGCTATCAAACCAACATAGCTTATAAATTTCGGATGTGCAGTCATTTCACCAATTGAGAAAATTATAATGCCAAGGGTAAAGATCCATATATTCGTATTAATTGCCAGGATTGCCATTCCGGCTGTTCCCATTGCAATGCCCGCAATCATCGTAGGGAGAGCTTTTGTATGTTTAACAATATTGGAAACAATAATCTGAAGTAAAATTATAGTTCCTGCATTTATAACTGTAACATGTTCAACATCAAACTTCCAATTAATATTAATTCCAACTGTAGATAAAACTCCGTTAACAAAATTATTAAGCGATGTTGCATCAACATATTTCTGAACGTACCACAGTACCGAGTCAAACATCTGGAAATAAAGAATCCAGAAACCGGAATAAATAACTATAAGTACTATAAATCTAACATCTGTTAAAACCAGCAAAGCTCCTTTAAGAACCTCCGCAATAGTTTTGGTGTTCTCCGGTTTTTTAGGTTCTTTATAAAGAAGATACGTAGGAATTAACATTGATGCCGTTCCAATTGCAGATGCCATCATTACATACTGCCAGCCAAAAGTATTTTTTATATAAGGAACAAGGATAAGCGGAAATAAAAAAGCACCAAGATTTATAGACCAATAAAAAATTCCAAAACCAAGTGTACTGTTGCTTTCATCTGTTTCCCTTGCAATAGTTCCGGATATCATTGGCTTGAATGCACCGGCTCCAAAAGCCATTATTATCAAACTTGCAAATACCATAGCATATTCAGTAGTTTGACTTGTAAGAAAATAACCAGCCCCTAAAAAAATAAAAGCAAATGTCAGAGTTTTTTTATAACCAAACCGTTCACCAATTGCACCTGAAAGAATTGGAAGAATATAAAGCAAAGGCTGTATAGTGCTTTTAATTACACCTACACTTTCTTTTGTATAGCTGAGTTGGTCAGTCATATAAACAGACAGAATGCTCATCATTCCGTAATAGGAACCTCTTTCGAAGAATTCCATTAAAATTACCACCCAGTAATTTTTAGGAAAGGATGATACGCCTGATTTCTTGACGAAAGTAATTTCTGTCATTGAGGTTCTCCATTATGATCTTAATTAGTAATATATAAATTGTAAAATTAGAATCTTAGGTTTATAACAACAAACTTTTTTATTTGATTTATTAATTGGGCAATCCGGGAACAAAATATTTTGTTTATAGTTTGCGGAGAACTTAAGGTAAGATACTTTCATGAATAATAGATTGAATCTTTCACTAAATAATCACTTTTTCTTTATACTCACCAAAAACAGTTCTCATCGTATTACATATTTCACCAACACTTGCATAAGATTTAACTGCATCAATTATATAAGGGATAAGATTTTCATCGGTGCTTGCTGCTTTTTTTAAATCATTCAAAGCTTTATCAACATTCCGTTGATCTCTTTCTTTTCTTATCTTATTAAGAAATTTAATTTGCTCTTCCTGGACTTCCATATTAATCTTAAGAAGCTCAGGTACTTCATCTTCATCAGCAGACTGAAATTTATTTAAACCGACAATTATTCTTTTACCTTGTTCAACTTCTTTTTCAAAATCGTAAGAAGCTTTCTGAATCTCTGCCTGAACAAAACCATTTTCAATTGCAGTTATCATTCCGCCCATTGAATCAATAGTGTTGATATACTCTTCGGCTTCCCTTTCAATCTGGTCTGTCATAGCTTCAACATAATATGAGCCAGCAAGAGGATCTACAGTACTTGTAACACCGCTTTCATAAGCTATTATCTGCTGAGTCCGTAAAGCTGTTCTTACAGATTGTTCGGTGGGAAGGGCAAGCGCTTCATCTTTTGAATTTGTGTGAAGACTTTGTGTCCCTCCAAGAACTGCAGCCAAAGTTTGAATTGTAACACGTGCAATATTATTATCAACCTGCTGAGCAGTTAGTGTTGAACCTGCAGTCTGAGAATGAAACCGAAGCATCATTGAGCGCATATCTTTAGCTCTGAAACGTTCCTTCATTATTCTTGCCCACAATCTTCTTGCTGCTCTGAACTTTGCAACCTCTTCGAGAAGATCATTATGAGAGTTGAAGAAGAAAGAAATCTGTCCTGCAAAATTATCAACATTAAGTCCGGCATTAATAGCAGCTTCAACATATGCAATTCCGTTAGCAAGAGTAAATCCAACTTCCTGTGCGGCAGTTGAACCAGCTTCTCTGATATGATAACCTGAAATTGAAATTGTATTCCATTTAGGAACTTCTTTTGCACAATACTCAAAGATATTTGTTATCAGCTTCATCGAAGGTTTGGGAGGATATATATAAGTTCCACGGGCAATGTATTCTTTTAAAATATCATTCTGAATTGTTCCGCTTATTTTATCTTTTGATACTCCCTGCTTCTCTGCAACTGCAATATACATTGCAAGAAGAACTGAAGCAGAAGCATTGATTGTCATTGAAGTTGAAATTTTATCAAGCGGAATCTGATCGAAAAGAAGTTCCATATCTGCAAGAGTATCAATAGCAACTCCAACCTTACCAACTTCTCCATAAGCAAGAGGATCATCGCTGTCATAGCCAATCTGAGTCGGAAGATCGAATGCAACTGAAAGACCCGATGTACCCTGAGAAAGTAAATACCTGTATCGCTGATTAGATTCCTTTGCTGTTCCAAAACCTGCATACTGTCTCATTGTCCAGAGTTTTCCCCTATACATTGTCGGCTGAATTCCTCTTGTGTAAGGATATTCACCAGGGAAGCCAATCTTTTCAATATATCTTTTTTCATCTGTATCAAGGTGAGTATATAAAGCTTTAACTGGTGTGAAAGAGACAGTAGTGAATTCTTTTTGTCTCTCCGGATTTTTTTGCAGAGATTTTTTATAAGAATTTTCCAGCCAGCTTTTGAAAGCGAGCTGAACTTTACTTTTTAATTCATCAGTTTCACTCATTGTATGTACTCTCTTTTTTAAGAAAAGTCATTTTTCATAGATTTATTTTTCAATGAAAAATTACGAAAATATCAGCAAATAGTTTTGGAAAGATGAGGTAAGGTTAAATCAACTAAAAATTTTTGTTCGGGATTTTTTAAGAGTGAAAAGAAGCAATGATTTTAACTTAGAGAGGTTACTTCTTCAAGTGTTTTAAAAAGATCATTTCTTGAGAAAGGTTTAACTATAAACTTATCAACACCGGCTTCATAAAATTCATTAATCTTTTCTTCCATAAATTCACTTGATATTACAATGAGTGGACGTTTCAGTGAATCATTCTTTTTTAAATCCCTGCATATTAGCAGGCTTTGTGCCCAGTGATTATGGTTGACATCAAATATTATTACACCATGGTCTTCCTGATCGATATGATCAATTTTAAAATCGCGGAAATTATGAGCTTCTATTTCATATTTATTTTTCAGGAAAGCTTTCAAAAGATCATAAGATTCACTTGAATCATCAAGCATTAATATCCTCTTAAGATTCTTACTCTGTTTCTTTTCAACCTTACTTAAGCGCTTATTCTGAGATAAAGGAAGTGTAAATGAAAATGTAGAGCCTACACCTTTTATGCTATCCACAAGTAAAGAACCACCCATTCTTTCAATATACCTTTTAGCAAGTGCAAGTCCCAGCCCATTACCTTCATAATGTCTTCCTATATTTAAATCCTCCTGGCTGAAGGGCTGAAAGAGATGATCCAGATATTTAGATGAAATACCTACACCGGAATCTTTAATTTTACAGATTACCAACTCTTTATCCTGGAGAACTTTCAATTCAACTTCTACAAATCCCTGCTGTGTAAATTTTATAGCATTACTTAAGAGATTATTGACAGCATTTTGAATACACTGGTAATCAACATCAACAAAAACGGGTTTATCCTGAAGCTGGTTTCTTAATTCAAGTTTCTTTTCCTGTACAAGATACTGACATGAATTAATCGCCTTTTTCAAAACTGAATTAAGATCATATGTTTCCACGTTCAGCTTATACTTTCCAGCATCTAGCTGGGCAAACTCCAGCATTTGAGTTATACCTTTAAATAATCTCTCGCTGCCGCTATATAGATTATCAATATACACTATGTCTTCGGGAGATATTTTATCTTTAAGATTATCCTTGATAATAGATGCATATCCAAGAATTATATTCAAGGGTGTTCTTAATTCATGAGAAAGAACATTTAAGAATGTATTCTTCAGTCTTTCAGCTTCTTTATAACCATCCCGGGCTTTTTTAATTTCCTCCTCGGCAAGAACCATCTCTGTCTGGTCTACATGAAAAAGGACGACATAACCTTTTCCATTAATATCTATATAGAAAATATTAGTTCTGAAAATAGGGGCAGTGATTTCTTTATTCTTCAAAAGAGAATCTGAATAGTTATTAATAGTGAGGTTATTTTTTTTCTCAAAAACTTTTTTAATAGAAGAGAGAATCCCGTTCCTTTTCAGATTAGGATCTTCAAATACTGAATATTCCTTTAGTTCATCTAACTGATAACCCCACTGGGATGTAAAAGCAGGATTTATATATATTATTTCCCCACTATCATTAACAACCTGAGTAGGAAATTGTAAATAATCGTAAAGGGATTTTAAATATTTACTTATTGAATCCTGCATACTAAGAAGTTACTGGCAATGAAAATCTGATTGCTGCGCCCTGCGGATTTTCAATTATATTTATCTCACCATTATGCTGATCTATAATGCTTTTACATAAGAATAAACCATAACTTCCGGCTTTAAGATTTAAAAGATCAGCGAATGAATTAACTTTATCAACAGGAAAGCCGGGACCATTATCAGCAATCTCTACGAAAATCTGCCGGTTCTCAGAATAAGTTTTGATTGTAATGGCAGCATCCTTTTTTGCTTCTGCCGAATTAGTAAAAAGATGAACAAGCAGATGTTGTATTTGTTCAGAATCATATGTGCACAAAGGCAGCTTTTTGAAATCGGTTTTAAAATTAACCAATTGAAACTTTTTCATTGGTGATATATATTTAATAACTGATTGTATTGTCCTGTTAAGATCACCGCTGTCTTTATTCAGGTTCATTACTGAAGTTTCCATAAGAACCTGAGCATACTTCTGAATGCTTCTTATGCTGTCTGCAGCTACTTTTGATTTTAATTTCAACCTGTCAAATAAAATTGAATCCCGATCTTTTAATTCGGTTTCCAATTCTTTTTGTGCTTTTTCAATTGTTCTCATCAAACTTTCGGTTTCAAGAAGAGCAATATGAACAAGCCCCTGAAGAGATTGACCAATCTCAGCATCAATACTTGATTTTAATGCCTTACGCTCAGCTCTGATAAGTTGGGTGTTAGCTTCCTGCAAAGCATTGTAAGCATTAACCTGCCCATGATAAAGCTGTGCATTACGTATTGCAGTTGCAGCCTGTCCGGCTAATATTTCAAAAGTATCAGTTGTTTCTCTAACTTTAATTTTATGAAGATGCTTGCTGTCAACATAAATTACTCCGATTTTTTTGTCATCGGTTATGAGAGGAGAACATAAAATAGTCTGAAGTTCAAGGCGTAGAATACTTTTACTCGGATCATAATTTGTATCGCTTTGCGCACCTTCTATAAATCTTGACTGACCTTCTTCAAAAACATTTTCCACAACTGTATTACTTACATTGAAGAGACTTTCCGGCAAAATATTTCCTGCCGCATCAAGACCTAATTTAAATTCAAGTTTTCCGGACTGGTTTTTTAATACTATAAAACCACGGTCAGAGTTGGTAAGGGTTATTGCATTCTTTAAAACAAGCTCTAAAACATCATCGAGGATTAGGGACCTGTTTATGCTATTAACTATATCAAGAATAAGCTCAAGATTTTTTACTTTTTCATTAGAATCATCCCCGTTATGTATTGTACCAGGGAGGGTTTCATCAATGTTTTTTTTAAATTCGGAAAATTTCATAACAATCAATACTTAATAAGTAGACACAACTATAGGACATTTAACTGTAAACTTAATAATTTTTAACAAAATACATTCCATAATCTGATTCCTCTAAATCTTCTTTTTAGAAGAATTATAAATCAAATAATGTAGAATTTCCCGAAAGAAACGGAAGATTTTAATTCTTAAGCAGTTTAAAAGAAACAAACCATTCCCATGAATCACCACCTTCAAACCAGGCATTTGCTATGCCTGCTGAAAGAGTTGATTCAAGATTGAACCAATGTTTGAAAATTAAATCCATCTGAGCACCAATATCAATCCATTTCTCACCCAAGGGAGATTTTGTGTACAATGCCTGTGAGTATATTGCAAAATCAATATGGTTTAAGAAATGATTTCCAATTGCTGCGTTACCAAATCTTAACGGCGGCAAATCATTTTCAACCGTTACTTTTACAAACCTTTCCGCATCAAGACTATAGATGGGAATTCCGGGAAACCTGAAAACTTTTCTAAACTGCTTTACTTCAACATTTTCTAAAGCTCTGTTTCCGAAGCCGCCAAAGAAGAATCTTCCCTGAAAAATTTCATCATTAGTTTTATGATACCCTCCTGCAAGTTTGAAGTGGAAAACATTGTGCGGAAAAAAGAAAGTTGTGAAATGATCCCACTCAGTATAAATTTGTCCGGCATATTCAACCTTTTTTTGGGGATTTGTACCAAAGAGCATTAAGGTTACATTAAATTCATTACCATACTCAAAATCAGAACTTCCAATTGTTCTTCTTAGATCTTTAGAATTAAAGCTTGTTTGTGCAACAGCAAAGTCAGGTTGGGACACTCTGACGATATTATCATGTATAAATATCTGGTTAGTATAAAAAGAAAACTCAGATTGCTGCTTAACTTTTAATGGATTATCATATATCCAGTAGTAAATATGTCCAAGGTGAAATTTTGTCCCGATTAATCCTCTTTTTCTTTTGTTAAAAAGATCATAAAAATCAGGTGCGTTATGATCTATACCAAATTCATATTGCTTTTTATATTCATACTTTCCTTTGAAGTGCCACTTGGGCCCTAAAGGATTTTCATTAAATGGCGAATATCCCATTTCAATGGTTAAATCATGATTGAGTAAAGGATCAGAAATATGAGTGAATATTCCGAGCATCTTTTGTTTTTGAAAACCACTTATAACTGGAATGAAAGTTTGAATTTTCAGATTTGCTAACCCATTGTATTCTTCTTCTTTACTTTTCGTTTTAAGAGAACTTGTCTCTGTAGATGGATTTACATACCAGTTATACACAACTGAATTTTTTTTAATTACTTCTTGCCCGAGATATTGAATAGCTGGTAAAACTCCAGCAGGTTTATCCTGAACAATAACAGGAATGAGTCCGTCCGAAGTAAATTCAAAAGCAAATAAAAGATCGGTACCAATATGAATTGGTTTAAATAATCCTCGCAAGGTATGACTTATTGCTACAGGATTATAATTTGAGGTAAATTCATCCGCTACTTCCACTTTATAAATATTTGAGACTCCATTTGTAAAAGCATTCCAGTATAAAGTCTTTCCATCTAAACTCCATGATGGATTTTCAGGTGATCCATTTGAAGTAATATAATCATAGTTAAATGTATTACTATTTAAAAGGCTGTCGGTGCTAATAAGAATGATAGACTGCTTCCCGGTTGACCTTAATAAAGTTGCCGCCAGATACTTGCCGGAAGGATTAACAGCTAATTGTTGAATCTCATCACCGACTGAAAACTCGGTAATTTGCTCAAGGGCACTATATGGATATGGAGAATAAATTATAGCTGCTTTACCACCTGAATGTTTTACTCCCCACAATTCATGAGTTACAGGTGAAACAGTAAGATGACCAATTCTTGAATCTCTAAAGAGAATTTTTGTTTCTTCAGTTTCAACATTAAGAACATAAAGATCTCTGTAAAGCTGGTTATTATTAGTTGTATAGAAAAATAGTCCTGTCTCATAATCAAAAGCTGTTGAGGCAACTTGGTATTGGCTGGGTGTTGGCAAAGTACCTATATCATAAGATATAAGAGAGCGTAGATCAAGTTTTAGAATCGAAGATAAATGATGCGGCTGATGATAACCAAAAATTACTGTTTCAGATGCGGGATCAAAATGAGGCTGGGTTATAAATCCAAATGGTTCATCTTTTATTCTTTTTACATAAGAAGTTTTTGATGAATTAAGCTTTTCAATATTTTTTTTCTGGAACTCCTTTTCATACTGAATAAAATTTCCCCATTCTTCATCAAAATCTTTATCAAACACCATTTTAAATTTATTCTTAAATCCATGATAAAAATCTCCGGAAGAGATCTTAAACCATCCAAGAAGTTTTTGCGAATCATATTTGATTGCAAGATAAGCAGCAAACCGGGCTCCATATAAATAGTATAAAGTCTCTACTAAAAAAGAATTGTGAGTTGTTTTTGCATCCAGCATTAAATCTGATGGGAATTCCTTGTTATCAAGCACCATAGTTCTGAAATACATTTCATCAAAATTGCCAAGAATCCTTCCAAAACCACCACTCATCCACGTTTCAAGAAAAACAGCAATAGCTTCCTGGTGCCATCTGGGAGTATAACGACTGTAATTTGTTAGAATACTGTAAAAAACTGTAATTGGCTGAACTTGTTCAGGAGCAACTTTTTGAAAAATTTTTCTTGACAGATTTTCAATACTCGATGCCTGGTCATTTATTACAATATGAACGAGTTCATGACTGATCAGCCATTGCAATCTTTCACTGTAAGGAATATTTTCATAACCCGGTTCCAGAGGCTCAATTTCAAGCCGGATAAAATTCCTTGGAATTGTTGTAGTAGTACCAAAACCATAATCGCTTACATCATATGTGTTAATAATAATTTTTTCCGAAGGTTTATAATTAAAAAGATTCATTAAAACTTTTAAAGAGTTTTCTGCAGAACGAATGATGTAAGGGATTAATGAAGAATGACTTTCACGGTAAAGAACAATAAAGTTTTCACTTTCGGTTTTAAACCAATCTAAAGGATCGGGATCAACATTAATTCTCACAACAAGATCTGTTGTCCCCGGAATTTCGGAGGCATCGCTGAAATTATAATCTATATTCATACTTAAAGTTATTTCAAGGTTATAATTAACAATTTCACTTTTTACATTATTTACTAAATTTGTCTTTATTTCAATGCCTGAATCCGATTCCAACTTTGTGTTATTAAGAATGATTTTAAATTCACCGTTGTTATAATAACTTCTGTAAGAAGGAATTTTTTGATCGGAAAAAAGTCTTACTACAATACCATCACCTTTTTCGTAAACAAGGATTTTCAAAATCTTTACTCCACTTGAATCTTTTTTATCTGACATGTTTTCTAAGAAAAAATCTTTATTCAAAATTTCATTGCTGCTTATTTGCAGATTTAATGAATCCGTAAGATATATTTCTTTTCCAAATGCAATGCTTAATGATTCTAAAGAATAATTAAGAGGTACATAAAGATGATTTCCTTCGGTGAAGGTTGACACAGGAAGTTGAAAAGTTTTGGAATAATTATCTTTTTTGTTCTTCAGTATTATAAATGGATGACCCGAAGTAACTAATAATTTTACCTTCTCAAAATCAGCTTCAAGAATGTTTCCTTTGTTTTCTCGCTTGTGAGGTATTGAAAGAAGATCAACAAAATCAGACAATGAGAAATAATAATTATCATGAAGTTTTTTTACATGAATTTTAAACCGACTATTATTATAATTGATTTCAAGTTCTTGAGTCTGGGGATAAATGAGAAAATGGAAAGCAAAAAGAAAAAAGAAATAAAACAAAAGTCTCATTACAAAGTTATTTCATAAAATAAATAAGTAAATGCCCAAAGATAAATATTCGATACTAATCTTAAAACTATAATAAAAAAGCCCGACTTCCGCCGGGCTTTAATTATCCTTTTGCAAACAGATAATTTAGTTCAACTGTGTCAATTTCCTATCTTCAGCATTATTATCTTGAGAAACCGTAAACGCTTCCCAATTCATCAAGTTGTGAACCTGATCTTGAGAAACCATATACGCTTCCAAGTTCATCAAGCTGTGAACCTGATCTTGAGAAACCATATACACTTCCCAATTCGTCAAGCTGTGAACTTGATCTTGAAAAACCATATACACTTCCCAATTCATCAAGTTGTGAACCTGATCTTGAGAAACCATATACGCTTCCAAGTTCATCAAGCTGTGAACCTGACCTTGAGAAACCGTAAACGCTTCCCAATTCATCAAGCTGTGAACCTGATCTTGAGAAACCGTAAACGCTTCCCAATTCATCAAGCTGTGAACCTGACCTTGAGAAACCATATACGCTTCCAAGTTCATCAAGCTGTGAACCTGATCTTGAGAAACCGTAAACGCTTCCCAATTCATCAAGCTGTGAACCTGATCTTGAAAAACCATATACGCTTCCAAGTTCCTGGAGTTGTGCTGAAGATTTGCTCTCAAGAACCGCGATATTCCGAATATCGACTGTTTCACTTGAGTTAGCGGAATTTTGGAGTTGAACTGCATCTTGAGGAACTCTGTATCTGACAGATTCCTCTACGTTATTCATAGTTTGAGCATATCCTAAAGAATATACTCCTACTAGAATAATCGCGGAAAAAAGAGCTTTGAGCATAGCACACCCTTTTTAAATATAACATAGCGTAGAAAATGACACATTTCCCTACAATAACCGTGTGTTCTGGGGCAATATATATACCACCATCAAATTTATCCGTTTAATAAGGATGTTATAAGAAGTTTATTAGGTTCAGTAAATTTTACAATCTATTAGGTGTAATAATGGGTAATCTGTAAAATATTTTTACAGGTATCAACTATTTAAAAGCTTATCTAATTTGGGTCTGGAGATGCCAAGGATTTTTGCAGATTTAGTTTTATTCCCTCTCATTTTTCTTAATACTTCTTTTGCATAAAGCCGTGAGAGTTTATTTAAATCAAAGGTCTCATAATTCAGATCTAATCTTATCAAATTAGGGTGTAATGTAATATGTTCTTCTTTTTCCAGAATATTCAACGGCAGATTTTTTAAGAGAATTGTAAAATCATTTACTCTTAGTAAATTATCTTCGCTTAGTAAAACAGCTCTTTCAATTGCGTTTCTTAATTCCCTAACATTCCCAGGCCACGTATAGGATAATAAAAATTCTTTTAATCCATCTTCAAATGTATCAACCGACTTATTAAATTGCGCATTAAACTCTTCAACAAATTTTTCTGTAAGCAGAACAACATCATTTCCCCTTTCTCTCAAAGGAGGCAGCATAATAGAAACAACATTCAGTCTATGATATAAATCATTTCTGAAAAGATTTTTTTCTACCATATCATTTAAATCTCTGTTTGTTGCAGAGATTATTCTTGTGTTAACAGGAATATCATCAACACTTCCAAGTCGGCGGATAATTTTTTTTTCAATAACCCGCAATAATTTAACCTGGAGATTAAAACTTAAATCGCCTACTTCATCCAAAAAAAGAGTTCCGTTTTCTGCTAGTTCAAATAAACCCAGCTTTCTA
>Ga0154732_1076_pt1 | contig 24112 bp, 17 predicted proteins | sample Rifle2008BG16ft_FD_105740 | JGI IMG/M metagenome (GOLD analysis project Ga0154732, IMG submission 105740) | Ignavibacteria bacterium RBG_16_34_14 | reverse complement strand
CAATTACTTTTCATCGCAGCCGCAGAAGTAAAAGAACAATTAAGACAGAACTTACAGATATTAAAGGGATTGGTCAGTCAACAGCACAAAAACTGCTTAAAGAGTTAGGCAGTTTAAGTGCCGTAAAATCTGCAGATATTGATAGACTAATCACAATAATTGGAAAACAAAAAGCTGAGATTCTGCTAAATTATTTTTCTAATATAGCTAAACCGGAAAATGATGAAAAAGAATAATCATAGCTGATCTGATTCCCATCTCAAATTATATTTCATTAAAAAAGATTTTCAAAATAAAATACTATATTTTGATATTATCTAATAAAAGTATTAAATGAAAAACTTAATTCTGTTCCTGATATTCATTTACATTTTCGGTTGTGATAGAAAAGAAAATACTGTTACTACTGAAAAAATTAATTCTGCAGTAATTAAAGAGCTGGTTAATCAGGCTATTGATAGTAATACAGCTGCTAACAATAAACTTGCAAACCTGATTGATTATTCTCTCATGGTCATGAAAAACTATAATTCAGTAATAGTTGACAGCTTAATTGCTGATAGTAAGACTTACTATTATATTCTGCTTGAAAATCCGAATCCATTGTATAATAAGTTTGCAGTTTATGATTCTTTGCTTACACCAATTCTTAAAGATGAATCTCTTAATGGAAATATTTATTTAGAAAAGATTGCATCAGGCAGAAAGTATTTCATCAAAATAGATGAAGCTTATTTGTCTAAAGATACTTTGCTTCTAAACAGGCTTTCTCTTTATTCAGCAGACTCGTCGGGAGTTTCAATGGTTTTCAGAATTCATACAAAATTTGCCAAACCTGAAATAGAATATTTCCAGGATATTGTTGAGATATCAGATAGCCTGATTAAAACCAGTATCAGCAGTTCAGAAAAATCATTTATAAATAATAAAGAAGATAATTTCAGTTATAATCCATCAGCAAAAAAATATACATCAACTCAGAATTTATTTGATGAGTTTGTAAAGAAAGAAATTGATAGCTTTCACTATAAACCAATTAAAGAGCAATTAATAGATACAACTGAACAAATTAATTGATGATCTATAAACTTTTACTTTTTCTTAAAAAGACGGACAATAAAGAAATAATAAATCTTTTTAATGATCATACATTGAAATATCTTTCTGAAATAAATGGCAGCGAAGTAAAAGCAGCAGATGTTGAAAGTAATCTTTTAGTGGAAACTAAATACATGAAATTTTGCGAGGTTGCTATATCATCAAAAGATGAGTGGGACAGAAAGATGAATTCACATGCCGGGAAAGAATTGAATAAACATCTTATGGATTTTCACCAGTTTGTAGATTTAATTTTTGTTGTTTATCCGGATTAACTATGAATCTATACTTGATCAGGCATGGAGATGCAGAACCGATCTCTCCGACAAAATCAGATCATAAAAGAGAATTAACACCTAAAGGGAAAGGATCTATCCGAAAAGCTGCCGAGGGTTGGAAAAAGATAATAAAATCATTTGATATTATTGCTGCCTCTCCACTTACCAGAGCAGTTCAGACAGCAGAGATAATAGTTGAAGTTTTTAATTACAAGGAGAAAGTGATTACTGATAAAAGAATTACAAGTGGAGCTAAATTTGAAGACTTTAAAGATTTTATAAAATCATTCGATGAAGATGTTATTGCAATTGTTGGTCATGAGCCTGATATGTCCCGCCATCTTTCAGCATTAGTTTCTTCTTCGGGATCGTATGTCGAATTCAAAAAAGGTAGTATTGCAAAAATTAAATTTGAAGGAAAAGTCAGAGCTTCAGGGGGTACATTAGAATTTTTAATTCCTTCAGAGTTATTTAAATAAAAAAACCGGGAAACCGATTACATGAGGTTGTACTTACCGCTGCTTCCTTCCGGATCTGACGGGGTTAGGCACTAACTCATTAAACGGCTCCCGATTTTTTAAGTGAATATATAAAATACTCACAGCTATTGTCGGGGGTGCTAAAATTATAAATATTATTCATTATTGCAAGAATTATTTTAAGAAATCGCTTTTCTTCATTAAAACAGAATATTGCTTATAAGTTTATCTTCTTTTAACTTTTTGAAGGAGAATCTGAATAATAACTGATCTTAGATTAACAAAACAAAACTTTGTAATAAATATTCAGGAGTAATTTAATGGCTGAGCAAAAATTAAGCGGAGATGTTTTTTATCCTTCGGCAGAAATTAAAAATCATGCAAATGCCAAATGTGACGAGCTTTATAAGTTTGCATCTAAAGAGAGTCTTTCCTTTTGGTCATCAGAAGCCGATAATCTCCATTGGTTTAAAAAGTGGGATAAAGTTTTAGATGACTCAAACAAACCTTTCTTTAAATGGTTTACCGGGGGAAAAACAAATATCTGCTATAACTGTCTTGATGTTCATGTAAAAACCTTTCGCCGCAATAAGCTTGCATTTATTTGGGAAGGTGAAAACGGAGAATCCCTTTCTCTATCCTATTTTGCTCTTAAACGTGAAACCTGCAGGTTTGCTAACGTTCTTAAAGGGCTTGGTATTCAAAAAGGTGATCGTGTTACAATTTACATGGGAAGAGTTCCGGAAATTATTATTGCTATGCTTGCCTGTGCAAGAATTGGAGCTGTTCATTCAGTTGTTTATGGTGGTTTTTCAGTTGAAGCTTTACATGAAAGACTTGAAGACAGCCAGTCAAAAGTTTTAGTTGTTGCTGATGGAGCTTTCCAAAGAGGAAAAATTGTTGAGCTGAAAAAAATTGCAGATGAAGCTCTACAGAGAGCTGCAACAGTTCAGAGTGTTGTTGTAGTTAAACGTACAGGTCATCAAATAAATATGGAACAGGGACGCGATATGTGGTATCATGAATTAATGGCTCTTCCAATCGCAAACAGTTTCTGCCCTGCAGAAAAGACTGATGCTGAAGATCCGTTATTTCTTCTTTATACTTCAGGTACTACAGGAAAACCAAAAGCGATTCTTCATACCCACGGTGGTTATATGGTCGGAATTTATTCAACCTTAAAATATGTATTTGATATTCATGAAGATGACAGATTCTGGTGTGCCGCTGATCCGGGATGGATTACAGGGCATAGCTACATTGTCTATGGTCCATTATTAAATGGTGCAACTTCATTTATGTATGAAGGAGCTCCAAGCTATCCTTTTCCAAACCGGTGGTGGCAGATGATTGAAAAGTACGGAATAAATATTCTTTATACTGCACCAACTGCAATAAGAGGATTTATGCGTTATGGAGACGCCTGGCCAAACAGGCATGATCTTTCTTCGCTCCGTTTACTTGGAAGTGTTGGTGAACCAATTAATCCTGAAGCATGGAAATGGTATCACAGGGTAATAGGAAAAGAAAAATGCCCGATAATGGATACCTGGTGGCAAACAGAAACAGGTATGTTTATGATAACACCTATGCCTTGCACTCCATTAAAACCTGGCTCAGGTACAAAACCTTTCCCCGGAATCGAAGCCGATATTGTTGATGATAATGGCAACCCGGTTAAACCTAATGAGGAAGGTTTCCTTGTAATTAAAACTCCCTGGCCAGCTATGATAAGAACAATTTATAATGACCCTGACAGATATGTAAATCAATACTGGAGTAAATATCCCGGAATGTATATGACCGGAGACTCTGCACGAAAAGATGATGATGGATATTTTTGGATTATCGGAAGGGTTGACGATGTAATAAAAGTTTCAGGTTACAGGCTTGGTACTGCCGAGATAGAAAGTGCACTTGTAAGTCATCCTTCCGTTGCTGAAGCTGCTGCAATAGGATTGCCTCATGATGTTAAAGGAAATGCAATTCATGCTTATGTTATTCTTAAAACGGGAGTTAATAAAACTGATACTCTGGTTGAAGAATTAAGACAACACGTTGGACATGAAGTTGGACCGATAGCTAAACCAGAACATATTGAAATTGTAGATTCACTTCCAAAAACAAGAAGCGGGAAAATAATGAGGAGAGTCTTAAAAGCTAAAGCATTAGGTCTGGATCCAGGCAACTTAAGTACACTTGAAGAATAGATTTCATTCAAATTATTTAAGGTGTTTCATTTTTTGAAACATCTTTTTTATCCAAAAATAACCTGTCATGTAGAAAATTCTTCTGTTTTCTGCATAATTATATAAACAAAAAAAATCCCTCCTTAAAGATGTTGTTAAATAAGGACTTGCTATAAACAACGTCAGTAATTTTAATGGAATAGTTTTTGCAAAAATTACTCTGTTTTGATTCTTTATCCATAAGATTACTGTGTCAATCCCAAATGCTACTATGATTCATTGAAAATAAACATCATTTAGAAACAGAATGTTTAATTTAGATGAGTGATTTCGAAGAAAAAAATAATTCTATTAGAAAAGAAGTAACAGAACTACGGGATGCAGTTCAAAAACTTTCAAATAATCACCTTTTTACTCAAGTTTATGGAAACTTACTGAAAGACCTCTCCTCCCTTCTTAACCGAGTTGAAAATTCATATCAGCATTTCAATTTATTATCCGAAGCTTCTTTGGATATAGTCTTCCGTGCTTCAATAAACGGTGAAATTATTCTTGCAAGTAAATCCTGTAAAGATATTCTTGGCTACGAGCAGGATGAGTTTATCGGCAAATCGCTTTACGAAATTCTTAAAGTAAATGAGAAAAAAAATAAAGTTGAGTTAAATGATCTTCTTTCTTATATAAATGATAACTCTTCCATTACCGGAAGCATTATAAATAAAAATGGATATGAGGTACCGGTTGAAATTCAGGGAAAGCTTGTTCATATAAAAGATGAGAAAATTTTCCAGGGTATAATCAGGAACATAAGTAATTATATTCAGGCTCAGATACAATTTGCCTCATCAGAAAATACTTTTAGAAGGATTTGGGAAGAATCTCTTGATGGAATGAGACTGACCGATGAAAATGGAATTATCCATATGTGCAATAGAGCTTTTGCAGATATGGCAGGAAAAAAGAAATTTGAAATTGAACAATTCCCTTTCACTGTTATTTATGACAGTTCACACAAAGAACAGCTTTTTGAGAAATATAAATCTGATTTTAAAAACAAATCATTCAAAACTGAACTGGAAGTAAACTTTAAACTCTGGAATGGAAAAAACCCTGATTTTGAAATATCAAATACCTTCATTGAGATTGAAGATAAATCTCTTCTCCTAAGCATATTCAGGGATGTTACCGAAAGAAATAAAAATGCACATCTTCTTGTAAAAAAAGATCTTCTTTTGCAGGGTATTGCGGAAGCAGCAAAATCTTTAATATTTACTAATGAGGAGGAAAAGGGATTTAACAATGCATTAAGAATACTTGGAACTGCTGCAGAGGTTGACAGAACCTACATCTGCAAACACCAGGTTAGTGATGAGACCGAAGAAATGTTTATGAGTCTGGTTTATGAATGGGCTGCTGATTCAATTGAAGCGCAGATTGAAAATCCTATGTTGAAAAAACTTTCCTATTCAAGATTTTCAACTTTAGATTTTTATGAAAATCTTTCATCGGGTAATACTCTTAAATTTATAATTAAGGACCTCTCTCCTAACGAACAAAAAGTATTTGTTGATCAGAATATAAAATCAATCCTTATTGTTCCGATAATTATTGACGGAGCTTATTGGGGATTTATTGGATTTGATGATTGCACAATGGACAGGGAATGGAATTTAAATGAAGAATCTTTACTTGTTGCCATGGCTTCCACAATGGGCACAGTTATAAAGAGAAACCAAATTCAACAAGAACTTCTTAAGAAAAACAAAGCTCTCGATGAGTCTGTGATAAAAGCCGAAAGAGCAGATAAAGCCAAGAGTGAATTTCTTGCTCTAATGAGTCATGAGATTCGTACACCAATGAATGGTGTAATTGGCATGATTGGACTTCTTCAGGATACAAAATTAACCAGCGAGCAGCAGGATTATGTGGATACAATACGCTTAAGCGGAGACCAGCTTCTGGTTGTTATAAATGATATTCTTGATTTTTCAAAAGTTGAATCCGGTAAGCTCGATCTTGAAAAAAAGGCTTTTGATTTACGTGATTGCATAGAGGATTCTCTCGATCTTTTTGCTTCCAAAGCAGCAGAAAAGCAAATTGATCTCGCATATCTTATTGAAAACGGTACACCTGCAGCTATTAGCGGAGATGTAACAAGATTGCGTCAGATTCTTACAAACCTTTTAAGCAATGCAATTAAATTCACGGATAAAGGTGAAATTTTTATCTCAATTTCTGCAAAGCCAATTACTAAAACAAAGTATGAAATATTAATCTCTGTTAAGGATACAGGAAAAGGTATAGCTAAAGATAAAATTCAAAATCTTTTCCAGGCATTTAACCAGCTTGATGCTTCAATATACCATGAATACGGTGGAAGCGGATTGGGACTCTCCATAAGCAAGAAGCTAGTTGAACTTATGGAGGGAAAAATGTGGGTTGAGAGCGAATTAGGTAAAGGTACAACATTTTATTTTACAATCATTGCTGATTCTGTTTCTTCAGTTTCAAAAATTTATCTTCGAGGACAAACTGATCAACTAAAAGATAAAAGACTTCTTATTATTGATGACAATGAAACTAACAGAAAAATTCTAACTACTCAGGTTGAAATTTGGGGAATGAAATGTAAGAGTACGGACAATCCTTCTCTTGGTTTAAATTGGTTGAAAAACGGTGAAGTTTTTGATATAGCTGTTCTTGATTATAATATGCCATTGATGGATGGAATGACTCTCTCCGGGGAAATAAAAAAGATTGGAAGCTGCAAAGATATGCCTATTATTATTCTTACATCATTCGGTAAACAGGAAACTTTATCTTCGGGTGATAAAAGCAATATAACTTCAGTTATAACTAAACCCATAAAACATTCACAACTTCAGGAACATATCATCCAGCATTTGAATAATGCATATAAAAAATCCAAAGCAATAGAAGAGAAAAATGTTCCAGTTGAAATTGATAATAAGAATCCTCTTAACATTCTTTTAGGTGAAGATAATATTGTTAATCAAAAAGTAACTAAAAGAATACTTGAAAAACTTGGTTATGAAATTGATATAGCTGTAACAGGTAAAGAAGTTTTAGCTGCTGCTAAAAACAGGAAATATGATCTTATCCTGATGGACATAAATATGCCAGAAATAAATGGTTATGAAGCTTCAAAATTAATTAGACAGGAATTAAGTAAAGAAAACCAACCGGTTATAATTGCAATAACTGCAAGTAGCTTGCAGGAAAGCAAAAAAGATTTTGAAAATTCCGGAATGAATGATTTTATTGAAAAACCTGTAAATTACGATGAAATGAAAAAAATTATTTCCAAGTGGAGTAAGAATATTAATGGTAAAAAACAAAATGAATTCCCGCAAAAAAAAGGAGTCGCTTCAATGATTGATTTTCAAAAAATAACATCTATGCATGACATTCAGACTGAAGAAGATATTAATTTTCTTAAAGAATTAATTGATACTTATATAACAGATCTACCGTGCACTGTGCAGGAGATTGCTTCTTATGTTGAGAAAGAAGATTGCTACAAGATTAAATTCCTTGCACACAGGCTAAAAGGGGGTAGTGCAACTATCGGGATTGATGTTATAGCTGATATAACAAAGAAAATAGAAGAGTCTGTTTCTAAAAATAAGGTTAATGAAGAAACAAGAATATTGACGCTTAAACTCTTGGAATCTTATGAATCTGTTATTGATGAACTTAAATATCTGAAGGAAAGATACATTCAGGTTTAATGATTATATTAGTGGCAAAAATTTATAATCATTGATGAGCTTCAAGCAGAAAAAAAGCAAAGCCCCGCTGAACAGAACTTTAACTTTATCGCCCTCCGAAATAAAATCTTTAAGAGAAAAACTCCTTACATTTAAGAATAAAGTTTCTCTACAACAGATCGGAAATAAAATTATTAATGGGAATATTTTTAATACTTTAGATCTCCTGCCAGGTAATTATATTGATCTTCTTTTTATTGATCCCCCATATAATCTTTATAAAAAATTCAACTCTAGAGAATTCAAAGAAATGGATGATGAGAATTATGAGAAATGGATTCATTCATGGCTTTCAAAAATTATTAGACTCCTGAAGAAGAATGCTTCCATTTATATCTGTTCCGATTGGAAATCATCAAATGCCGTCTATAGTGCTGCTAAAAAGTATTTTAAAATTCAAAACAGGATTACCTGGGAAAGAGAAAAAGGAAGAGGCTCAAAAACAAACTGGAAAAATTGCATTGAAGATATTTGGTTTTGTACTCGTTCCAATAATTATACTTTTAACCTTAATGATGTAAAAATAAAACGCAAGGTAATTGCTCCATATAAAACTAATGATGGAAAACCTAAAGACTGGGAAGAAAATGGAAGGGATAATTTCAGAATAACTCATCCATCAAATATCTGGACAGATATAACAGTTCCCTTCTGGTCTATGCCTGAAAATACAGTACATCCCACACAAAAACCTGAAAAGCTTTTAGCAAAAATAATTCTTGCAAGTTCAAATAAAGGAGATTTTGTTTTCGATCCTTTTGCGGGTTCAGGTACAACATTAGTTACTGCAAAAAAACTTGGAAGGAATTTTGCGGGAATTGAGATTGATGAATACTACTGCTGTCTTGCTGAAAAAAGAATCCAGCTCGCTGATAAAGATAATTCTATTCAGGGATATAATGATGGAATTTTTTGGGAAAGAAATACTCTTCAAAATCAAAAGGAAAGTCAAAAAAATCCTGGAAAATAAAGAATGAATACCTATCTATTTCAAAAACCATGGAGTAATGAAGTATTTTAGCCACTTTACAATTGTTTGCTTCACGTCTTTTATCTAATTTTTAAATCAAAATTTTAATTACTATTTATTAAAGGATTTATGAATAAAACAATTGTTGCTATGCCGGGTGATGGCATCGGAAAAACTGTCCTTCCTGAATCAATAAGAGTATTAAATGCAGTTGGCTTCGAGGCAGAATATGTTCACAGTGATATTGGCTGGGATTTCTGGTGTAAAGAAGGAAATGCTCTTCCTCAAAGAACAATTGCTTTACTTGCAAAACACAAAATCGGATTGTTTGGTGCAATCACTTCCAAACCTAAAGATGCTGCAGAAAAAGAACTCGATCCATCCTTAAAAGGAAAAGGACTTTCTTACTTCTCCCCTATTGTTGGAATGAGGCAGCATTTTAATCTTGATATCTGTATCCGTCCTTGTATTTCAATTAAAGGAAATCCTCTTAACTTCATTCGTAAAGACGGCAAAGGTAATTATACAGAACCGATGGTTAACACAGTGATATTCAGACAGAATACTGAAGGGCTATATTCCGGGATCGAATGGACAAATCCACCAAAGAATGTTCGCGATGCATTTGAATCTCATCCAAAGTGGAAAGCTTTTAAAGATGTCCCTAATGAAGAGCTTGCAATTTCAACAAGGATAGTTACTAAAAATGCTTCAACAAGAATTATCCGGGCTGCTTTTGAATATGCAAAAAAATACGGATTTAAGAATGTAACTATTTGTGAGAAGCCGAATGTTCTCCGCGAAACTTCTGGAATGATGCTGAAGATTGCAAAAGAAATGTCGAAAGAATATTCCAGCATAGCTTTATGGGATACTAACATTGATGCACAGATGATGTGGCTTACAAAAAATCCCGAAGATTACGGAGTAATAGTTGCAGAAAATATGTTTGGCGATATTATTAGCGATGGTTTTGCTGGTCTAGTCGGCGGACTTGGTTTTGCCTGTAGTGCGAATATCGGAGAAGAAGTTTCAGTATTTGAACCAACTCACGGCAGCGCACCAAAATACCAGGAATTGAATCCATCAATCGTAAATCCTATTGCAATGATTTTAAGTGCTTGTATGATGCTTGATCATATCGGTGAAACTGAAAAAGCAGACAGGATAAGAAAAGCAATAGCAAAAGTTGTTGAAGAAGGAAAAGTAAAAACTTATGATATGATGAAACTAAAAGGCGGACCTGAGGTATTCAAACACGGTGCCTGCACAACACAACAGATGACAGATGAGATTATTTCTAACTTGTAAAAATTCATCCCGAACCTGCCTTGCCGGCAGGCAGGCTTGTTTCGGGATCTACAAATTATTAATCTGATGCTGAAACAAGTTCAGCATGACAATTACATAAAGGCTTATGAAAGAAAAAGTTCTATCAATCTGGCCCGAAATAAACTTGATTCAAAGTAAAGACTTAAGAGAGAAAGTTCTGGATTGCTGGGTTTATGCAATTGAGAATTCTGTTCTTACACCTGAAGATCTTGAAGTGATTCCTTTTTCTTTATTAATAAAAGATTGCAAAATATCTTTTATGAATCATAAGCGAACCGCAGTACAGCTTTCTGTTGATATTGCAAAACGAATGAAAGATAATTTTAGGGATGAAATTAAGATTGATATGGATATTCTCATTGCAGGCGCAATCCTTATTGATGTTGGAAAGTTAATTGAATATGATAAAGTGGAAGGAAAACTTATGACAAGCAAAGCCGGACATTTACTTCGTCATCCATTCAGTGGAGTTTCTATGGCTGACAGATTTGGGTTGCCATATGAAGTACAACATATAATTGCTTATCATGCAAAAGAAGGAGATTTGGCAAAGAGAAGTGTCGAAGCAATCATTGTTCATCATGCGGATTTTGTTTCGTTTGAACCGTTCAAAGCGTGAAAGGTAAGAAGCGAGAAGTAAGAGGTTAGAATGTTGGATCTTAGTCATAAAAAATTAGATATATGGAATTTTAGTTTAGACTTAGTTTCAAAAATTTATTTATTAACCTCACGATTTCCTAAAGAAGAATTGTTTGGACTAACCAATCAACTCAGAAGAGCAGCAGTCTCGGTAAGTTCAAATATTGCCGAAGGACTTTCTCGAACATCAAAGTTAGAAAAAATCAGATTTTTAGAAATCGCCAGATCTTCCATTGTAGAAATTGATACACAATTAGAAATCACAATCAAACTCAATCTTTGTAGAGAAACGGACTTAGTTGAAATTGAAAAGTTAACAAACAGCTTATTTGCAATGTTAACATCACTAAAAAAGAAAATTAAATAAATTACTTCTTGCTTCTCGCCTCTTACTTCTGGCAGAGCACGAGATTACGGAGATAAAATGTCCCAAACACTAATCGAAAAAATAGCTCAGAAATATGCTGTGGGTTTAAACCCTAAGCATGAAGTTCACGCGGGTGATTATCTCTCAATCAAACCTGCTTACGTAATGACACACGATAATACCGGTGCAGTAATTCCTAAATTCAAATCAATCGGTGCAACAAAACTTTTTAACCCTCGGCAGATAGTTCACACATTGGATCACGACATTCAAAACAAAAGTGAAAAAAATCTTGAGAAGTATAAAAAGATTGAAGAGTTCTCCAGAACTATGGGTGCAGATTTTTATCCTGCCGGACGAGGAATCGGACACCAGATTATGTGTGAAGAAGGCTATGCGTGGCCTGGAACAATGGCTGTTGCTTCTGATTCACATTCAAATATGTATGGCGGGCTCGGATGTCTCGGTACTCCTGTTGTAAGAACAGATGCTGCTGCTTTATGGGCAACAGGAAGAACGTGGTGGCAGGTTCCGCCAATTGCAAAAGTCGAATTGAAAGGGAAACTCCAGCCCGGAGTAACAGGTAAGGACGTAATCATTGCTTTGTGCGGATACTTTAATAAAGATGAAGTCCTTAATCATGCTATAGAATTTGTTGGTGATGGTGTTAGTCATCTTACAATCGAAGAAAGGTTAGCAATCTCTAATATGACAACCGAATGGGGTGCACTTGCAGGAGTTTTTCCAATTGATGAATTCACAATCAAATGGCTGAGACAAAGAGCAGATTACATTTCCAAACGTGGCTTGGAAGGAGTCTTTTCCGATGCTGATGGAAAAGGGATTCATCCAAGAATGAATCAAAAACGAATAGATGAACTATCCCGACAAGTCGGGATCCCGCAAGCGGGAGAAAAAAATGCTTTGAAAGCTGACCATGATGCTTTCTATGCAAAAGAATTATCAATTGATCTATCTACAATCGAACCTTATGTCTCCGGACCCAACACCGTAAAAACTATGACGTCTGTTTCTGAATTAAAACAGAAAGAAGTTAAAATTCAAAAAGCATATCTTGTTTCCTGTGTGAACAGCAGGTTGGATGATCTTAAAGAAGCTGCTTCGATGGTCAAAGGAAAGCAAGTTGCTGAAGGAGTAAAGTTCTACGTTGCTGCTGCATCAAGTGAAGTACAAAAAGAAAGTGAGAAAGCTGGTTACTGGCAAACGTTGCTTGAAGCAGGTGCGATTCCACTTCCTGCTGGATGCGGACCTTGCATTGGACTCGGAACCGGTTTGCTCGAGGATGGAGAAGTCGGAGTCTCCGCAACAAACAGAAACTTCAAAGGACGAATGGGTTCACCAAAAGCGTTTGCTTATCTGGCATCTCCTGCTGTAGTCGCTGCATCAGCAGTTGCGGGAATAATTGATTACCCATGGGATGGCAAATCCACAAAAGTTAAAGGCGAAATAAAAGTGAACACTAAACCTGAAGGGAGCAAATCATCAGTAAAAATAATTGATGGCTTCCCTACCCAGGTTGAAGGCGAAATAATTTTTTGTCACCAGGATAATCTTAACACTGATGGAATCTTCCCCGGCAAATACACATACATTGATGATTTCACTCCGCAGCAGCAGGCAGAAGTTGTAATGGAAAACTACGATCCTGAATTTGTGAAGATTGCAAAGAAAGGTGATATACTTATTTGTTGTTTCAACTTCGGAACAGGTTCATCACGTGAGCAGGCAGCAACTGCATTAAAGTATAAAGGAATTCAATTAGTAATTGCCGGTTCATTTAATGAAACATACAAACGTAATGCACTTAACAACGGTTATCTTTTGATTGAATGTCCTCAGCTTGTAAATGATTTAAAAGCAAAGTATGGAAAAGATAAGCTCACAGTTAAAACAGGAATGAATGTTAAAATAGATTTTACTAATTCATTAATTTCGGAACGATCCGCCTCTGGAGGAAAAACAGATAATAAAACCTATTCAATTGATCCTGTTGGTGAAGCAGCACAAGAACTTATCGTTACAGGTGGATTGGAAGAGTGGGTTCGCAGAAATATTTAATTGTCAAACTGTTTTAAAATAGAAACGTCCCGATTTCTCGGGACGTCAAACTTACGATGCTATCGTAAGCGCTGTTAAATCTGGTTCAAAAATAATAATTTAATCCTCAGTTGTCAATATTTTTGTTAAATGGTTTGATGATGAAGTTAAGAAGAAGAACGGATTCATTTTAAAAAGGCCGAATAGATGGGGCTAATGAGATATTTGTATTTGATAAAAAACTTATTCAATCGATTCTGTTGGTGAAGCTGCACAAGAGCTTATTGTTACTGGTGGATTGGAAGAATGGGTTCGAAGAAACATTTAATTGTCTAATTGTCAAACTATCAAATTGTTTAATTGTTTTATTTGGGATTAGGTTGTAAATCTATGACAGAACCAAAAATATTTATTAATAAACTAAAAGAAGATATTGAATCTTCTAATGAGATTGTATTAAAGTCTTTATCCGGTTCAATTGATAGGTTACAGAAAGCTTTCCCCCGTTATGAAAGTTTTTTAATGGAGTTTCTACAAAATGCTGATGATGAAAAAAGTAAAAAATTTTCAGTTCATTTAAAAGATGATTCTTTAATTATCTCTAATGATGGGAACCCATTTTCGGAAAGAAATATTCAAAGTTTATGTGCAGTTGGTGACTCAGATAAATTACTTGATAATTATATCGGGTATCTTGGTGTTGGTTTTAAATCAGTGTTCTTAATTTCAAATTATGTCAAAGTATCTTCATACCCTTATAATTTCATTTTTTCTAAATCTGTTTGGGAGAAGAATAGATTCCCTTGGCAAGTCACTCCAGTTTGGGAGGAAAAATTTGTTGATGAAATTGATAATTTTAAAACAAAATTTCAAATCCAAATAAAATCCGCTTCTTTTATAAAACAAATTCAACTAGAATTAACTGCAAACCATATTAATAATCGTATTCTTCTATTTCTAAAAAATATAGAAACAATTGCCTTCATAGATGACTTAAGTGGTACAAAGCGAGAATTTACTAAATCACTTATTAAGGAAACAGAGTATTATAAAATCTGGTCAATCACAGAAGGCGAATCAATAGAAAAATGGTTAGTTATACAGGATGAATATGAAGTCCCTGAAGATGTAAAAAAAGACCAAATCACAATTGATTGGGAGAGGTCTGAAGTAAAAGTCAGAGAGCTTGCTGCGGTTTTTAAACTCGACGATTACTCTAATATTATTTCCGTTCATAAAGCAACAGCGCATATAGGTGTATTTAGCTTTATCCCGATTAAAGAGGTCGAAAGTGGTCTTAAATTTTTAATACAAGCAGATTTTATTACCAATCTTGGCAGAGGGGATATAGACAGAGATTGCTTATGGAATAAATGGATAGCTATTAAGATATTCGATCTGATAACAAATAAATGTATTCAAATATTTAAAACAAATGATAAATGGAAATGTAATTTTACAAATATTTTATACCCATTTGATCCTTCAACTGGTCATACTCTGTTCATTGAAAAAATACTTAATCCATTAAAAACCTATTTAGAAAAAGAATCTGTTTTTCTTACTGAGAAAAATGAATTTATAAAAAAAGAGGAAGTGATTTGGTTGGATGCAGATTTGATTGATTTATTATCTGATAATGATATTTCCCATTTATTTCCTAATAGGAAAGTGCTGAACAGAAATTGCAGCACTTATTTAAGTGAATATCAAGATAAAATTTATCCAAAGGATTATGATCCTTTCGATTATGATAAATTTGGGAAAGAATTGTTTGAGTATAAAGCATCATTAAATGATTCAGAATGGTTCAATCGTTTTTATGCTTATTTGTTAAGAAAGTATAATAAATCTTATTTTCATCAATATTCCCAACCAAATGTTAAACACGATTCTTTTTGGAATGATTTAGCTTCAACAAATAAAGTATTTATATTAACCGAAGATTTTTCTCTATCCTCACCCAAAAATTCCTACACTAATCCAGATAATTTGGAAATTCCTCCTCTAATTAAAAAGACGTTGAAAGTGGTGAACCAAAACTTATTAATTAACCCTAGTTTCGAAGCATTTAAAAAATATTTAACTCACACTCGATTTATTCATAGTAACAAAACAGAATGTTTTAAAAAAATAAATCATCAGTTGATAACTAATTTTTTATTGGAGAACGAAGCCTTAAAATTAACAGAAGCTGATTGGATTAGTAAAAATGAAGATGAAAAAATAAAGTTTATTCTCGTTCTAATTCCATTACTTAATAAAATTAAATTTGATGATTACAATTTTTTAACTCTTCCATCCAAATCCGGCACGTGGTTAAATCCAAAAGGACTTTTTCTATCTTCAGAATATGATCCAGAAACTCATCATTTAGAAAAAATTAAAGACGAGGGGTTTTTAGATTTACCAGTCGAATTCTTGTCCCCTGTTTTCATCACAAAATCAGAAACTATTAATAAAAGTCAACTGAGAAAATTTTTTAGAAATTTAGGTGTTGATGACAGAGAAAAAGAAAAAAATATAACAGAGAGAATAGCAATCCTTAAAGTATTAAAATATGAATTAGATGAAGGAAGAATAGCTCGTGAACTTGGTGGTTCTGAAAAACCCGGTTATGATATAGAATCAACTAATGGATCAATAAAAAGGTTGATAGAAGTAAAAGGAAGTAGGGATTCAAAACCTAATATTTTTCTGACCTCTGGTGAATATACAACATTGTTCAATAATTCAGATAAATATTATGTTTATGTTGTTTCCGAAGCAATTAAATCACCGATTATTCATATTGTCCCTGGTATAAATCTTTTAGAAATAGACGAAACCAATGTGACTTTTGATTTTAATAAATGGTATCCTAAAAAACTGAATTAAATAATTCTTATATGCCTGAACAACACAATTTAGAATTCAAACAAAACTGGTACAAAGACTACATAAAAATTTAATATGATAGAATTACCTATAGAAAATTGTCCAGTATGTGAGTATGAAAAGATTCCATCGTCATCATATTATGTTGCTGGTCCTTCGCGGTTGTATCAATGCCCCAATTGTGGTGATTTTATTATTACATTAATGGCTTACAGATTTACACCAATAATTAATGATTTAAATGTTAAAGCATTAGTAAGCTATTTTATTAGAAATAATTCGTCTTCTGAAAATCCAATTTTTATTGATCGTAATAAATATGAAGAGATTATAAACACTTATAAACTTCCTTCTACTTCGGAACAGATTAATAATCTTCTTAAATGGTTTGGACGGCAATCAGATAATTCCCTTGATACTGTTGATGGCTACACAAAAAATTTACCCGCTTTAATAGGTGCTAAAAATCAGCTGCAAGTAATAAATTTATTAGACCAACTGTTAAAGGATGATTATATTGAAATGGAAAATCCGTCAATGGATTTACGTGAGCGCCCATCTTTCAATGGCTTCTGCGGTTATCTTACCAGCAAAGGAATTAGCAAATTAGAAGAATTAGATCGTTCAAATACAATCATAACCTTTAACACACCAGTTTTGTCTGTTGAAAAATTCTTAAAGGATGAGACCAAAAATCTCGAAGTTAAAGGTTCTTTACAGTTAGATTTAAATCGCTTATTAAAAGGAGAGGGGAAAAAAGTAAATGATATTAATGTAGCATTAAGTGGTGTTTTGAAATCTATAACATCTTTTTTAAATACTTCAGGTGGGAATATTCTAATTGGTGCAGTTGAAACAGATAAATTCAAATTAGATGAAATCAATAAAATTGAATATAAGCTTTTCTCGAATTACTATTTAATTGGTGTCTTAGTAGAAAACAATAATTTAGATAACTATCAGTTAACTTTTAGAAATTTAACTTCTTCTCATATATCAAAAGAAGTGTCAGGATTAGTAGATATTTACTTCAATGAGTTTGAAGGATTTACTTTGTGCAATGTTGCTGTAAATAAGGTAAATCATAAATGGTATTATTTAGACCGGAAATTTTTTGTACGGGATGGAAACAGAACTATAGAATTAACTGGTGAAGATGGAGATAATTATAAAATTAGAAATAAAAGATTTTAATTAATAAATACCTGATCAACACAACATAGAACCCAACAATAAAACAATGCATCAATTAAACAATAAAAAGATATGAGCAAATCTATCTCTCGAACAATCTAAGAATTTGCAGTAAATCTTAAATAGAATGGAAGAACAAAAACCAAGTTCAGAAATAATTCTTTATCAAACCGAAGACGGCAAAACAAAAATAGAAGTCCGTCTTGAAAATGATACTGTTTGGCTTACGCAAGCCCAAATAGGCGAATTGTTTCAAAAAGCAAAATCAACTATTAGTGAACACCTAAAACACATTTTTGAAGAAGGTGAACTTGACGAAAATTCAGTTGTTCGGAATTTCCGAACTACTGCGTTAGACGGCAAAAGATACGATATCGCTTACTATAATTTGGATGTTATTATTTCTATTGGCTACCGCATAAAATCGCTTCAAGGCACAAAATTCCGTATCTGGGCAACACAAAGACTGAAAGAATATTTAATTAAAGGTTTTGCTCTTGACGATGAGCGTTTAAAAGCCGGCGGTTATCTCAACAAATATTTCGAAGAGCTCCTTGAGCGCATCCGGGATATTCGTACTTCTGAGAAAAATTTCTACTACAAGGTTCGGGAAATTTATGCGCTTTCAGCCGACTATGATTCAAACGCTGAAATGACTCAAAAATTTTTTGCTACTGCCCAAAATAAATTTCATTGGGCTATTCATCATCACACTGCTGCCGAACTCATCGCACAGAGAGCTGATGCTGCCAAACCTAATATGGGTCTAACATCCTGGAGCGGTCCTAAAATTCGCAAGCATGACATTACCGTATCCAAAAATTATCTTTCGCTCAATGAAATAAAACAGTTGAATCTGCTCGTTGAACAATTCCTTGCCTTTGCGGAATCGCAAGCTCATCAAGGGAAAGTTATGTATATGAAGGATTGGATAAAAAAACTTAATGATATTCTTATTATTAACGAAAGAGAAATCCTTGAGAGCTCGGGAAAAATATCAAAACAAGAAGCAGATGAGAAAGCATCTAATGAGTTCGAAAAATATAAACAACTTGAAACTGCTGAGGAATTAAAACGAATCAAGGAATTGGAAAAGGAAGTTAAAGAATTTACAATATCTGCTAAGAAGAAGAAAAAATAAAAATGAACAACACATTAACCAGTAAAACAAACTAACAATTCTGCCAGAGGCGGACAGGTAAAAATTATGAACAAATCCATCTCCCGTACAATCTCAGAATTTGCAGTAAATCTTAAATACAACGATTTACCAAAAGAAGTAATTCACGAAGTAAAAAGATATCTCTATGATTCCATCGGCTGTGCATTTGGCGGCTACAGGACAAAGGATGTAAAAATCCTCCACAACATTTACAAAGAAATGGGTGGGAAAAAGGAATCAACTGTAATTGGTTTTGGAGACAAGATTCCTGCAGTAAATGCAACTCTTGTGAATTCGCTTATGATACGCGCTCTCGACTTCAACGATATTTACTGGAAAGAAGATCCATCTCATCCATCGGACATAATTCCTGCTGCGTTTTCAACTGCAGAAATGGTCGGCGCATCAATGAAAGAAGTGATCACTGCAATTGTGCTTGCTTATGAATTTGAGCAGCGGCTTTGTGAGTTTGCGACTCCCGGAATCCGTGAACGCAAATGGCATCACGCAACACTAACACAATTTGTTTCACCCATTGTTGCCGGAAAAATTCTCGGATTGAATGTTGATCAAATGGTTAACGCAATTGGAATAAGCGGAAGCCATAATCACACAATCGGTTGTCCAACTGCAGGTAAACTTACAATGATGAAAAACACTGTTGATCCTATGGCAGTGCAGTCAGGAGTATTTGCCGCTTTGATGGCAAAGAAAGGTTTTACAGGAACCGAAGCTGTCTTTGAAGGAAAAGAAGGTTTTATGGATTGCTTCTTCGGGTGGGATGTAAAAGAACAGCAAGTTAAACCTGTTCAGATGCAGGGCAGAGAAGCACTTGCAACGTGGAGTTGGGATTTAAACAAACTAATTGGAGGTTTAGGAAATTCTTACAAAATTCTTGAATGCAGTATGAAAGCATTCCCGACTGAAGCATTAACTCACACTCATATTTCTGCTACTCTGAAAGCTGTAATAAAGAACAACATCAGCTATGATCAGATTGATACTGTTACTATAACAACAATCGCACGTGCGTGCGATATCCTTTTCGATCCGCATAAATATCGTCCTGAGTCAAGAGAAACTGCAGACCATTCACTTCCCTACTGCATTGCAGCCGCTTTGGTTGATCATAAAATCACTACTCAATCTTTCTCAGATAAAAAACTAAAAGATCCGAGAATCTGGAAAGTAATTGATAAAATTCATGGAGAAGCATCCGAAGAATTCGAGAAAATGTTTCCTGCAAAACAGCCGAGTAAAGTGGTAATAAAAACAAAAGACGGCAGAGAGTTTTCAGAATATCTTGAATACCCAAAAGGTGATCCGCGAGAACCGATGACTGAAGAAGACCTTGATAATAAATTCAATGCATTAACAGAAAAGCTACTCGTCGCAGGAAGAAAAAAAGAAATTAAGAATGCCATCTTCAAAGCTGAACTGCTTACAGCAAGAGAGTTTATGAAAAAATTAATTGTATAAGAAAGTCATTCTTTGACATTAAGTCATTCATAGTCATTTATTGTTTTTGAATGGAGGTTTAAATGAAATTAGAAGAATTACAGGTTTATCAATTATCAATGACTATTGCAGAAAGAATTTGGGATATCGTAATTAAATGGGATTATTTTTTAAAGGATACTGTTGGGAAACAACTTGTAAAAGCTTCTGATTCAATTTCTGCAAATTTAAGTGAAGGATTTGGAAGATATTTTTATAAAGAAAACAAACAGTTTTGTTATTATTCCAGAGGATCATTATTTGAAACAAAAACTTGGATAAGAAAAGCGTTTAATCGAAAACTTCTGGATGAGAAAATATATTTAGAACTGGCAACTGATCTTGAAACCATCGGTGTGAAATTAAATAACTACATTAAAACAATTGGGAAAACTCCAAACAATGAATAACCACAAATGACTATCAATGACAATGAATGATAATAAATTATCATATAAGAATTATAGAAAATAATATTGATATAAAAATATGAGAAACAAAAAAGATAAAGCTTCCGCTGGCAAACGCGGAGAAAACATCCGTTCCGATTGTTACTTTGAACTCGAGATAAAATCATCAGGTGGGATAAAGCTCGACATCAAAAGTAAAGTGCAATCAATGTACGGTGAATCACTTAAAGAACAAATAATTGAAACGTGTAAATTCTTTGGGATTAAGGACGCAAAAATTCTCTTAGAAGATTACGGCGCTCTTCCATTTACATTAGCAGCAAGATTTGAGCTTGCCGTAAAAAGAATTTATCCAGAGACTAAAAAAGAATATCTCCTTCCTTTAAATAAAAAGAATCTTTACGCAACCAAGAAAGATCACCTCAGAAGAAGCAGGCTTTATCTTCCGGGAAATGAACCAAAATTTTTCATAAATGCCGGTTTGCATAACCCTGATGGAGTAATTCTCGATCTTGAAGACAGCGTAGCCCCTTCTGAAAAAGATGCCGCTCAATTGTTAGTGCGTAATGCTTTACGATCAGTTGATTTTTATGGCAGCGAAAGAATGGTACGCATCAACCAACTTCCTAAAGGACTTGATGATTTAAAGTTTATAGTTCCTCATAATGTTCACGTTATTATAATTCCAAAATGTGAATCTGCACAGCAAGTGAACGATGTTGAAAAAGAAGTTGAGAGAATGAAAAAGCTACATAAAGTTCAATCCGCCAAAGGCGGAGAAATTTATTTTATGCCGATAATTGAAAGTGCTCTCGGAGTTATAAAAGCTTATGAGATAGCTACCGCATCAAAAAATAATTGTGCACTTACAATCGGACTTGAAGATTACACCGCAGACATAGGAACTCAAAGAACAAATGAAGGAAGAGAAAGTTTTCTCGCAAGACAAATGATCGTAAATGCGGCTAAAGCGGCTGGCATTCAGGCGATTGATTCAGTTTTCTCAGATGTATCAGATATGGAGGCCTTACGTCAAAGTGTAGTTGAGGCAAAGTCACTAGGGTTTGAAGGTAAAGGTTGTATTCATCCAAGACAGATTCCTGTGGTTCATAAAGCATTTGCACCAACTTCTGAAGAAATTGAAAAAGCAAAGAAGATTGTTCTTGCATTTGAAGAAGCTGAGAAGAAAGGGCTTGGTGTTGTATCTCTTGGAACTAAAATGATTGATTCCCCTGTAGTTAAACGAGCACAAAGAATTTTACATTTAGCAAAATTAAATGGTCATGCTGAACTTGTTTCAGCATCTAAAGAAAAATAAAGATTCCGAAACAAGTTCGGAATGACAGTAATAAATTAGAAAAATCTATGAAATTAATTAAAAACGCATCAGGAAGATTAGTTCCTACTGAAATAAATGGGCAGACTCAAATTCCTTTTAAAGGAGTTAACAAATACAAACCGACAGGCAACAAAGCAAAACCTCCGATAAGAACTTGCATTGATTATCCTGAAGATGGAAATAAAATTGTTAAGAGTTTAAAGGATGCTTTAAAGAAAGCCGGACTCAAAGATGGAATGACCATTTCCACTCATCATCATTTGCGAAATGGTGATATTGTTACTAATCTTCTATTTGATACGATCAAAGAAATGGGAGTAAAAAACATCCGCTGGTTTCCAAGTGCATCATTCCCGGTCCATTCATATTTAATAAAATATCTTGAAGATGGAACAATTCATCATATTGAAGGAAGCATGAATGGTCCTCTCGGTAAATTCACATCCGAAGGAAAGATGAAAGGTGTTGGGGTTCTCAGATCACATGGTGGAAGATACCAATCGGTTCAGGATGGTGAAGTTCATATTGATATTGCTGTGATTGCCGCACCAACTGCTGATCCTTTTGGAAATGCAACTGGTGACAGAGGTCCCTCTGGCTGCGGCTTACTTGGATTTGCTCTTGCAGATTCAGAATATGCCGATAGAGTAATTATAGTAACTGATAATCTTATTCCCTTTCCTTGCGTTCCATGGCAAATACAAGGAAACAATGTGGACTTTGTTGTTAAAGTTGATTTACTTGGCGATACTTCAAAAATTGTTTCCGGAACAACTGAAATAACAAAATCTCCTGATCGTTTATTAATAGCAGAATATGTTGCTCAATTTCTTGATGAAGCGGGAATTATGAAAGACGGTTTTTCATTCCAGGCAGGAGCCGGAGGAACAGCGCTTGCATTTGCTATCTTCCTTAAAGAAAGAATGAAAGCTAAGAACATAAAAGCAAGATTTATCCGGGGAGGCAGCACAAAATATCTGGTTCAGATGCTTGAAGAAGGATTAACAGATTATATTCTCGATGGACAAACTTTCGATCTTGAAGGTGTTAGATCAATGAGAGAAAATCCGAATCATGTTAACACAAGTCCGTTTACTTCCTACAATTTTCATGGTAAAGGAAATTTTGCCTCAATTGTTGATTCAGCGATTCTGGGTGCGACTGAAGTTGATATTAATTTTAATGCAAATGTTGTTACTCATTCAGATGGATTGCTTTTACATGGTATCGGCGGCTGGCAGAATTGTCTTCATTCCAAATGTACAATACTGGCAGTCCCATCTTTCAGGGATCGCATTCCTGTTATTGTTGATGAGGTAACAACTCTTTGCGGACCCGGAGAATTGATAGATGTTATTGCTACTGAAAGAGGACTTTGCATAAATCCAAGAAGAAAAGATTTGCTGAAGGCGATGAAGAATTCTTCAATTCCGGTTAATGATATAAAAGACTTGAAAAAAGAAGTTGATAAAATCTGCGGCGGTGCGCCTGCAAAACCAAAGTTGAATAAAGATAAAGTTGTTGCAATTGTAAAGTGGGTTGATGGGACAGTGCTGGATTCAGTTTTTCAGATTGAGGAGTAATCTTATTTCACGTTGTTAAATTGTTTAATTGCCTGCCCGCCTTTGGCGTGGCTAAATTGCTAAAAGACAAACAATTCGATAATCGAATAATCTTACTTTCGGGTTCTTGCTAAGCATCTTTTTTTTCTATAAGTTGACTAAAGATTTTACGCCAGGATGTTATGCGCTGGTTAATTTCTTCATTTATAATCTTTACTCTCCTTTACCAACCTCTAATTGGACAATCAAAAAATATAGTTGTACTTACATTTGATGGTTCAATAAATCCTTCAACAGCAGACTATATTCATCAAGGGATAAAAAAAGCAGAAACTTTAAAATCAGAATGCATAATTCTAAAACTAAACACTCCTGGTGGCTTGTTAAAATCTACAAGAGTAATAGTAACTGAAATCCTTGAGTCTCCTATTCCGGTAATAGTTTATGTTTCTCCTCCAGGTTCACAGGCAGCATCGGCAGGAGTATTTATAACATTGGCTGCTCATATAGCTGTCATGGCTCCGGGAACAAACATAGGAGCTGCACATCCAGTTACTCTTGAAGGTCAACAGGATTCTATTATGATGGAGAAAGCTACGAATGATGCAGCAGCTTTTATCAGAACAATCAGTGAAAAAAGAGAAAGAAACATCCAATGGGCTGAAGATGCTGTAAGAAAGAGTCTTTCAATTACTGAAACTGAAGCCGACAGTTTAAATGTTATAAATTTTATTGCAGCTAATATGGAAGACATTTTAAATAAGCTTGATGGAATGAAGGTTCAAACAGTAAAAGGTGAAAAGATAATACGAACCAAAGATGCTGAAATTATAAATATAGATTTGAGCTTTACACAAGAACTTCTCAACC